>Ga0307372_10005747_pt1 | contig 18450 bp, 13 predicted proteins | sample OX1MG_FD_202533 | JGI IMG/M metagenome (GOLD analysis project Ga0307372, IMG submission 202533) | Soil microbial communities from Risofladan, Vaasa, Finland - OX-1 | ecosystem: Environmental > Terrestrial > Soil > Coastal area > Acid sulfate soil | place: Finland: Risofladan, Vaasa | collected...
TGTTCGCCTATTAAAGCGGTACGTGAGCTGGGTTCAGAACGTCGCGAGACAGTTCGGTCCCTATCTGGTGTGGGCGCAGGAAACTTGAGAGGAGCTGTCCCTAGTACGAGAGGACCGGGATGGACGGACCTCTTGTGATCGAGTTGTCACGCCCGTGGCATAGCTCGGTAGCGAAGTCCGGAAGAGATAATCGCTGAAAGCATCTAAGCGAGAAGCTCGCCTCGAGATAAGGTTTCCCAAGGGGACTGCGGTCCCCTAAGAAGGCCAGTCGAAGACTACGACTTTGATAGGCGGGAGGTGGAAGCGCAGTAATGCGTGCAGCTTACCCGTACTAATCGGCCGTTCGGCTTGACCATAAAACTTTCTCAACGCGTTTCTCCAAACGCGCGCGAGAGTCAGGCAGCCTTTCCACATTGCATTATTCTCCAGTGGAAATTTGCAGCACTCAGCTTCCTTCAGTTACAAAGTTACTCCAGGATTCGTGAAGCGTGGCCGGTCGGAGGTTTCTTCAAATTTCCGGCCTCCGGCCTCCGGCCTCCAGCTTCCAGACTTTCCTGGTGGTCTTACCGCGAGGGTCACACCCGTTCCCATCCCGAACACGGAAGTTAAGCCTCGCCGGGCCGATGATACTGCGCTGGAAACGGCGCGGGAACGTAGGTCACCGCCAGGATTAAATTTCAAGGGCCGCAGTCGCCATCGCGATTGCGGCCTTTTTTATTTTCCAGCGCATGCGGCGCGATGCTACGGTATCGTGACGCTCCGGCGGCCATTATGGACGTGCAACACATTCCGCATCTTGTGCCTCTTTTTTTGCTGTTGCTGCTGTTTGTCGCGGCCCTGGCAGTTCTGGCCGGGCGACTGAAAACGCCTTATCCCATCGTGCTCGTCATTGGCGGGCTGGTTCTGAGCCAGATTCCTCACTTGCCGCAATTCAGGCTGAGCCCTAATGTCGTTTTTTTTGTGATTTTGCCGCCGCTGATTTTCTCGGGCGCTTTTCTGACGTCCTGGCGGGATTTCCGTTTCAATCTTACGAGCATACTTCTGCTTGCATTCGGCCTGGTGGTCTTCACGGTTTTCGGTGTCGCGACCGCGGCGCACTGGATCCTGCCCGGTTTCGATTGGAGGACCGGCCTGGTGCTGGGCGCGGTGGTTTCTCCGACCGATCCGATTGCCGCCCTTTCGATTACGAAACGGTTCGGCCTTCCGAAACGGGTTACGGACTTGCTGGACGGCGAAAGCCTCGTGAACGACGCGACCGGCCTTCTCGCGCTCGAATTCGCGATAGCGATCGTGGTGAGTGGGCGCACCCCAGCGCTAGGAGGGGGACTCCTTCGCTTCCTTTATTTGGTGTTCGGCAGCATCGTGATCGGTCTTGCAATCGGCAAAATCATCCACGAGATCGAGAAACGCATTGTGGACGCTCCCATCGAAATCCTGATCAGCGTGATGGCGCCGTATTTTGCCTATCTGGGTGCGGAAGGGCTTCACGGGTCGGGCGTGATGTCCACGGTGGCGTGCGGTTTGTATCTCGGGCACCGCAGCTCGGATTATCTTTCGCTCGACGCCCGCCTTCAGACCACAGCGGTTTGGAACACGTTTACGTTCGTGCTCAACGGCCTCGTCTTCATTCTGATCGGTCTTCAGCTGCCCTACATTCTCTCGGGCATCCGCAGCTTCGGCTTGGGAAAGCTGCTTCTGCTGGGCCTTTTATTCAGCGCAATCGTGATCGTGCTGCGGCTCTTGTGGATGTACCCCGCGGCGTGGACTTCCAATCGGATCGATCATAACTTGCTGGGCCGGCCCAAACTCTTTCCCAACCTTCGCTACGTTTTCATTGTGGGATGGACCGGGATGCGCGGGGTGCTGGCCCTGGCGGCTGCCATTGCGCTACCGGAAACCCTGAATAATGGGGCGCCATTCCCGGAGCGAAACGCGATCATTTTTTTCACATTCTCGGTTATTTTTGTCACCTTGGTGCTTCAGGGTCTCACACTTCCCGCCGTGATTCGCGGGCTCGGCCTTGCTGGACTCCCGAGCGAAGATCCCGAGGAGGATGAAGCCCGTCGCGCGCTGGCCAAAGCGGCGCTGCAATACCTCGAGGATGCACGAAAGGACGATCGGCCCGAATTCGAGTCCCTCTACGACGAACTGATGCTCGTCCAGAGGCGGCGCCTCAGCATCCTCGCTCCCGAACCACACGACAATGAAAATCACCGGCCTGAAAATTATGCGCGGATGCGCGACCTCACGCGCGAGATGCGAACCGTGCAGCGCGCGACGCTCATGCGGCTGCACGCCGAGAATAAAATCAACGATGAAGTGCTTCGACGGCTCGAACACGAACTGGATATTCTCGTTGCGCGCTTCCCCGCGTCAGGCCATCTGTAGTTCATCGGACGTTCCCATTGGGCATTGCGGCTACCGCGGATTGTGCTTGCGTTTCTTGGACTGGCACTCGAGTGACGCCGGCCGGACAGGAGGCTTCGCATGAGCATGCGCGCAAATCGACAAACAGCAGCATTGCGCGATCCATAGGAAGATAGGAAGGTAGAAGGATCGGACTGGAAGAGCTGTGCTGCCGCCCGATACATGGGCAAATGAATGGTTTTCGATTGACCGGAATGCGTGAATTGCAGCGGATTTGCGAAGCTATCTAGATAGGCGCGGTCGGATGTCACAATCCGGGTCGGCGGGGTTGCCAGCGATGGCAACCCCGCGGCTGCGGAGGTTCGATAGCTCTAGTGCTTGCTTAACGCTGCGGTTGCTCTTGCGCTGCAGCCGGACGCGGCGCGGCCTTCGGAAGAGGAGGCTGCGGCCCGAGTACCTTCTCGAGTGCATGATAGGCACACTGTTCGTCCGCATTCCCGCCGCCTACGCCGATTGCACCAATGAGTTGATGGTCCACCACGATCGGCAGGCCGCCCGGGACGAAGTAATAGGCCAGGCCATCCACTTTGCCGAGGTCCAGCCGGATCAGCCTGCCGTCCACGTCGTGGAACCGCGCTGCGACGCTGCCTGACGTTGACCGTGCATACAGCGCCGTTCTGGCCTTCATCAAACCAGTCTCCGCACCGATCGGCAGCACGCCATCCATCTGATGGGAGTCAATGATCTGGCCGGTGGGCGAGAGCACAAAAACATCGACAGTTACGTTCCCTGGCTGCGCCTTCTGCCATTCCACACAGGCGTCGACGATGGCCCTGGCGGTGTCGGCGTTGATAACCGCCTTCATCAATGTGCGATCCGCGACTTGATCCGATACCGTCACCTTGCTGAATGGGGCGGGCGTATCACCTTGAGCCCAAACATCGGCGTTGCCGACCGCAAACGCCGCCACAGCCAAGACTGCGAATACCGCCATACGAAAGAGCCACATCCGCTTCATCATATTTTCCTCTCTCCTCTCCGCGAGAGTCCTTTGACTCTCGGGCCTCCGACGACATTGGGGGAACGCCTGCTGATTCCGCACGGAATTTCCATGGGGGGATTCCCCTGCACCGGGACTTTATACCCCGCAGCCCAGCTTCGCAAGGTTCTGTAATTGTCTCGTGGATTAAAGCGCGGACTACGACCCCGGGTTGCGGCTAACCTCTCGCGTCGCCAAACTGGGCAGCCAGTTCGCAGCCATCGGTACACATTCACAGAGGATTGAACGGATTGGTCTCTGTGTCGTTCTGCAACCGACATATTTTGATGCGCCATGCTAGGCTCAGATTAGGAGGTACCATGAAACCAACCATACTTGCCTTCCTCGTTTTTATCGCAGCAGGCAACTTGCCGGCTCAAAACAAAACGCCTCAGGGATTGACGCCCCAACCGAACCAGACGGACAGCGCCCTCACGGCTCAAACGAGACATGTGTTCCAAAGTATTTCAGCGAATACTCTTAAAGCGGCTCGCGAAATGCCTGAAAAGTCTTATAGCTTCAGGCCCACAAGCGATGTCCGAACTTTTGGAGAGCTCGTGGCGCACATTGCCGATGTCCAAACAGCTCTTTGCAGCAATATCAACGGGCAGCCGGAGAAAATCGTGGCTCAAACCTCCAAGGAAGGCCTCATAAAAGATTTGGTGCATTCGGCAGTCGAGTGCCAATCCGCTTTCGATGAATTATCCGCTCAAAACGAAAACACGTTGGTTCAAACCCCCACGGGCCAGCTCACGCACCTCGCCGCTCTTATCTATATCCTCACCCACGGCAGCGAAGAATATGGCCAGATGGGAATTTACCTTCGTCTCAATCATCTAGAACCACCTACAAGCGATGAGCCAAAGAAGACAGCGTCGGAACGGCGAAGCCCTAGAAGAACTGTGGCCTGATCTTTTTGCTCATTTGCTGACAACCCAACACCCTCTCTAATAAACTCTTCCACTTGTACCCCTCGGTTAGCCGGCTAACCGAACGCTCAGGGGTATTTGTGCGAATTGGAGGGAATCGGCGCGACAAACCGAAATTCCATTCGTGCAATTTCTCATCAGCGCATCACCATTCACACACAGGACCCTTGCGTTCAGCAACTCCCCGGTTAAGATGATCGTGTGATGCGACTAGCGCACATCGGAAGACGAGCCGCGAGGCGCATGGGAAGCACGGCTCGGGCCATTCCGCGCTCCCGATCGTTCAACGCAGCGCACCAGACGAATGCAGCGCCGACTTGCCGTAAACACACGTTCGCGGAACTCAGTCGTCGACACCTCAAAACGCACCACATGCTGCGTTCCGCCGCGATCTTCCTAACCCTGATGGCTTGCGGCGCCACCGCGCTTCCGGCGCAGATGGACGACGCCACCAGACAACTCTCCCGCGATATTTTCCGGCAGCTCATTGAGATCAATACGACCGGCACAGCCGGCAGCACCACGGTCGCCGCCGAAGCCATGGCACGGCGCCTCCGCGATGCAGGCTTTTCCGACGGGAGACGTGCGCACGCATGGACGCGACGAGCGCGTGTGCGCCAATTCATACTACGATGGCGCTGAATTCTACTATCGTTACGTCAAGGCGCTGACGGCGCCATGACTTCCATTTGAGAGAACACGTGAATGGGCATGATGCGCAGCGCGCTCCTGATGGCCTCGGAAAGCCCCTGGCTGCGCGTGCGCGCGCCCCGCTACGGCTTTATCCGGCGCACCGCCGGACGGTTCATTCCCGGGGAAAATCTGGACGACGCGCTCGCCGCGGCACGACGCCTGGCCGAGAATCGAATCCGGACCCTCCTGACGCATCTGGGAGAGAACGTGGCGGACCGCGTCGAGGCCGAATCGGTTACCAATCATTATCTGGACGCAATCGAACGCATCCACTCCGCGGGCCTGCCATCGGAAATCTCCGTGAAGCTCACGCAACTCGGTCTCGATCTGGATCCGGAATTCTGCCATGCGAATCTCATGCAATTGATCGAGCGTTCCGCCAGGGACGGCGCTCCGGACGACAAGACCCTCTGGATCGACATGGAGCACAGCCCTTATGTGGACCTCACGCTCGATCTTTACCGGCGCGCGCGCCAGAAGCATTCCAATGTCGGTGTGTGCTTGCAGGCCTGCCTTTACCGCACCGAATCGGATCTTCCGCCGCTCATTTCCATGGGAGCTTCGATCCGCCTGGTGAAAGGGGCGTATGCCGAGCCGTCGGAAATCGCCTTTCCGAAGAAAGCAGACGTGGACGAAAGCTATTTTCGACTCGCGCAGATGCTGCTGAGCCCCGATGCGCGCCGCGCGAGCCGGCGCATCGCGTTCGCCACGCACGACCGAAGCCTCATCACACGGATCATCGAGTGGGCGACAGCCCAGGGGATCGCAAAAGATCGGCTCGAATTCGAAATGCTCTATGGAATCCAGCGCGGCGAACAGCTGCGGCTGGCGCGAGAAGGCTATCGCTGCGGCGTACTCGTTTCCTACGGGTCGTATTGGTTTCCGTGGTTCATGCGGCGGCTGGCCGAGCGCCCGGCGAACGTGCTGTTCCTTGCCCGGAACATTTTCTCGGGATAAAAATTCGCGGGCGGCGCTTAACGGGTGCGCTCGTCTTTTTCGATTTTGCCGTCGCGCAGACGGATCAAGCGATGGGCGTGCAGGGCAATATCGGGCTCGTGCGTGACCAGAATGATTGTGTTCCCGCCTTCATGCAACCGGGCGAACAGCCCCATGATTTCTTCTCCCGTCGCCGAATCGAGATTTCCGGTGGGCTCGTCGGCAAGAAGGATCGAGGGATGATTCACGAGTGCGCGGGCGATCGCCACGCGCTGGCGCTGGCCCCCGGAAAGCGCATTCGGTTTGTGCATCATGCGGTCGGCCAGATCGACCTGCGCGAGCGCCTTTCTGGCGCGCTCCAGGCGCTCTTGCGAGGGAGTGCCGTTGTAAATCATGGGCAATTCGACGTTGTGCAAAGCCGTGGCGCGCGGCAACAGGTTGAACGTCTGAAACACGAAACCGATCTCCCTGTTGCGGATGTAGGCCAGTTCGTCATCGTCGAGCTGGCTGACGAGACGGCCAGCCAGCCAGTAGTTTCCCCGGGTAGGAGAATCAAGGCAGCCGATCAAATTCATCAGCGTCGACTTGCCGGAACCGGAGGGGCCCATGATGGCGACGTATTCGCCTTTTGGGATTTCGAGTCCCACCCCGCGAAGAGCGTGCACTTGCTCGGTACCCATCTCGTACGTCTTCCAAAGGTCCTCGGTTAAAATGGCCACGCCGGCATCCACCAGATCCTGGCGGAAAGTCTGCGCAGCAACGCCGTCCGCAGCCATGCGGGTGAACTCCTTCTGCAATCGATTTGGATGCCGTTCCAGCGCCGCAGCATCCCAGCAAAGACAACAATTCTCGCCTGCACAAGCGTGAAGGCGGAACGCGCTAGCTGGTTGATTCGTCGCGCTTGGGCGCGGAATTGTCGATCTTGATCTTGGCGCTGGGCCGAAGATTGCGGAGCGCTTTGTAACGGGTTTGAACTTTAGTGCAAGAGACAGGAGGGTGCGACCCGCTCTTTTTCATTAGGCCCTTGCTGGAAACGTGGTCGCTGGTCGTCGAAGCCATTGCCTCAAGGCTCATCGGCGATTGTAGTTCGATTTCGGAAGAAAGAGAATAGCGAGACCCTAAAGCGGTTTTCCGAGCATCCTGGACCGAAGCAACCCCGCTGTCCGCGCCGGATTCCAAACGAGATCAGAGGCATTCGGCGAAAGTATTGTTTGACCTGTCCCTAGGGGCAGGTTAAGATTTCTAACCAAACGGATAAAAGGGTGCACTTATGGGCCTCTCTCTGAGCAAGACATGCTTGGCATTGTTTTTACTGGGAGGGCTGACGTTCGCCGGAACCGCATCCACCGAAACCCCTCAGCAAGAACAGCAAAACGAGCAGAACCAGCAGCAAGCCGCCAAGAACGCCGCGAAAGAACAGAAGAAGAGGAACAAAGACCTCGAAAAGGAGTTAGATTCCCAATATAAGAAGTGGCTGAACGAGGACGTCGTTTACATCATAACTCCGGAGGAGAAAAACGCATTTCTCCACCTGGAGACGAACGAAGAGCGCGAGCAATTCATCGAGCAATTCTGGCAGCGGCGCAATCCCGATCCGGATTCTCCCGACAATACCTTCAAGGAAGAGCACTACCGCCGCATCGCTTACGCCAACGAGCATTACGCTTCCGGAATACCCGGCTGGAAATCCGACAGAGGCCGTATCTACATCATGTATGGCCCTCCGGACGAAATTCAGACGCATCCGACCGGCGGAACATACGAACGGCCCGACTCGGAAGGCGGCGGAGAAACCGAAACCTATGCCTTTGAAGATTGGCGCTATCGCTACATTGAAGGAATCGGGGAGGATGTCGAGCTCGAATTCGTGGATCCTTCGGGATCCGGCGAGTATCGCTTGACCATGGATCCAAGCGAAAAAGATGCAATGTTGTACGTCCCGGGCGCCGGGCTGACCCTGGCGGAATCCATGGGCCTTTCCAGCAAGACGGCGCGCTTTGAAAACACCGATGGCACACACGATGCCCAACCGATCGGCGGGATGATGCCGGAAAGCATGGAAGAATTCACAAGGCTCGAAAGATATGCGGACATTTTCAAGCCCCCGCCGGTGAAATTCAAGGATTTGGAGGCGGTGGTGACTTCACGTTTGGTGAAAGACCAAGTGAAGTTCGACTATCGCTTCGATTTCCTGCGCATCACTTCCGACACGGTGCTGGTGCCGATCACGGTTCAAATTTCCAGGAAGCAAATGAGCTTCCAGGAAAAGGATGGCGTGGACACAGCGACCGTCAATCTATTCGCGCGGGTGACAAGCCTGAGCGGACGCGTGGTGCAGACGTTCGAAGACACGCTTCGCACCGACGTGCCGGCGGACCAACTGCAGCAGTCGCTATCCGGGGCTTCGATCTACCAGAAGGCCGTGCCCCTGAGACCCGGGCTCTACCGCCTCGACATCGTCCTCAAGGACGTAAACAGCAATAACGTGGGCGTAGTGAATACCCGGGTGGCGGTGCCGCGCTTCGAAGACGACCAGTTGAGTTCGAGTTCACTGATCCTGGCCGATCAGATTCAGCGCGTTTCCATGAAGGACATCGGCCTGGGCCAATTCGTGCTGGGCGACGTGAAGGTGCGCCCGAAAATGGACGAGACCTTCGTGCCGAGCGAGAGCATGGGAGTCTTTCTTCAGATATACAACCTGAAAGTGGACGACAAGACGCACAAAGCGGACGCATCGGTCGAGTATCGCGTAGTGAAAGCCGGCGACACATCGGCAGGAAACGGAACGGCACCAACATTGAAATTCGACATTCCGGCGGACAAATTGCCCGAGCATGGCGAGGAATTGACGCTGGAAAACATGATCACTTTAGGATCGCTATCGCCGGGCAAGTACAAGCTGGAGGTGGCCATTACCGACAATCTCGCCAAACAAACAATTACTCCGACCGCCGATTTCACGGTAAAGGCTTCGCCAACGAAAACGGCACAGGCGAGGTGAGGCGTTTGAATTTCCGGACGATTCTCGCATGCGGGCTAGGATGGCTAATGTGCCTTTGCGCCCTGCCACTGGCGGCCGCGCCGGATTCGGGAAAAATCGCCGGAGTGGTGCTGGATCCCGCCGGGGCGCCACAAATGGGGGCAACTGTCCTGGTTTCGCCGGAGGAGCTCCTCAAAGCATCTCCCAGTGAATCGCTGACCAACGGACACGGCCGCTTCTCGACAGCCAAGCTGGCGCCGGGTACTTATTCCGTGAAAGTAACGCTCGCTGGATTCCTGCCCGCAGTCGAGCAGCACATTCAAGTAAGCGACCAACACACCACAGTGCTCGAAGTTGTGCTCGGGTCCGTTTTCTCCTCCCTTGAGGAGATGCGTCGCCAGCCAAACCAACAGGTGCCTCCGTCGGACGACTGGAGCTGGGTGCTGCGATCATCGGCCGCAAACCGATCCGTGCTGCAATGGCAGGCGGGCCGTGTGCTGGTCCTGGGTCAAATGGCGCAGGAAGGGACCGCTCCAAGCCGAGAGAACCGCGGACGACTGGTGCTTTCGTCCGGCGCCGATCACCCAGGCTCAATCGCCGATTCGGCGGATTCGCCGGCGACGACCTTCGTGTATGACGTGGGAGTCGGGACCGAGTCCCAACTTTTCATGGCCGGCCAGTTCAGCTACGGAAACGGGGCTTCGACAGGGGGCTTTGCCACGCAATGGCTGCCTTCCGGAAACGAAGGAACCGGGCCGGTGACGACGCTGGTTGTCCGCGAAACCCAGGTTGGCCCAGCAGGAGCGCCATTTACGTTTAGAGGTCTGCGTCTGTCCCACGACGACCAGCTGGTGCTAAGCGATCGTGTGAAGATTCAATATGGCGGCGAGCTACTAGTCGCTGAATTAGGGAAGACTACCACCGCGCTGCGTCCTCGCGGGCAAGTGGATGTCCAGCTAGCCCGCCGTTGGAAGGCTTCCGGAATCGTATCGACCCAGCCATGGCAAAACGATACTGGGACGCCCACGGGATGGGAATCAACGATAGACGCGCTAGATGCGTATCCGACTGTTCTGCTCAATCACAGCCGGCCGGTAACCGAGAACGATTTGCACGACGAACTGGCCGTCGAATATGCTCTCAGCAAAAATGCTCAGGTTATCGCGGCCTTTTTTCACGACAGCTCGACGGACAGCGCGGTGATCGGGCGGGGCGGGGCGGCGAACGGCCCTGATTTTCTGCAGGACTACTTCTCGCAGGCTTTCGCATACGATGGGGGAAGATCGAGCTCGTCGGGAATGCGAGTCGCCTACAAGCAACGGCTGACGGACCGGCTTACGACGGCGGTGGTGTATGCCTATGCTGGAGCATTGGCTCCAGATCAACAGTCTCCAGGCGAGGCTTTGAGCGATCAGCTGACCACGCAGGAACGGCATAGCGTCGCGACGAGCATGACGACGACGCTTCCGCACATTGGCACGAAGATCACCACGGGTTATAAGTGGCTCAACGGACCCGCGGTGTCGCAGCAAGATCCCTACGGGGAATCTCTTTATCACATCGCTCCCTATCTGAGCATGCAGGTGAGGCAGCCCATGCCTGGCTTCTTTTCCGGGCATATGGAAGTTGAGGCGGATGCCGGGAACCTGCTGGCACAAGGGTATGTGCCGATCACGACAAACCAAGGAAGGGTAATTTTGGTCCCTGCATATCGCTACTTTCGAGGCGGCCTAAGCCTCCAGTTCTAGACTTTAATCCTACTGGAATCAGAAAAACATCCTTCCACAAACTGGATTCGTGCAGGAAACCGGATCAATAGACTTCTAAGTGATAGAAAATAATATACATATATAAATTGGAATTTGCTATTTGCTGGAACTGCACGTGCTAGGATATAGAACAAACGGGGGCCGCGAGTTCCTCAGATGACCGACAGTCTGCGAATACGGCTGGGAGCAGTAACGCTGGCTCTGCTCACGGTTGCGGCGATTGTTTTCGCCATCTTGAATTTTCAGCAACGTTCGCGATTTATCCTGCCCGACGATGGCGTGACATGGATGGATGCGGCTCAGGGAGTTGTGGCCTGGCATATAGACCCGGCGTCTCCCGCGGAGCGTGCCGGCATCAAACGAGGCGACGCGGTTGAAGCGGTTCGGGGAGTTCCGATCCATCGCGCGACCGATGTGACGCGCGTCCTGTGGCGCGCAGGACCATGGTCGGAAGTGCGCTACGAGCTTCGCCGGGATGGCCAATCCTTTCAAGTGCCCGTGGTGATTGAACCCCAGGCGAATCCTTCGTCAATCGAGAACTACCTGCGGATTACGGCGCTGCTGTATCTTTTTATCGGGTTCTTCATCTTTGTGCGGCGATGGAACGCGCCGCGAGCGATTCATTTCTACATTTTTTGCCTGGTTTCCTTCATCCTCTACAGCTTTCATTACAGCGGCAAACTGAATTCTTTCGACTGGATCATATATTGGGGCAACGTGGGCGCACTGTTGCTGCAGCCGGCGTTGTTCATGCATTTCGCCCTGGTATTTTCCGAGCGACGAAGGAACCTGTGGGGCAAGCTGGCGGCGGTCTACAGCGTTCCGGCATGCCTGCTGGCGCTCCATGTGTTCGTGGCCACCGGGATGCTCAATTTCCTTCCCTCGATCGGCAGCCGCGAACGGCTCGATACCATCGAGCTGCTGTATCTGGGCGTCTATTTTCTGCTCGCGGCAACGATTCTGCTGGCGAGCTACCTGCGAGCATCCAGCGGAATTCTGAGGCAGCAGTTGAAATGGGTGACCGGCGGGACGTTTGCCGGAATTCTTCCTTTTTTTCTGCTCTACGTGCTGCCGCGGCTGGCGAACACAGTTCCGCCTGCCTGGATGAAACTCTCCGTCTTCTCGCTGGCGCTGATTCCGCTGTGCTTTGGCTATGCGATCATTCGCTACCGTTTGATGGACGTGGACATCATTTTCAAGCGCGGCCTGGCCTATACGTTCGCGACGGCGGGAGTGGTTGCCGTCTATTTCGCGGCGGTGGCGGTGATTGGAGAATTGTCGCATTCGGCTTGGCCCTCGGGGCCGGCGGGTTCGGTGATTGCCATTGTGGTGGCAGCCTTCCTGTTTCAGCCGTTGCGCGACTGGGTGCAGGCCAGGCTCGATCATTTTTTCTATCGCGACCGCCTGGACTACCGCCGGACGCTCATCGAATTTGGCCGCACGCTGACGAACGAGGTGCGCCTCGAGCCGCTGCTTGGCTCGGTGCTTGACCGCATCTCGCAGACTCTGCTGGTGGACCATCTCGCCTTCTTTCTCGAGGACACAGCGCGTCCGGGGCAATTCGTGCTGTCACGGTCGATGGGAGTGAGGGTGAAACTCCCGTTGGATTTGAGTTTCCTGGACCCGGGACGCCCCGCGTTCGAGCGCGGATGCCTGTTTTTTGAATCCGCGCGAGCGGCGATCCAGGAAACGGAGGAGGTCAGGCAGACGCTCAACGAGCTGGACTTGAACTATTTCATCGCGTGCCGCTTCCGCGAACACACGGTGGCCATGCTGGGCCTTGGGAAGACGGTCGACGGCGATTACCTTTCGACCGACGACCTGGAGCTTTTGTCGACCATCGCGGGGTACGTAGCCATCGCCATCGAGAACGCGCGGCTGTATCAATCACTCGAGCAGAAAGCCGCGCAGATCGAGCGCCTCAAGGATTTCAGCGAGAACATCGTGGAATCGCTGAAGATTGGCATCTTGACGGTCGATCTTGAAGGCCGCATCGAATCCTGGAATCCGCAGGCCGAGCACCTGCTGGAGATTTCGCGCGGCGATGCGCTGGGCCGGAATTTGGACGGAATTCTGCCGCCAGACCTTACGGCCGAAATCGCGGCGCGAGCGACGACAGACCACGTATCGGGAATCTACAAATTACGGCTGGACACGGGCCGGGGCAGACAGCTCGTAATCAATGCTTCGATCGCGCCGCTGCTGGGCAAGGGCGGGGCCCGCTTGGGACGGCTGATCCTGCTCGACGACATCACGCAGCGCGTGCGCATGGAAGAGCAGATGCTGCAAAACGAGAAGCTCACGTCGCTCGGCCTGCTCGCGGCCGGAGTGGCTCACGAGGTGAACACGCCGCTGGCCGTGATTTCGAATTACATTCAGATGCTGGCGAAACAGATTCCCGCGGACGATCCGCGGCAAAAAACGATCGAGCGAATCGTGAAGCAAACGTTCCGCGCCAGCGAGATTGTGAACAACCTGCTGAATTTCTCGCGGACGGGCGCGGCGGAACCCGTGGAGGTGGATCTTAATGCCGTGCTGGAGGAGACGCTGCCCCTCATGCAGCATCCCTTCAAGGCGGCTCACGTGAACGTCCTCAGGAACTACACGGAGAAGCTGCCCCCGGTGCTGGGATCGACGACGCGTTTGCAGCAAGTGTTCCTGAATCTGTTTTTAAATGCGCGCGACGCCATGCCCGGCGGCGGCATGCTGGAAGTGCGCACGGCCGCGCAGAACGGATCGGTGGAAGTGGAGGTGACCGATACGGGGATGGGAATTCCGCCCGAACAGCTCCATCGCATCTTCGACCCATTTTTCACGACGAAGGCCACCGGCAGAGGCACCGGCCTGGGGCTGTCGGTTAGCTACGGGATCATTCAAGAGCACGCGGGAAAAGTCGAGGTGCGGTCGACGCCGGGCAAAGGGACCTCATTCCGGCTGGAGTTTCCCGCGGCCCAAAAACCAGTCCATGCCTAGAGGCTCCATTCTCGTGGTCGACGACGAAGCGGGAATCCGCGAAGGGCTTGAAGCGCTTCTGGTGTCGGAAAACTTCGAAGTGATGCTGGCGGATACGGGCGCCGCGGGCCTCCAGAAACTCGAAGAGCATCCGTTCGACCTGATGCTGCTGGACGTGAGCCTGCCGGATCGCAATGGCATCGAGATGTTGCCGGAAATCCACCGGCGCGATCCGCAGCTCTCCGTGATCCTGATCACGGCTTACGGCTCAATCGAGATGGCGCGCGCGGCATTCAAAAGCGGTGCGCAGGACTACATTACCAAGCCGTGGTCGAACGACGAGCTGATCTCGCAGATTTCAGCAGCGATCGAAGGGCGGCGGTTGCGCGAAGAGAACGTCCAGCTGAAGCGCGCGCTGAAACAACGCTACAATTTTCCGAACATCATCGGCAAGAGCGAAAAAATGTTGGCGGTGTTCGATCTTGTCACGCAGGTGGCGCCATCGCGCTCGACCGTGCTGGTATCCGGAGAGAGCGGCACGGGCAAGGAGTTGATCGCCAAAGCCATCCATGCGGCTTCCACGCGCGCCGATAAGGCGTTTATCCCGATCAACACGGGGTCGATTCCGGTGGACCTGCTTGAATCGCAGCTTTTCGGCCATGTAAAAGGCGCGTTTACGAGTGCTATTGCGTCGAAAAAGGGATTGTTCGAGGTGGCCGACCAGGGAACGATTTTCTTCGATGAAATTTCCACGATCAGCCCGGAAACGCAGGCCAAGCTTCTGCGCGTCATCCAGGAGAGGGAATTCATGCGCCTGGGCGGCACCGAAACCATCAAGGTAGACGTGCGCATTCTCGCCGCATCGAACGAGGATTTGAAAAAGCTTGTGCGCGAAGGACGCTTCCGCGAGGATCTGTTTCACCGTTTGAACGTGATCTCCATTCAGCTGCCGCCGCTGCGCGAGCGCAAGGAGGACATCCCGCTTCTCATCGAACGTTTCCTCGAACAATTCTGCCGGGAGAACGCCAAGCCCGTGCGGCAATTCACCCACGGCGCCATGAAACTGCTGATGGATTACGACTGGCCGGGAAACGTGCGCGAACTCGAGAACGCCGTCGAGCGGGCGGTGGTGCTTTCCACGGGCGAAAGCATGGATGGAGACCTGCTGCCTGAAAGCATTCGCGCGCGCGAAGTCACAAAGGGCGTGCGCATCCAGTTGTCCGAGTTTTTGTCGCCTGCGGGCGAAACGGGAGCTTCGGGCTCGGCAACGGGCCCATCGCTCTTCGCGATTCTGGAGGAAGTGGAACGCCGCATTATCCTGGACATGCTGGAGCGCACCAATTGGAATCAGACGGAGGCCGCCGAACGCTTCCAGATTCCGCTGTCGACGCTCAACCAGAAAATTAAGCGCCTCGGCATCGAGACACGGCGGCGCGCGAGTGCTCCTCGCGCCGCCGCCCTTGGGTATGACGAAGACGCGGCCGGATTATCCCCCGGCAAGTAGCGCCACAGGGCTGTCTGTCGTACAGACACGAGCTTCTTTCTCCGCAAACTCTGTTGTACGATATCGCGCGTGGCGGCGAACGGCCTCCGCTGCGCGCGAATAATTTCTGGCACACGAGGGTGCAATGGCTTCGACTTCTGCGAGGGCAGCGACGATTTTTATTCTCATTCTTTTTTCGTCTTCAATTTTGCAGGCACAGGCGAAAGCCACAACATCCGATGCGGATGCAGCCGCGATCCGGCAGGTAGTCGCCAACTTCGTCGAGGCCTTCAACCGGCACGACGCGCACGCGGTCTCCATGTGTTTCGCCGAGGACGCCGATTTCACGAATCCGCAGGGGATTTACAAGCACGGCCGTAAGGAGATTGAAGGCCGCTTTTCATCCAATTTCGCGGGGCGGCTGAAACATGCCCGGCGGGCGGTGTCGGTACACCGAATCCGTTTTCTAACTCCGGATATTGCGTCGGTGGAAATCGGCTGGGAGATGACCGGAGCAACAACAGAGGACGGCACTCCCATCCGGCTGCGCAAGGGCGTGCTGGCCTGGGTGATGACGAAGCAGAACGGCCAGTGGCTCGTCACCGTGTTTCACGAACCCGAATTTGTGGTGGCTCCGACGAAATAACTTTGGCGCAGCAGAGGGAATGAGATCGATCACGGACGGGATTAGCGCATGGGCAGTCGGCTGTAACTGCCCAAAGGCTTATTCCGCAAGCGATGGAAACACCGTAAAATGAATGAGCCGGAGGGGTGAGTGAGCGGTTGACTCCGGCGGTCTTGAAAAATGAAAACGTGCATTTGCTATCTAATATAAAAATCTACCTAAACCATTTGCCAGCCGTCAGATAGTGGCGCTTTCATTTTGTTGCTACTTGCGTCGTTGTTGCCTATTTTTGATGGGTTTTAGTGACAATTTGGTGACAGTGCCCTCATTTTTGGGCTGCCGCGACATGAGTGTAACAAGCTCAACCTTGACTAGCTGCGGTTTGCGTTGTCCTTTACGTCTTATCGCAGGACTTATCGCAATTCTATTTCGACAAATTTCATTGCGCTAACGTTCCCCATTTGCCGCTTGAACTTTGATTTTATGCTTGGTCCCTTCTCTGCTTTAAGTGGTTCATAAGCCTAATCGATCCGAAGGCATGGAACGATTTCCCAACGGAGCAGCGAGATTCCATGTCTATTACCAGTTCTCGGCAAAGGCTAATGATGAAATTGCATGTCTGCTGGAAAGCTCTCAGACTATGATCGTCTTCAGGCAACAACCCTATACTACCGGCATCGGCTTCCCATGATCCGCCGGCGCTGAACAGACTGTTGTAATAGCTTTTTGTCTCTTCATATGGGAACCACACTCCCATGCGCTGCTTATAATTCACTTCATTCCGTATATACGACAGCCAGTTCCCTTTTGAGCACGGAACACGACACAGACTGTCGCACAAGTCAGTCAGTTTAGCCGAGGCGAACTGATTATCGGCGAACGACCCTATCTTGGAATTCAATAAGTCTTCACTTAGCTTCTTCATTTGTTTGACAAAAACAAACCAAAACATTTCGTGGTTCCCACTCGTGCCTTTTGCTTCCCTCAGACACGTCAATTTCTTGCTGCCAACATCAAAATGGCAGAGGAAATAGCCTTTGTTGACGAGCTTGGTATCGATACCTAACAGCTTTGCGATCTTGTTCACAGCGTCAATCTCTTGCCTGGTCAGTTGCGTAAAGCTGGTTCCCAACATCCGCATGATGGCGTGTGCTGCGAAATACGAAGCGTAATATGACTTGATGACGAGCCACACTGCTGACTTAGGTAGGAGATCGCTGCGGGAAATCTGATTAATAGTTTCGAATGACGCCAACGCTGGACGATTGATGTCCGCCGCGAAGGATCGCAGAAGCTGCATGGGTTCGCTTACTTCGAGCGTGAAGCGATCTTCGAGAGGGCTTTCATAAATCTGAAATTCTTGATCACACATCCAGCCGGATAATCCCTTTTCCACTACGCCGGATACTGAATTGATGCCCGGTAGCCAATAAGGTCTGATCGCAGGGACGAGTAAACTCATAATATTCAACTAAATCAAAGCGTGAAACTTGTTTTCAGAGCATCTGAAAGAACATCATAGACTTCCTTGTACCGGTTTCCAGGATTCTTTAGGGTCGTGGATTTGATCCTCGAAAACATCGGAGCGATAACGTCATCGAAAGTTTCTGACGTATAAACCTTGCCATGTTTATCTTTCACTTGTTGGCCGACCTCAGGAAATAACAAGAGGACAGCACGAAATAGGGGCGGTTTAGTTATGATGTCCTTTGCCTTAGTCCTGTTAGCCGCCGAGATGAATGCGCTGAGGTATGCGCTCATCGCCGAATAAATCTCCGCGGCGTCATTATTTGCAAATGTTGCTATCAGAGGTTTCAAGGCAGCATAGATAGAAGGTGACTCTGGAGATTTTACCTTTTACTCTCTCAGCAGGGCTTAATAGACCAAGGAGAGGGCTATCCGTCTCGGTATTAAATAGATCGAAGACCTTTCCTGACAATTCTTCAGTGGTATTTTCATACTCGGCGAGTTTTTTTATATCTAGGAGAAGTTCATTTGGAACGGGCCGTTGTTTTGTGTTTATATCGATAAAGAGTCTCGATTCGTCCTTCCTCGTTAAATTGTTGTAGACGACGACTGGTACCCTTAGAGCCGTTTTTGCCAATTTGAAACCCCAGACTCGATGCTGCCCATCTAGGATTAGGAACGACCTCTTCGTCGACTTGAATTCAATTGTCTTTCCACCGCCGATAACTCGCAATTCGGCTTCAGGTTGTGCAGACAGCACAATCGAGCTTGGAATCGTTCCAAGCCCCGCGTCGATATAATCAGCAATTTGTTGGGCTCTAGCTGGATCTAACAAGCGCTGGAATCCACTCTGGGGGTCCGCGTCGCGAGTACTCACAAAACAAGTTTTGGCCAATATGTCGCTCGGCATAGTAAATGTATAGAATTTATGCCTTCCTTGCGACACAAGGCTAACTGAGTAGCGTAAAATCTTGTCTGTAACGCTTTCTGGCACCCTTACACCCCTTGAATTTAGGCTTAACAATTCGACGTTATGTCCATCAGCCATACCGCCACCGGTCGCGTCCACGGCAAAACCGCTGCGCACCATACCAGCCGTGAGTTCGTCACTTTTTTGCAAGAGGTCATATCCTTGTGTCCCCCTCGGCAACAAATTCACATCATCCTTGACAATCTCTCCGCGCACAAAACTCAGGCCGTCCGTGAGTTC
>Ga0307372_10005748_pt1 | contig 18450 bp, 14 predicted proteins | sample OX1MG_FD_202533 | JGI IMG/M metagenome (GOLD analysis project Ga0307372, IMG submission 202533) | Soil microbial communities from Risofladan, Vaasa, Finland - OX-1 | ecosystem: Environmental > Terrestrial > Soil > Coastal area > Acid sulfate soil | place: Finland: Risofladan, Vaasa | collected...
GCTCGTCCATCCTCTACTGGCGCGTCGGCATCGGAAAAAACACCGTTGGAGTTGACTCGTGAGACAATGCGTGAATACCGCAAGGCGTCAAAGGACCTGGCGAGTGTGGAAGACGACGTTGCAAAGCAGCGTCAAAAAACTACCGACGAGAACGCCAAACGCCTCAAAGAAGTAACTGAGTACATCACGACGCAAAAGAAAGCGCTTGACAACAAACTGAAGCGCGCCACATCGGCGGTGAGTAGCGCTCGTTCTTCGCTCTCGACAAACTCTATCGCCGTTGCCCCCTCGCTGCCCGGTTCTTATGCAGCAAACTCGTCTCAGGATGCGGCAGCGGAACTCACTCGGCTCGCCGAACAGTGCGAACAGATGCAGAATGACGTGCGATCCGCTGTAAGCGACTATCAGGCGGCCAAACGCGAGAAGGAAGACGACTTCCCGGGGGTGACCCGCGCGATCACCATCCTTACGCTTTTGCTCGCTGGTGTTTTTATAGCCAGCACGATTGGTTTTATGGCGTCTGGAGGGGATCCCAATCTCTCAATATCTAGCGCTGGAATGTTTCCGTTCTTGGTCGGCAGCATCGCTCTTCTCGTCACGAGCATTGGAGTGCTTAACCGCCAACTTTGGGCTGTTGTGCTTCTTCTGATCCAGTATTTGACCCCGCTCCTCATGGCGATAATTCTCGGTATCAATCCGGGGGTGTTTCTCTCTGTTCCCATAACACAGTTCTTTGGCCTATGGATCGGCTTGGATGCGGGGATCAACTACTTTGCGCCTGGTGTTGTGGTGGTCTCTGTCATTATTGGCCTTGTCGGCGCCTTTTGCTTGCTGCCCGCCAGGAGCATCTTCACGTCCAGCATACGCTTGAACGCATCCGCGCAGCGTGCAAGCACCTCCTACAGCGAGTTGGCCTTGGTCGCGCAGTTCGCCGAGACGACGCATGCCCGCGCCCTGGCAAAAGTGAATGAGACCGCAACGACGCGACGCAATGCCGCTACCACACAAAATAACGCTGATTCCAACGCCACCCAGACTCAGACCCAGCAACGGCTTGACACGGCCAACCAACAATTCCAGTCCACTCTCGCCGATCTGCGCCAGCGCACGCGCGATACCTTTACCCGAGAGGGCTTTTCGCTGACGTATTGGGACAATGTCGCCTGGAATCGGTGGGCGCCTGCCCGCCAGATCGCCTCACCACGGCATGCGCGTTTCGCCGCGATTACCGATGCTGGGGGCGCCGCAAAACCCAGCCACGAGGCGCTGATTCCGCAGGACAACTCGGCGCCCCTGCCGCTGACGCTGGAACGCGCGTTGCTCTTCGAGAGCGTGGGCGACGCCAAGCAGCGCGCTGGCGCCGCCCTCCAGGCGCTGACGCTGCGTCTCCTGGCGACCTTGCCGCCGGGTATGGCCTATTGCACATTCATTGACCCGATCGGCCTGGGCCAGGGCGTCGCCGCGCTCATGAGCCTGGGAAAAATCGACAAAGACCTCATCACGGGCAAAGCCTGGACCGAACCGCAGCATATCGAGCAGCGTTTGCAGGACCTCACCGAGCGCGTCGAGACGATCATCCAGAGTAACCTGCGCGACAAATATCCAGATATCGAGACCTATAACGCGCGCAACGGCGAGATCGCCGAGCGCTATCACATTCTCGTCGTGCTCGATTTCCCCGCCAACTTCACCGATGTCGCCGCGCGGCGCCTGCTCAGCCTTGTCTCCAATGGTCCCCGTTGCGGGGTCTATCCCTTGATACTGCGTGATACGGGCATTGCGCTGCCACATAACTTCCAGATCGACGCCCTTCAGAACGCCTGCCTGCGCCTCGCGCTCGACAATGGAGTCTACAGCATCCAGGATGATGACTTCCGGGTGAACAGCTTCAGTCTCGATGCGTTGCCATCGAGCCAGCGGTCAGAGCACATTCTCGAAACGATTGGGCCGCGGGCAATCGACGCCCGTCACGTCGTCATCCCCTTCGAGCGCATCGCTCCTACCAGCGTCAACGATTGGTGGCAGGACCACGCAATGATGGGCCTCGATGTGCCAATCGGGCTGACGGAAGATCAACGCCAGCAAAAGTTCCACGTAGACGAGGAAACGCGCGTCAATGCGCTGGTCGTTGGCCAGCCCGGCTCTGGCAAATCGAGCATGCTTCACACCCTCATTACCAATCTCGCGCTACGCGACGACCCCGATGATGTGCGCCTGTATCTGGTCGATATGAAAGAGGGCGTTGAGTTCGAGGGATTCGCTCGCCGGAGACTGCCCCACGCGCGTGTCATCGCTATCGATAGCGAACGCGAATTCGCCCTGAGCGTGTTGCGTGAAGTCGCCAAAGAACTGGAGCGGCGTGGCGATCTCTTCAACACCGTTCACGTCCGTGACCTCTCGACCTACCGTCAACAAACTGGCGAGAAGCTGCCGCGTATTCTGCTGGTCATCGATGAGTTTCAGCGGCTGTTCGAGGAGGACGATGCGCTGGCGAACGAGGCGCTCTTGCTGCTCGATCAACTGGTGCGCCTGGGTCGCTCCTTCGGCATCCACCTCGTCCTCAGCACACAAAGCCTCGATGGCCAGCGCCGCCTCGCCCGTTCGACCAAAGACCTGATCCAGGTGCGAATCGTCTTCCAGTCCTCCGATGCAGATTCGCGTCTTGCGCTGGCTGATGACAACGGCGCCGCGCGTCTCCTCACGCGCCCTGGCGAAGCCATTTACAACGATCTGCTGGGACGTGTGGATCACAATCACCAGTTACAAGTCGCCTATCTTCCCCCTCCAGATCAAGATAGGTACCTTGATCAGTTGCGCGACCGGGCAAACCGCGAGGGCCGCGTCTACGATCAATTCATCTTCGACGGCTCACGGCCCTCAGAACTGAGCGAAAACGCTGACCTGCGGAACCTGGAGGCTGCGGTTGGTTGGCCTACCACTGCGTACCCATTGCCCGTCTGGCTGGGTGAACCAGTCGAGATTCGTCCTTCCATCGCCGCTACCTTCCGTCGGCAGAGCGGCTCCAACCTGCTAATCGTCGGCCAGCAGCCACAGCGCGCTATGGGTGTCGTCTCCGCTGCGCTGATCAGCGCCGCCACCCAGCTTGCCCCCAATGAGCCAGCCACGACAACGGCGCCGCTTGATCCGTTCTACATCCTCGACTTCAACCCCGCAGAAAGCGACATAGCCAACCGACTTGAACAAATCGCGGCATATCTACCGCAAAAGGCCGTTGTCGCGCGCCCGCGTCACCTGACGGAGGTTGTCAAAACACTGGCATCGGCGATAGATGCGCGACTGCAAGCCACGCAAAGTGGCGATAATACCATCACCTGGCGTCCCACCCTCTTCATCCTGTTTGGGGCGCAATCGGCGCGCGATATTCGCCCCGACGATCTGGGAGGCGGCTCGTCCTTCTCGCCCTCCACCTTCAGCATGCTCAACGACACTAGCAGCGCGCCGCCACAACTTTCGCCGACGCAGATGTTCTCTCACATCCTGCGTGACGGTCCTGAGGTTGGCGTCCATACCATCGTCTGGTGCGACAACATGAATAACCTGAATCGCGCCCTCGAGCGCGGCGCACTCCGCGATTTTGCCTTGCGAGTCACTTTCCGCGCCCCACGTGATGACTCGCATGCGCTGATCAACTCGCCCGCCGCCGAGACGCTACACCCGCTACGTGCGCTGCTCTACGATGACGATCAGAACTTGCTGACCAAGTTCCGGCCCTACAGCGCGCCGGATGATAGCTGGCTTACGCAATGGAGCGAGCGTCTCCGTCAGCGCAAGTAGTCGCCACAGGCCAAGACCCCTTGCGCCCGCGCCCCGCCATCGCGTACACTACAGTTGCTATGTCTATCGCCGTCATCACCGATCTCACCAAATCCTATGGAGCCGAGCTGATCTTCAGTGGCGTCTCCTTTCGTATCGAAGCCCGCGACCGCTTGGGACTGGTTGGCCCCAACGGCGCGGGCAAAACGACGTTGCTCAACCTGCTGGCCGGGCGCCTCACGCCTGACACTGGCAGCGTCGTCTACGCCCAGGGGACGAGCATCGGCTACCTGCCCCAGATCGCCGAGTTCGCGCCCGCCAATACGCTGCACGAAGAGATGCTGGCTGCGCTGGAGCATGTGCAGGGCTGGGAGCGCGAGATGGGCGAGCTGGCCGCGCGCATGGGCGACCCCGCGACGCTGGCCGACCCCGACGAATACGCCGCCATCATGGAACGCTACGCCGACGTGCAGGCGCGCTTCGAGCATGCCGGTGGCTACACCATTGAGCAGCGGGCGCGTCAGGTGTTGGACGGCCTCGGCTTCACGCGCGAACAACAGGCCGCGCCCGCCACGCAGCTCAGCGGCGGCCAGCAGACACGCGCCGCGCTTGGCAGGCTGCTGTTGCAAGAACCGGACTTGCTGCTGTTGGATGAGCCAACCAACCACCTCGATCTGGCCGCGCTCGAATGGCTGGAAGAGTACCTGGGCAAGTGGGATGGCTCAGTGGTGGTGGTCTCGCACGACCGCTACTTCCTCGACCGCGTCAGCACGCGCACACTGGAGATCGACCACCAGCGCGGCGACTCATATCCGGGCAATTACACGAAGTATATGCAACTGCGCGCCGAGCGATTGGAACGCTGGGCCAAAGAATACGAGGCGCAGCAGGAGCATATCGCCCATACCGAGGACTTCGTGCGGCGTTACAAAGCTGGGCAGCGCAGCAAAGAGGCGCGTGGTCGCCAGAAGCAACTCGACCGCCTGGAACGCATCGAACGTCCGCCGACCGACGATCAGTTGAAGTTTCGGCTGGGCGCCAAGATCGAGCCGGGACAGATCACGCTGACGACGGAACAACTGGTGGTGGGCTATCCCGCCGCCGATTCGTCGCCGGGCCTGCGGGTGAGCGTCGCCGATATGCTCGTGCAGCGGGGGGCGCGCATCGGCCTCATCGGCCCCAACGGCGCGGGCAAGACGACGCTGCTGCGCACCATCGTCGGTCAGTTGCAGCCGTTGGACGGGCGCCTGATCCTGGGGCATAACGTGCAGATCGGCTACTATGCGCAGACGCACGAAAACCTCAACCTGCGCGCGACCGTGCTGGACGAGATACGACGCGCGGCGGGTACGCTGAGCGAGGAGGGCGCGCGGAGCTACCTGGGCCGCTTCCTGTTCAGCGGCGACGACGTGTTCAAGTTAGTCGGCTCGCTCAGTGGCGGCGAACGCAGCCGCGTTGCGCTGGCCAAGCTCACGTTGCAGGGCGCCAACTTCCTCGTGCTGGACGAGCCAACCAACCACCTCGACCTCCCCGCCCGCCAGGCGCTAGAGAGCATCCTCAGCGGCTACGACGGCACGCTGCTCTTCGTCTCGCACGACCGCTACTTCGTGGATGCGCTGGCGACAGCCGTTTGGACACTCGACGACGGCCAGATCACCGCGCATGTCGGCAACTACACGGCAGTACGCACGCGCCGCGCCCAGACCGAGGCCGCGCAAGCCGCCCAGCAAGAGCGCCAGGTCCGCCAGGCCAAGGCAGCAGCCCGCGCTACCGCCGTCCGTGCCAATCAGCAAGGCGGCGGCGCAGTGACGGCGGATGGCCCACGCACGGTGGCGCAACTCGAACGCGAGATCGAGGCGACCGAGCGACGGCTGGCGCAGCTCGAACGCGACCTGGAAGCGGCCAGCGCCGCCGCCGAGGTCGCGCGTATCGCCGAACTCAGCGACGCCTACGAGGACGCGAAGACGCAACTCGACGCGCTCTATGGAGAGTGGGAGGAGCTGGCAAGTTAGTGGAGGGTGAACAGACGCCTCTCCCATTCGCTCCCGTCCAGTATAGCTGTTGCCAGACGCTAAAAATGTGTGTACACCAGTTGAAGCGGACCATAATACTTGTCGAGTATTTCGTAGTAGTGGTAACTGAACGGCGTTGGGAACGGGGCTGGAAGCTTTCGAGACCCCATCATACAGATGTGCGCTGCGGTCAGGTACTGCACATCGCTGCTGTTGGAACTGGTAAAGGCAAGTAGGCGCGGCGCTGTAAGCGCATACAGGGTGGGATACAGATGAAAACCAGCGCAAATGTCTGCTTGACCGTACGAGAGGCGCTGCAACGCGCCTTTGATCTCGGCATGATCTGAGCCTGAATACCAGGTGGTCGTGCTGTCGTCGAGGGAATATCCATCGGCGCCAGTCAATTCATGAGCATTGCGGAGGTCATCTTCTCGCTCATAGGTCATGACGCCGCTGGCAATGGTGAGTGGAAAGGTAACGGTACTATCCTGCGCAAGTTCGAGAACGAGCGAGGTAAACTCTTCGTGCGCGAGCATGCGCTCAGGCGCGGCAAGCGCGTCGAGGTGAACGTAGACCCCCATGCCATGTACTCCAATCTTGAGTAGAGCCTGACAAACGCTAGAAAACGGACATAAACGTCTTCTTGCCCATACGGGATGCGTTCCAGCGCGGATGTGATGGCCGCCTGATCTGAGCCGTGATACCAGGTGGTTACCCTTCCATCACGAGTCGTGGCAGATACGTCATAGGTATCGGCCAGTTCATGCGCATGTTCCGGGTCATCGTCGCGGGGTTTACTCATGGCGCCAGTAGCAATAGTGAGTGGGAGGCCAACGTCGTTATGCTGCGCCAACTCGAGGATCAGCATGGTAAACTCCTCGTGTGTCAGCATGCGCTTTGTTTCAGCCAGGGCCGTAAGCAATATATCAACGCCCATATCGCTCCTCCTCTATGAGGTGGTTTGGACTGTAGAAGTTGGCTCACGGGTATGTTCTGGGCCAAGACGCCGAAACCGGCGCTATGCGATTGGCGCCTGTCGTATGCTATCATAGCAGGGCGTTATCCATTTCTAACATCCCAAAACGACATCGATAAGCATTTTCTGCCTTGTTGTCCACGATGGTGGAACGGAAAGGCGCTACCCGATGCTACACGACGGCACGCAAGACCTGGCCCCAGCGCACAACGAAGATGAGACACCCACCCCGTTCGAGCGCATCCGCCACACGGACGAGCAGGGCGACTTCTGGCTCGCCCGCGAACTCATGCCCTTGCTGGAATACCACAAGTGGCAGGACTTTGAGGACGCAATCAAACGAGCCATCGAGGACTGCGCCAAGTCTGAGCGTAGTGTGGAAGAACACTTCGAGGTTTTTACGCGATCGCGTAAAAACTCCCAAGCAGGTGGGCGGCCACAGAAAGATTACCGGCTGACGCGCTATGCCTGCCGTTTGGTGGTGATGGCGAGCCGCACCACTGGCGATGTTGCCGCCCAGGCGCGCACGTACTTCTCAGATCGGGTTGAGCAGGCCGAGCAATTGGATGCGGCGGAATTGCCTCCCACCCCAGAGTTGGCTTTTATCGTGTGGCGCGAACGTGTTATTCGGGGTCTACTCGCCGATGGCTACTCCCTAGAGTGGGCGCAGCAGCGGGTGGACGACATCGTCGCGCGCAACGAATTAACCCACGAATGGAGTGTACGCGGGATCAAGGACAACGAATACCGCGTGCTGACCAATCGGCTGCACATGGGCGCGTTTGGCCTCTCTATCGAGGAGCATAAAGGCGTCAAGAACTTCCCCGTCACTTATCAGGGCAAGAGGATGGTGTACAAGGGCGACTTGCCCCCAGCCATGACGCGCACCGAACTGGCGCTGAACTCGCTGGCCAGCAGTGTTGCGCGTGACCTGCACGAACTCAACGATTCGCAGGGCTTCGACGCAATCACGGGTGATGTCGATGTGGCAGGGCGCATCGTTGGCGACACGCGCCGCCAGATCGAGGCGGCGACGGGGCAGCCCGTGGTCAGCCCGCGCAACATGCTCCACGAGCCGGATGGCGGTTTGTGGGCGCAGCTTCCCGCCCCTGAGCCACATCGGGAAGACGAGTAGTTTCTCTAGTGGCATTGAACACAACACGCCTGTATTGCAGTTCTATGACGTGTCTCATCCCATCTCAGGAGCAATCAACCTATGCCACACATCCTTGGGCTGACGGGCAACATCGCCAGCGGCAAAACCACCATCGGCCTGCTGCTGCTGGAGCTTGGCGCGCACACCTACTGCGACGCCGATCTGGTGGTGCACGAACTCTACCTGCCGGGCCAGCCACTGGTCGCTGAACTGGCGCGCGAGTTTGGCCCCAGCATCCTCGACGCCGATGGCGGCGTAGACCGCCGCGCGCTGGGCGCCATCGTCTTCGGCGACCACCAGCGCCTGCGCACGCTCGAAGGCATCGTTCACCCCGCCGTGCAGCAGGCGTTGCTCGAACGGCTGCGCGCTATTCCCGATGAGGAGATTGGCGTGTTCGACGCGATCAAGCTGTTCGAGTCGGGCTATGCGCCGATGTGCCAGGGCGTCTGGGTCGTCACCTGCCCGCCGGAGACACAGTTGCAGCGGCTGATGGAGCGGCGCGGCCTGACGCGCGCAGAGGCCGAAGCGCGCATGGCCGCCCAGCCGCCCATCGAACCCAAGCTTGCCCAGGCCACCGAGGTCATCCACAACGACGGCTCGTTCGACGACCTGCGCGCCCAGGTAACAGCCGCCTGGGACCGCTTCAAGGCGTCGCTCACGTAAGATTGCCTAAGAATGACGAGGTCTCCCATGCCGCCACGTCGCACGCGCATCGTTTGCACCCTGGGTCCGGCCACCACCAGCGAGGAGCGCATCGAGGCGCTGCTGCGCGCGGGGATGGATGTCGCCCGCCTCAACTTCTCGCATGGCGACTACGCCACGCACGGCGCCGCCATCGCTCGCGTCCGCGCGGTCGCCGCGCGGCTGGGCGTGCCGGTCGCCATCCTGCAAGACCTGCAAGGGCCGAAGATACGCACGGGCGCGCTGGCGGGCGGCGCGTCCGTCACCCTGCGCGAGGGGCAGACGTTTACTATCACCACGCGCCCCATCGTGGGGACGAGCGAGGGCGTCGCCGCCACCTACGACGCGCTGCCGCAGGACGTGAAGCCCGGCGACCGCATCCTACTCTCGGACGGCGCCCTGGAACTGCGCGTGCGTGATGTACAGGGCCAGGATGTCGTCTGCGAGGTGGTTCACGGGGGGACGTTGGCCGAGCATCAGGGCATCAACCTGCCGGGAGTCGCCATCAGCGCGCCCGCCCTCACCGAGAAGGATCGCGCCGACCTGCTGTTTGGCGTCGGCCAGCGGGTGGACTATATTGCGCTCAGCTTCGTGCGGCGCCCCGACGATCTGCTGGAAGCGAAGCGGCTGATCGCCGACGCCCTGCGCGCCACCCCCGCGCCGCCCGACCAGCCACGCCTGCCGGAGGGGTTGCACCCCACCGCCTACGCCGCCGAGGCCACTATCCCCGTGATCGCCAAGCTGGAGAAGCCCGAAGCCGTCGCGCCCATCGAGCGACTCGACGCGATTCTGGCGGCGGCGGATGGTGTGATGGTGGCGCGCGGCGATCTTGGCGTTGAGCTACCGTTGGAGCAGGTACCGATGATCCAGAAGCAGGTGATCGCGCGGGCCAGCGCTTACGGCCTGCCGGTGATCACGGCGACGCAGATGTTGGAGTCAATGGTGAATAGCCCACGTCCGACGCGCGCCGAGGCGAGCGACGTGGCCAATGCCATCCTGGACGGCACGGACGCAGTGATGCTGAGCGCGGAGACGGCGGTCGGCGCGTATCCGGTGGAGGCCGTGCAGGTGATGGCGCGCATCGCCCTGGCGACCGAGGCGGCTTCTCGCTTCGTCGCGCCCCACCGGGAGCGCGCCAGCGACGCGCACGCCGTCAGCAACGCGGCGCATACGCTGGCGCGCGAGGCGGGCGCGAAGCTGATCGTCGTCTTCACGCGCACGGGCGCCTCGGCGCAACTGATCTCGAAGGAGCGCCCCAGCATGCCCATCGTGGCGTTCACCCCCAGCGAGACGGTCTACCGGCGGCTGGCGCTCTGGTGGGGCGTCATCCCCCGCCTCAGCGCGCTGCTGGGGACGACGGAGGAGCTGATCGCCTGGGCCGACGCCGCGCTGCAACACGAGGGCTGGGCGCAACCCGGCGACGACGTGGTGATCATGGGTGGCATGCCCATCGCCGGGCAGGCGCGCACCAACTTCGTCAAGCTGCATCGCGTGGGGGAGGCGTGAGGGGTAACGAGCGACAGCTACCACCCTTGCGCCTGCACGAGTGCCTGGATGTCGGATTCGAGGCGCTTGAAGGCGGGCAGCGCGCGAAGTGGGGCGAAGTCGTCGATAAACTCGCCGATGAGATGGGCTACTTTGTATGGATCGAACTTTTTTAGACCACGTCCAGTGCGTTCGCTGGCTTTGCGTAAAAGGTCATGGAGCGTTTCCTTCGGGTCGGATAGCTCTTCTAGCCTTTTGCGTGGAGGGAGTGATAGCTGAACACGTCCATTTGGATTGCCCGCCGCACGACGTATCGCGTACTCGTCGAAGAGCAGCCATGCCTCCTGCATCCGAACAGGCACAACACAAACGGCTGGGATCGTCAAGCTCTCGAGCGCCTGATCGATTTCCGCTTTGCGGACAGCATAAGGTTCGCGCTCAGCGTCTCGATGGATAAACAGGACCTCACATGGATAATACTCGATTGCGGCCCGTATTCTGGCCTTTAAACCGTGTGGGCGGCGCAGCAAATGTGAAAAGTCAGCGTATTCAAAAGGCGGAATATTGCGTCGGGTATACTGCCGCATAAGCCAGGTGAGATGAAAGCTCAAGACGTGGTCTGATGTCCCATCTGTCACCAGCGTGCAGCGAATACTGCTCTGTTCCACTATGCGCCCTCCTGCTCGAGGAGATCCCATAGAGAATGAAGATATGGGTGGTCAACTACCCTGCGTTTTCCAGCCCGGTTTGGAGCATTGTCTGCTAGCACAGGAGCCGAGTCGAACTCCTCGTCCTCCTGATCGTCGGTGACTAGATTGTGTTCCTCTGCAGTGTTGGACTCGTCAGGCTCATCCCGCTCAGAAACGTCGGGAGCCGTCACATTGAGGTAGGCGAGGAGCGCGCCACGACTAATCTGCTTCTGAAGCGAAGGATTTGCAACGGCTCGCCAAGTATCAGGCAGCCAACGAAACGTTACTCCCTTGAAATGCTTGCCCTTGTCATCCACGCGATTAACAAGGTCTGCCACCAACAAATCTTCACTCCTGATCTCACTGACAACGACAGGTGAATGCGTGTTCACGATTACCTGCCGCAATGGGTTATCGAACGCGAGTGGTTCCTCAACATCGACTGCAAAATCACGAAGAAGCTGAAGCATGGCCGGAATCCGTGCAGGATGAATGCCATTCTCAGGTTCCTCCAAGCACAGCACACCTTGCGCATCCGGATCAAGTTCAAGCACGGTGAGCGCCAGGAACCGCAACGTCCCATCGGAGAGTGAGCGCGCCGCATGAGCGGTTCTATAGCGGTCTTTCAGAAACACGGTAAACAACTCGCGGCGTTCATCGCGATCCACCCAGACATCGCGCACGTCGCTGATCAGGTCCGCAAGGCGATTAGCGACCTGCGCATAGACACGCGCCGTCTCGATCTCGATGTCTTCTCGTGTGGCGCCTTCACGCGCACGCGACTCGGCCAGATGGTAAAGCGTTGCTGCAAGATGAGAGCCGTCGGTACCCAGATGGATAGGCGCTGTGAAGGGATCAGGAGTTCGTAACGCTGTAGGCTCTAATTGCAACAAACGCCACGAACGCATCTCGTTTCGTGCCACCAACGCCGTCGGACTTTCTGCTGCGTTTACAGACGAGAGGACCGTGCGTGGGAGGGAAGCTGCTGCCAATGCCCGTGGTCGTCCGCTTCCACCCGTCGCTTGCCCGTTCCCACTTTCGTCTTTGCCGCCTCGGTCCTGATGAAGGAGTATCGTTCCATTTGCAACGTCTGTGGAAATGAACTCTTTACCAGACCTTCGACCGAGGACAGCCGAAGCAAACCATTCCTTCTTTTGGGGAAAGCGTAAGTGCGCTTTGGCTTCACCTTTTTGGATATACGCCAATGTCTCTTCAACGATTTGGATCGACCCGCCGGTGCGCACGCCATCCCCAGCACGATAGGCCAACTTAAGCGTATAGTGTAGAAAAGTGATACTTGCTATTGCTTGTTGCCCTAGATCATCGATACTCGATGGGGGAACGATCATTTCCGCCTCAAACGACATCTCATCATCGTAGGTGTCGCCCACGCGATGAAAGATGCTGCGGAGGTCTGTAGTTCGCCCACCCTCGTCGCGCACGGACAAGGCGGCCTCACGCAGCGGCTTTTCAGCAAGCGCGCTGAGGAAGGTGATGGCGTCGAACAGGTTGGACTTGCCGACGCCGTTGACGCCCGCGATGCAGGTGACAGGGCCAAAGCTGATGTCCACATCCACGAGATTCTTGAAGCCAGAGACTTTGAGCCGAGTAAGCATAGGAGAACCTTCTCTCTGCATGTCGCTTGCGTGACGCGCCCTGCCCTGATACTATCACATCAGGCTATCGGCTGGCGCTGGCGACACCTATATACCCGCCATGCGAAGCGAGATCACGAAGCCACTTGCTGAGGGGGGGAACTATCTGTGTGGGATGGCAGATCGGTGGTCATCGCAGTGGGCTACGCCGTCATCATTGCGTTGACACTACTGGTAAGCGTGCTGATCGTAGGCGCCGTGATCAAGAATGATCGGGCGAACAGGCGTGCGCGACGCCAGCGCATGCTGGAGCATGTTGTGCTTATCCCAGCCGACGACGCCCAACCATCCGCTGTGCGCGATCTCCTGGCATCGTGGAAACGCATGACTGCCGCTCCCGCGCTCGGACTGTGGGGCGCTGGGCTGGCGATGACGCTGTACCTGCTAACGATCATCGGCATCGCTGTTGTGGCGCGCCAATCCTTCAACGCTTTGCTCGCTGGTCTATACCCCTGCATCTGGCTGGGTTGGCTAATCGGCGACCAAACGGTCTATCTACGCGATCTGGCGCGATTGCCACGCGACACCTCGTCGGCGCCCACACCCGTGCGCCCCACGCGTTCACTGGCCGCCTGGGCGTACTGGCTCTCGCCGTATGGCCTGTTTGCGCTCATTGCGGCGCTGGCGCTCGATATGTTGCAGACGGCGCCCTTTGGCGCGCTGACATGGGATGTGGCGCGAACCCAGACAAATCGGAGAGTCGTCGTGTTTGTGCTGGTCGAGTTGACCGCCGCGCTAGTCGCCAGTCTCGTCTTTATCGCTCGACAACAGACCATCGCGCAGCGCCAGTTCACGCCCGACCCCATGCTCTCGCAGCGGGCCGACGCCGCCTTCCGAGAATACGTCGCCGACCAACGTCGTTTGGCGCTGCTCGCCACCCTGTTCTTCGGGTTCAGCGCGCTGTCGCAACTCACTGATCTGAGCCTGTGGCTGACGCTGGTGGCGCTCCCACTCGCGGGGCTGGTGTTGTGGCTGCGCTGGACGCGGCACCCGGCGCTGGTGGTGGCATAGTTGGGCATTGCACGGGAAGCAGGGCTGGCATGTCAGACTTCGTTTTGCTGGTGGGGTTTTTCATCATAGCGATGGCGGCGATAGGCGTCGGCGAATTCATCTGGGGCGTGCTCACGATCATGAAACCGCCCCGTACTCAACTGGCGCTCGATCGCTGGTTGAAGCACATGAAAGCGTTTGGCGCGCAACACCTCACAAGCGACCAGTTCGATAGGGAGACGCTGGTGGTGTTGGCGCGCTATCAGCGCCGCATCCAGGGGACAGTGCTATCTGGCATGGGTGGTGGAATTGTCATCGGTTCGATTGCCGCCATAGGCGTGTCCGCAACGCTCTACCATTTCTACGCCAACGCAGGTGACGCGCCGATTCCCAGCCTCATGGAACTCTTGTATCCCATCGTGGGCTTGGGCGCGAACTTTGGCATCGGGGTGAGCGCAATGATCGTTGCCACGACAGGCGCTCGGACGCCGCGTCCATCGCTGCCGGAAAGCGCGCGCCGCATCAGCAATTTTCGCTCGCCCTGGTTCCTCCTGGTGAATTGCTTGATGTTCGCGGTGAGCGCTGTCCTCCCTGCCCTGTTCATCACGAACACCGCGCCCCAAAGCTTCTATACGGACACCTTCTACGGGCAACGGCCACAGGTGGGTCTGCTCGTTTTGGCGTCGGTTCTGGTGGGCGCGATGATCCTCCTCGCCGAGAGTGTTTCCTGGCTGCTCACACGCTATCCCCTGTTGGCGCTAGGTTTGCCGCCAGCTGTCGAGGCCCAATTGCTGCCCTGCCTGCCCGCGTTTGCGATTAGTCAGGTATGGGGCCAATTCACCATCATGGGTGTTTTCTTCCTCATCTCGTCCGAAGCGCTTTCTGACTTTTCGTTTCACTTGATGCTGCTAGCGCCGGCTGTTGGCATACCCTACGTCCTGTTTGGGGTGGTGTCTGTTTTCTCGCAATCGGGAGTATCTTGGGCGTCAATGGCGAACGCCGTCACGCTGGCCGCGAAGCCGAAGGCGACAGCGCAGGGCGAGTAGGACTGCCAAGGATGTACAGGTCTCTACATAGCTGAGTTGCCACTCGGCTGCGGTGTCGTCTGCCCACTGCAGTCGGCAGGAGACGCGCCGGTCCGGAGACCGGCGGTACGGCAGAAGGCCACGTTCGCCCTTACATCTCCCCGCGCATGCCTGCCTCACCCCCCGCGCCCGCGTCCACCGGCTCAGTCTCCAGCAGCGTCACCCAGCCACGGCGCAGCGCCAGCAGCACCGCCTCGGTGCGCGAGCCGACGCCTAACTTGGCAAAGATGTTGCCCAGGTGCGTGTGGACCGTGCGCACGCTCAGGCCCAGGCGGCGGGCGATGTCTTTGTTGGGCAGGCCGCGCGCCGCCTCGCGCAGCACGTCCATCTCGCGTTCGGAGAGCGGCGCGGTGGTGGGTGGCTGGTTCTGCAAAGCGACGGCCCGGCGTAGCGCGCGCGCCGCAATCACCGGGTTCAGCACTGGCTCGCCCCGATGCACCGCGCGCACCGCCTCCACCAACTCGCGCCCGCCGACATCCTTCAGCAGGAAGCCCGCCGCACCGACATCCAGTAGCTTCAGCACATACTGGTCGTCGTCGTGCGCCGTCAGCGCCAGCACGGCCACCTGGGGCAACGCCAGCTTGATCTGCCGCGTCGCCTCGATGCCGTTCATGATCGGCATGGCGATGTCGAGGATCGCGACATCCGGGCGATGCTGGATGGCGAGCGCCACCGCCGCCGCCCCGTCGCCTGCCTCCGCCACCACGCGCAGGTCCGCCTCCGCCTCCAGCAGGCGGCGCGTCCCCTCGCGCACCAGCGCATGGTCCTCCGCCAGCAGCAGGGTGATCGGGCGAGCGTTGACGGCGCTCTCGTCCAGCGCATCGGATGTGTCGTGAAGGTCATGAGCGTCACGCAATTCAGTTGCGCCCTGGCCGTTTAGCGTCTCAAGCTTCATTGACGTTCCCCACCTTTGCATCGTGAACCCTCCCCTGACGGCATGCGCCTTGCATGATTTGCCAGAGAGCGTCGTGGCGCGACCCTCGGCAAATCGTTCTTTACTACACTAACGTACCATCTTGCCAAGAGTCATGCCATGCCCGTTCAGATTCGCGTTATACTCTGTAGAGACGACATGCGCGAATACGCAGACAGACGGAGATCATATGCGCGCCCTGAACACCACGACCGCCACGACCGCCCAGCCCCAGACGACCACCCCTGGCGCCCCCACTACACTGCCCGCCGCCCTGCTGCTGGATATGGACGACACCATCCTCGCCGACTCAGAGGGGTTGAAAGAGGCGTATCGGTTAGTCTACGAGCGTTTCGCCGACCGCTTTGCGCCAGCCAGCGTGGCGGCGCTGACGGCGGCGAAGGACGAGTATAACCAGTGGTATTGGAGCGACCCAGAGCGTCATCGCCTGGGTCGTCTCGATCTCAACGGCGCCCGCCAGATCATCCTGGCGGAGTCGTTGCGGCGGCTGGGCGTCTTCGACGGGGCGGGCGAAGCGGCGACGGGCATGCGCGCGGCGCTGGCGAAGGAGATGGCCAGCGCCTACGGTGAACTGCGGCTGGCGTCGTCGCGCCCGCTGCCGGGGGCCATCGAGGCGTTGGCGCGGCTGCGCGCTGGTGGGATGCGGCTGGCGCTGATCACCAACGGCGCCGCCAGCGCCCAGCGCCGCAAGATCGAGTTGCACCAGCTCGCGCCATACTTCGAGGTGGTCATCGTCGAGGGCGAGTTTGGCCTGGGCAAGCCCGACCCGCGCGTCTATCAACATGCGCTCGCCACGCTCCAACTGGCCCCACAGCAGGTCTGGATGGTGGGCGACAATCTGGAGTGGGAGGTCGCCGCGCCCCAACGACTCGGCATCCACGGCGTCTGGATGGACCTGGCGGGCGTCGGTCTGCCCCCCGACAGCAGTATCCATCCCGACCACATCATCCACTCGCTGACTGAACTGGTGGAGGCGTTGGGCCTGGCGTAAGCGCCCCCACTACCGCTCCTAAACTCCCCTCTCCCTGTGGGGGAGGGGCCGGGGGTGGGGGCAGGCGTAAACACTCGTGCGCTGGCGCGTCGTATGCTGTACGTGATACAACGCAGGCAGGCGCCCTATCCTTCCAACCATCCGTCAGCGCCGCCGTCCTTATCGCCGACTTCATACTGATGAACATGGAGAGCATTGCTCATGCACAGCATTCGTCTTGTTGGGGGAGAGCCGCCCGAAAACCAGCCGGGAAGCAACGGCGCGCACGGCGGCGCAGTGAGCGCACCGACGCCGCCAACGCAGCCAATCTATGCGCAGCCACCGATCCAGAGTGCGCCGGTGGGGGCAGAACTGTTGCGGGTGGAGAACGTCGTCAAGGAATACAAGGTGGGCGGCGGCAATGTGGTGACGGCCCTGCGGAGCGTCAACCTGACGCTGCGCGAGGGCGAGTTCATCGCCATCCGTGGGCGTTCCGGCGCGGGCAAGACGACGCTGCTCAACCTGATCGCCGGGCTGGATAACCCCACACGCGGTCGCATCATCCTCTTCGGGCGTGACCTTGCCACGCTCAACGACGCCCAGCGCACGACGATCCGCCGCTCGGAGATTGGCTTCATGTTCCAGGCGGCGCATCTGCTGCCCACGCTGACGGCGCGCGAGAACGTCGGTCTGCTGCTGCGGCTGGCCAAGGCGGACCCCGCCGAGCGCGAGCAACGCGCGCACGAGGCGCTGGCGCTGGTGGGGCTGGCCGCGCGCGAGCAACACCGCGCGCCGGAGCTTTCGGGCGGCGAACAGCAGCGCGTCGCCATCGCCCGCGCGCTGGTGCATGCGCCGCGCCTGGTGCTGGCCGACGAGCCGACCGGCAACCTCGACTCTCATACCGGCCTCGCCATCCTCGAGCTGATGAGCAACGTCGCGCATGGCGCAGGCATCGCCTTCATCATCACCTCGCACGATCCGATGGCCTCGCAGGTCGCCGACCGCGTCTACGACATCAACGATGGCGTGCTGACCCCCGGCCAGAAATAACATGTCGTAGCCATGCCTAAACGACCAGCCACAGCGCACAGATCGCATGCCCTGCGGCGGGGATCATGATGATCCTCGCCGTAGGGCATGCTAGGGACATGCTAGGGATTAGTAGGGGGTACGGTCGCCTGGGCGTTGGGCTGCTGGCGCCGTATTTGTTCGTCAATCGACTTGAGCACATCATGCAGCGCCGAGTTTTGCTGGTAGGCGCCGATGGCCGCCGTAACCAAGAGGGGATGGAGGACCAGACCAACCGCCCCAACTGCGATCTGATCGACCCAATCCTGCGCGCCTACTTTCACCAACACACCCCCCCCGACACGCTGCAACGAAATCGCGAGCGCCTTGTCAAAACCTGTGATGCTCCTTAGGGTACTGTCTTTCTTGAGTTGAACGGTCATCTGGTTGGCGTCGCCAAATTGCTGCGCCTCATACCCATGCGTCTGGTACTCCGACATGAGCGCCTGGGCGATCGGGGTGATATTGATGTCGGTGGTCTGATAGAAACGAGTCTCCATGCTGTCCCTTTCCTCTCTGTGTTGCTTCATCTGGTTGGGGCCAGGGTTAGGCGTTGCGTCCACTTCCTACCCGCGCATGTTGCGTGCCGATATCGCGTATACCTCAACAGAGCAACCGGCGAAATAGACATGTCGGCGCTCCGCACGGAGCGCCGACACATTTTGTCCTCGTCACGCCCTGGCGCCTGCGGTGAACCTATGCCGTGCGGATGTTGATCTCGCCGAAGGTGGCCGTGGCCTCAATGTGGAGCGCGATGCCGCCGCCGCTCTCGCCGCCCACGGTGAGTTCGTCGCGCGCAAGGATGCCGCTGACCTCCTGGCCGGGAACATTAACTTCGCCAAATCGCGCCGTGCTGTCTATGGTGACGCGCATCCCATGCGGCACCGTGATGTTGATCTCGCCAAATAGCGCGTTCAGCCGCAGAACATGTTCGCCTTCGCTCATACGCGCCATACGGATGTCGAGGTTTACCTC
>Ga0307372_10005749_pt1 | contig 18450 bp, 15 predicted proteins | sample OX1MG_FD_202533 | JGI IMG/M metagenome (GOLD analysis project Ga0307372, IMG submission 202533) | Soil microbial communities from Risofladan, Vaasa, Finland - OX-1 | ecosystem: Environmental > Terrestrial > Soil > Coastal area > Acid sulfate soil | place: Finland: Risofladan, Vaasa | collected...
TGATCACGTTCGGCAGGTTTCGCTTTATCGATCTGGGCGATTTGACCAAGCAGAAGGAACTCGCGCTGGTCTGTCCCAGGAACCTGATTGGGACCGTGGACCTCTATCTCACCACACACCACGGAACCACGCATCCGGGGCCCAACACCTCCAACCCCAGAGCGATTGTCGATGCGCTCCATCCGAGGGTCGCGGTGATGAATAATGGCGCAACCAAAGGCGGCAGTCCCGAGGCCTGGGACACCTTTCATAACTCGCCCGACTTGCAGGATTTATGGCAGCTGCACTACTCGGTTGCCGGAGGCGCAAAGCATAATTCTGCCCGGAAATTCATCGCCAATCCCGGTAAGATGGACGGAGGTTTTTCAATTAAAGTCCTTGCGGAACCCAGCGGCACTTTTACCGTTATTAATTCGAGGAACAATTTCCGGAAGACTTACGAGAAATAGCGATTTGCGCAGTGGCTCATTCAGGTCAGGAGTGCAGTTTAACACCAGGACACCTGTTTTATCGGGTGCGTAGGTTCTCGTAGAGCCCGGCGGCCTCTGTCCCATCGAAATTCGTGTCGCTAGGCACACTCCCCCCATCAGAGAATATCCAGCTCAGCGGGGGGAGAAGCATGAAACTTTGGGTTCGGACCGAGCGGCTACATTTCAGCGGATTGGGCCTCTGCCGTCATATGGGGAACCATGACCGTGATTTCCACCCGCCGGTTCTTTCCACGACCTTCCCTCGAAGAGTTGGAAGCAATAGGAGCCGCTTCACCGTAGCCGAGGCTGTAGATTCGGACAAGAGGAATGTTATGGTCCATGGTCAGATAGCGGATGACCGCGTTCGCCCGCTGCTGGCTTAACGCCAAGTTGTATTGCTTCGGTCCAGTCCGGTCGGTATAGCCTTGAACTTCAATCACGTAGTGTTTCAAGCTTCCGACGGTCTGGGCCACTTCGTCCAGGTGCTGCTTGTCAGCGGCGGTCAGTTCGCTCTTATTGAGTCTGAATAGAACGACCGTGTGCTGGGTGGCTTGATAGTTGTCGATGTTGTTGACCATGTTCTGCGCCTGGTTCGCCGCAGACAGGCCCTGTTCCGCCGTCTGGTTGGCGGCCTGGGCGTGCTGGTCGGCCTGGTTCGCTGCCTGGCCGGCCTGATCGGCGCTGCTTTGCGCCCGGGAGATTCCGGCTTCGGTTTTCTTGTCCAGTTCACTGATGTCCGAGGCATTCTGTGACGTTTTCTGGTCGACCTTCTGGTCAACGGTGTTAATTCGGGCATCAAGCGGCGCTTGAGTATTTCGGACGAATCGCCGCGTGGCAACGCAACCCGTCGCCAGAAAAAGCAAAGGGCTTAATCCTACAGCGGCAAGGCGAACAGATTTTGTGGCGTTCATAAGCACCCTCCGAGCAGTTTATGAGTTTCACGCTCTATCTTGCACTCTCAATGCCAAATTTGAAGATGAAGATAAGTCTAATGGAATGAGGGAAATGGACTCAGCAGAGGTTGCGGTTGTGATCCCTGCATAGAGCGGAGGCTGTAAAATTTTCTCGCGGGTGCCACCAAACGGAGCATCAGCAGACGCGCGATAAAGAACAGGAAGGGATTAAGCCGTTCACTTGCGGTGTGCCTCCAGCCAGAGGGAAGCAAGGAGCTTCCGAAACGCTTCACCACGATGCGAGACGGTGAATTTCTCCTCCGTGCTTAGCTGTGCAAACGTCTGAGCAAGGGGAGGATAAAAGAAGTAAGGATCGTAGCCAAAGCCGCCCGTGCCGCAGGGTTCTTGCTGAATCAATCCCTCCGCTCTGCCTTCAACCACGTTCAAGATTTGCCCTCGTTCGGCCAGGGCGACAACACAAATGTAATGCGCCGAGCGGTCCTTAGGCGGAACTTTGGCTAAATCGTGCAGCAGCTTTTGATTGTTGGCTTCGTCGTCCGCTTCAGGCCCTGCGAAGCGCGCGGAAAAAACTCCTGGTGCTCCTTCAAGCGCGTCAACGCACAGGCCGGAGTCATCGGCAAAGACCCTGCCTTCCGTGAAACCGCTATAGTAGAGCGCCTTTTTGCGGGCATTCGCCTCAAAGGTGCTGCCGTCCTCAATGCAGGCGGGCAAGCTGTCAATTCCCGGAAGGAGTTGAACCCTGATTTCCATGGCCATTGCGGCCTGTTCGAATTCCCTCAGTTTCCCGAGGTTGTTGGAGGCCAAATAGATGGTGCGCATCACGACTCCAGAAGGATGTTGCCTGCGATCCGAAGGGCTGAAGCTCCGGTGAAAATTCCGAGCTTGCGATGGCGCGCAAGAAAGCGCTCTCTCCTCATCCTTTCCCGCCGGGCAATTCAACTTTTGTAATGGATTTTTGGAGCTGGACTAGTTCTTGGATGGCCGGCCGGGCGAGGTCGATCATCCTCGTAAGATCTTCGCCGCCAAAGGGGTCTTTCTCCGCCGTCGCCTGGGTTTCAACAAAGAGGCCGGAGCCGGTCATCACCACATTCATGTCCACATCGGCATTCGAATCTTCCGAATAGTCCAGATCCAGCAGAGTTTGATTGCCAATAATTCCCACGCTGATAGCCGCCACATAATCGTTTAAGGGAATTCGTTTGATGACTTCCATTTCCTGGAGCTTCTTGAGCGCCAGGGCCAGTGCCACCATCGAACCTGTAATCGAGGCGGTCCTGGTGCCTCCGTCGGCGCGAATTACGTCGCAGTCAATCCACACGGTCCGTTCACCCAGCTTTTCAAGGTCAACGATAGCGCGAAGGGAGCGGCCGATCAGCCGTTGAATCTCCATGGTTCGGCCGCTTTGCCGCCCTCGATTCACCTCGCGAGAGGTGCGAGTGTCGGTGGCGCGCGGGATCATGGCGTATTCACTCGATATCCATCCTTTTCCTGAGCCCTTCATAAAGGGCGGAACGCCATCTTCCACTGAAGCGGTGCAAACCACCTGCGTCTCGCCCAGGCGAATGAGGGTCGATCCCTCGGCGCTGGAGATGAAATGAGGCGTAATCTCCACGGGGCGAAGCGCCGTGGCTTCGCGATTGCCGGCGCGCACCAGTTTCCCGTGGGAATAGATAAGGCCGGAAAGCAATTTGGGGGTTGAGGGCATAAGGCTCCTGACTTCATTGGGTTTGTGCAATTAAAGACGGCTCCGGCGCAAAATAGCCGGTTAGATCGATGTGGCCATCGAGGGTCTGAGCCTCTTGTCCCTGGACGAGGAACTTGACTCGTTTCACGGCGGGGATGTTGGCGGCGAGCGAGTCGACGATGGAGTAAACGGCCAGATCCTCGCTCTCGATTCCCGGCGTGAAGTCCGCGAGGGCTTCCTGCGAAAGGTCAATCACGGCTGTCCCGTCCGGGGAGAGAAAAACGGCCCGGAGGGTCGCGGATGGCGGCAGGGTGCTGCCGTGCCCTTCGTGGGAGCCTTCGATAAGCGCCAGCAACACCTGCTTGATGCGTTGGACGTCTTCCGAGGCTAGCTTTAATGAACGCCCTTCCGCGATCAGCTTTCCGTCCGCGTAGGAAGGAAAGTAGAGGGTGAGGGTTTGATTTTGTCCTCCGGCCGGCTGCAGTGCCGCCTCGCTCAGGCGGGTCCGGGCGGTCTGGGCGGCGCTTTGTGCGTTGGCATTGGAAGGCGAAAGATGCCGCCGCAAAGTCAGCAGGTAATAGATGCCCACGCCGAGAACCACGGCGACGACGATGCTCAAAATCAAAGCGCGGCGCGACATAGCTTAGGATCGGCCTCCCTGTATGTTTTCGATCGCCTGGACAACTGCGGCGGCAATCTTGTCCTGGAAGGATTGCTGGGTCAGCGGGGCGGGATTCGTGCCGGGCGCAAGGCTTCCCACTTCAATGGCGACAGCGGGCGCGGCGATGTTCCGCAAGACCCGGAGCGGCACTTCCATGGGGCTTGCCGCCGCAACGCCTGTATCCTTTGCGAGATCCTGCTGCAAGGCTTGGGCGAGTTGCCGGCTGCGGTTGAGGTAAGCCAGTTGAACCTTGTTCCAGGGAGTAAAAAGCGGCGAGGGGTCCGCGCCTGAGGCCATCTCCACGGGCGAAGAGGGGTGATAAGTATAGACCATCACCCTCGGAGTCGAGGGGCCAAGGTTCCCCGCGTGAAAGGTGATGAAAGCGATGGGATTGGCCGCATTGGCCTCCGTGGCGCGCTGGTCAAAATCCACAGTCTGGTCGTCCGTCCGCGTCAGAACAATTCGATACCGGCCCGTCGCCTGGAGAGCCTTGCTGACGGTTCCGACAATCTGGGCGGTCAGGTTCTTTTCAAGAACCCCCTTGCCGTCCTGCGCGCCCGGGTCGCTGCCGCCGTGCCCCGCGTCCAGAACCACGGCGGGCAGCGAGAGATTGGGACCCTGCACGGGAGCCGGCGGCTGAACCACCGCCGCGGCAGGCGGCTGCTTCGGCGCCGGACGCGGAGTCGGAGGCGGCGGAAACCCGGGGACCGCGCTTCCGCCCCTTTCGGTTTCATGATATCCGCTACCAGAGTCTTGTTTTCGTTGCCCAGCTTTGGATAGAAATCCAACCCTTTGACCGCGGGCGTCAGGACCAGCTTCGGATGCCCATCCTGGTCCTCAAATTGCACTCGCGAAACGTAGGAGTTCTGGAATTCGAAGCTTGACTGGATGGGTTCCACGGGATGGCTGCCAAGATAGAGAATCCAGCGGCTGTTGCGGGCGGCCGTTCGAAGGCTGATGGGATCTGCAAATTGGAACGTCAATTGTGTGCCGCCGTCGAGCGGCTCCATGTGGACGGTGAAGGAGTTGGGCTTGACGTTCCCAATGAAAATGCGGTTTTGCCCCTTCTGGTATTCTACGGTTTGATTGATCAGGGTGGGCAGGACCTCGGTCAGAAAATCGACCGGCACCATCCACTCACCCTCCATGGTTTGCGGCGGATTTGAAAGTCGAAGCTTGGCGTTGTTCAGCCGCACCGTCGGGTTCTTTTCACGGAACCGGATCTCGGTGCTTTCAAACCAGACCTTCAGCGTCTTCCTCTTTGCCTGGATGCCTGCCACATGGCCGAAGAGGTTCAGAAGTTTTAGCGCGGGCAGGTACCGGACGTTCTGATAGGCCTTCATCGGAAGGATGGAATGCGTTTTGGGGAAGTAGAAAACAAAGTTCCCGCTCTGGGCTGGGCGGGCCGGCCACGCGAGCAGCATGAGCATCGCAACGGCGCCAACGTAAAGCCAGCGGGAGGATGAATTTCGCTTCTTGATGTGTTTGGCCAAAAAGTTCACACGCTGTAGACTTCGGCTGGCGGGACCAGCAACCCACGCCAAGCCATTATTCTAGTCGAACCTCTCCGGCGGTTGCAATTATCCTGAACGGAATGCAGTGGCGCGGTTCAAGGGTGCGGCGGTTTTATGCCGCCATTGGCGAGGTCAACTCGCCGCGACTCCACGAACCTCCGCCGCCCGCCGCCAAATGCTAGCGCACCGGGCCGAGCGTGTAGTTGTGGATGTCGCCAAACGCTCCCACCCCGATGTGAACGACGGAAACCCAGCGTTCCAGCTTGTGATGCCCCGTGCGATGCAGCCAGTAGGCAACGCCGATGGAGAGCGCCGTGCCCGCCACCTCGATGCCCGCAAACAGCGGCTTGTTGTCCACAATGCTGTTGGTCAGCAGCACCTCATTGTGGCCGTTGTGCCGAAAGTGCTGGGTTGAGGTAAAGTCAAGGGCTCGGACCGCCGCCACTCCGGCAAACAACATCAGGTTGGTTTTGTCAAAGAAGCGATGCGGGCTTTCGACGAGCTGCCTGGGTTGGGTTTCAACGGGCGGTTTAGCCTGCGATTGCGACTGATTCTGCCCCTGCCCCGCCAGCAGCCGGACCGGTGCCGCTGCCATGGCCAACGCCAGAACAATCCCCGCCGCCAGGCTTGGTGAAAAGATTCCCTCCTGCCTGTAGTTCTTCAAGAATTCCCTTTCGATTGTGAAGTTAACTTTAGCCTGCGGCTATTTGACCACCATGATTCCGTGTGCCGGCAGGCTTATGGCTGTGCCGCCGGCCGTGACGCGGGTTTCCGCGGTTCCAAACACTTTGGTGTAACGCGCTTGCGGGCTTCCAAGGCCTGCCAGGGAGCAGGTGACGGGCAACTCGGTAAAGTTTGCGACCGCCACGGTGTCGCGCATGGGAAAGATCACGACTCTGGGCGGCGCGTCAAGCGACGTCGGCACGAATCTCGCTGCCCCACCCCGAAGTTTTCTGAGCGCGGCGCGCGTTTTGGGGTCCAGTTGAGTGACTTGGTCCTGATCGCCGACGTCAGCCAGATGCGGCAACTGGTCTGAGAAGACGATGATTCGCCCCGAGCCTTCCTGGACTTCCCGCAGAAGCGCGTCCTTTCCCAGGTCAATGGCGTTGTCGGGTTTCAATCGAGGGTCGGCTTGCAAACGATGGGCCAGCGACTGGCTGAGGAAGGCCGTTCCGCCGGCCTTGAGAAACTGGTCGAGCTCCGGCACAAAGTCCGGATCGCCCAGCGCCTGGTTGGCAAACAGCGCCACCCGCGCCTGGGCGGGGAAGTGCGCCACGGGCAACAGCGGAATGCCCAGCATCCCGATGTTGTCCAGGATATACGGTTCATCGCCCGCGGCGATCGAGGGAGGTTTATAGGCCGGAATGCCTTTCCAGCCTCCGGCAAGCTTGGCCAGTTGGTCGACTTGCGCGCGATGGGCGGTCAGCGTCTCAGCCTGGGCGCTGTACTTGCCGGAATATAATTCGCCGTAATGGAAGAGCAGGGTTTCCTTCGCCCCGGTAAGCGCCGTCACGTAAGCCTGGTCCATGTAGAGAGTGGGGTCTGTGGCATAGGGATCGAACCAGCCGCCCCCTTCCTTGGGTCCTGCGGTATCGGCCAGCCAGCGGTAAAGGAAGAACGCCCGGTATTGCTGCACGTGCGCCCACTTGGCGGAGCTCGGGTCGCGGAGTTCGGTGCCCACCCAGATGCGGTTGTAGAGCGGCGTCTCTTTTTCCACCACGTAGCCCTTGTTCTGGAAGGTTTCGTACCACTGGGGGAATTTGATAATGATTTTGACGTGCGGATTAACCGCGCGCGCCGCTCCCAGAACGTCTTTGCGGCTGACGTCCACCATCAGCTTGTCGCGGTATTGCCGCCAGCACATGGAGCCTTTGGCCGCCGCGCACTCCGCGCAATCGCAGTCGGTGCAAAAGAAATCGTCAATCATGATTTCATTGAACATGCTGGCGGCATACTGGAAGATTTGCGCCAGGCGTTCCTGGCTTTTATGGTTGGTGAAACAAACCCAGATGGGACGGCCGCTCGAGATCTTGCCAAAATGCACGGTGGTGACACAGCCGGAAACCTGGAGCCCGGCATGGCGGAAAAAGTCGCGCGAGGTCTTGAGCGTTTCGGCATTGGCCTGATAGCCGCGAAAAACCTCTAAATACACCTTGGTGATTCCCATGCGGCGGCAGAAATCCAGTGCCTGCTCGCGCCCCGCCGGCGTCGAGAGATGGTCGCGCACGTCCTGGGCGGTAAAAAGCGTTTCCCACTGCATCGCCCGCGCGGCGGGCGCGCTTACCACAATAAGCAGAAGCCACACCGGAGCAAGCCGCAGAAGCTTTTTAATTTTGAAACGATCGTTTGAAGCGGACATTATTCGAGCCCTCCTTGCCTCAGGATTCGAAGTGCGCAACCGGCGTCCGGCGCCGGAAGCAGGCGAACAACCCGGGATTGCAGAATAGCACCGGACGGTACGGCCGGCGAAGGTTGCCTAAGCGTGCCCGGAACAGCATAGGGAGCCGCAAGGAGAGATGTCAATGTTAAAAGACCGGCATGCCTGGCTTAAATAAAAAGGCAAGGCCTCGCTGGCCGGGAGAGGTGCGGGAAACTCTTTTTTACGGGTGGGGCGGGGAGCCCCGGTCAGTTCACGAGAGGAACTGACTGCGGGTAAGCAGTGCAAACCCTTACGGCCAGACTCACCCTGACCCTGGCTACCCCTCCCCACAAGGGATATTAATACATCTGGAACTTGATATTCATCCAAATTCGCATGGTTTTGCAAAGGTTCCCGGAGCCGTGGGAGCGCCTCCGCTCACTTACGATCGAGCGGCAAGGAGTTCCGCCACTTGCCGGGGGTCCGAGGTTGGCAATTTGCAGACGTAATTTTCGCAGACGTAGGCGGTGGGTTTCCCGTCGAGTTGTTGCATGCCTTGAATGAAGGGCAGCCACTTGGCGAGTTGCTCGCGCTGTTCGGGAGTATCAACCAGAAAAAGAACTTTGTTGGGAAAGTAGAGTTCATGAACCACGCGGAGGAGCGCTTGCGCGTCCGGAGAGGCCGCGTCGCCCGCAATGACGACCTGCCGGGGCGGCACGAGAGAGAAATCCACGGCAGCAACCATTTGCGGAACGGTTTCAGGGGCGTTTTCAAGGTGCCGACCGAAGGCGCTGAAGAGTTCCTGCGCTTTGGCGCGCCACGCGCCGCGGTCCGTCATTTGCGCCAGGCGCAGCAGGTTCATTGCCGCGACGGAATTGCCGGAAGGCTCGGCGCCGTCGTAGGCGTCGCGCATTCTGACCAGGATGGAAGCGTCTTCGCCCGAATTCGCGAAGTAGCCGCCGTTTTCGCCGTCCCAAAAAATACGGTCCTGCTTTTCCTCAAGCTCCGCTGCCCACTCGAGGTAAGGAACCTTGAAGGAGGCCTCGTAGAGGTCCAGCAATCCCTGAATCAGATAGGTATAGTCGTCGAGAAACGCGTTGATGGCCACTTGGCCCGCGCGGAAGCGGCGCTTCAGGTTTCCGCCCTGCCCGCGATAGAGCTTCGATTGGATAAAATTCGCGGCGGATTCTGCGGCCGCGAGATAAGCGCCATCATCGAGAACCTGCGCGGCGCGCGCCAAAGCGGAAATCATCAGGCCGTTCCAGGAGGTGAGGACTTTGTCATCAAGCGCGGGACGCGGCCGGGCGCCGCGCGCCCCCAGCAGCTTGCCTCTCGACTCGTCAAGCGCCGCTTCGATCTCGGAGTCTTGCTTGCCGAAGTGCTGGGCGGCTTCTTCCCCCGAGTGGACCCTTTGCAAAATGTTTTTGGCTCCGAACTCGCCTTGAGGATCATGATCCGGCGAGACGTTCCCGGAAGGCCGCACGTCGTAAACGTAATTGAAAACGGCCGCCGCGTCTGCTCCCAACACCTGTTCGATTTCAGCCGGCGTCCAGAGGTAAAAGGCCCCCTCGCCGTGCTCCGGCTTGCCTTTTTCAATCAAGCTGTCGGCGTCTTCGGCGCTGTAGAATGCGCCTTCGGGACTGCGCATATCGCGCATCACGTAATCGAGGATGTCCCGCGCCGTATCTGCGTAGAGCGGCTCGCCGGTTATTTGGAAAGCGCTGAGATACGCGATGGCCAGTTGCGCCTGGTCGTAAAGCATTTTCTCAAAGTGCGGCACCTGCCAACGCGCGTCCACCGAATAGCGGTGAAAGCCTCCGCCCAGATGATCGTGAATTCCTCCCCGGGCCATGGCGCGCAAGGTGTGGAGCGTCATCGAGAGAGCAGCCGGATCGCCCGTCCGGGCGTGATACCGCAAAAGGAAATTAAAGACCACCGGACGCGGAAACTTGGGAGCGTTGCCAAAGCCGCCGTTCGCGGCATCGTAGCCGGCCTTGAGCGCGTGGCAGGTCCGCTCGAGCGTTGAAGCTCCCACCTGGGCGCCGGCGGCCACGGATGCTTCGACTGACTTCTTAAGGTATTCCGTCACGTCCGCGGCGGATTGCTGGATTTTGCTCTGATCCTTCCGCCACGCCTCGGCCACCCGCATCAGCACCGTGGGAAATCCCGGGCGGCCGTAGCGGTCTTCGGGCGGCCAGTAGGTGCCGCCGAAGAACGGCTTCAGGTCGGGCGCGAGAAAAACCGACATGGGCCAGCCTCCGCCGCCGGTGGTGGCCTGCACAAAGGTCATGTACACGCGGTCCACGTCCGGGCGCTCTTCGCGGTCCACCTTGATGTTGATGAACTCCCGGTTCATCACCTCGGCGACCGCGGGATTGGAAAAGGATTCGCGCTCCATCACGTGGCACCAGTGGCAGGTGGAGTATCCGATGGAGAGGAAGATCGGCTTGTTCTCTTGCCTGGACAGGTCGAAAGACTCCTGGCTCCAGGGACGCCAGTCCACGGGATTATGGGCGTGCATCAGCAGGTAAGGACTGCTTTCGTGGATCAGGTGATTCGTGGCGGCGGGTTCGCCGCCCTGCGCTTCAGTTTGTGTCATGGATAAAATGCCCTCGATCCATTATGCCAGCCGAGGCCTGTGAGCGCCAACCCGCCGTTGGGGATTGGCGGGTTGCTCGGCAGTCGGACGCGCGGCGTCATCGGTTGTGGCGGGGACGTGCCGCCGCCGGCCGGCGATCAGAGATCGCCGCGACAGCCGGTTAATCCGTGTGGAAGACTTCCTGCATGTTGGCCCACCATTCGCCCTGCTGGCGGGTGGGAACGGGCTCCTGCAGGGGTCCCATGATGGCCCACCACTCCTGGGTTTTAGGGTCGGCGGCCATCTTCTCCATGTCGGCGTCGAAATCCTGCCCCACGTATTCGAAGTACGCAAACAACGTGTCGTCCTTGAAAAAGATCGAGTAGTTGAGGATGTTGCATTCGCTGATCATCTTCAGGACTTCCGGCCACACGCTCGCATGGTAGCGGGCGTATTCTTCCAGCTTGCCCGGCCGCAGCCCGATCACCTGCCCATATCGCTTCACGCTTCCTCCTCTTGAATCCCGCTTTGCGCGGGGCGGCGTTTTCACGGTTTCAGTCCGTTCGCTCTCTCGCCGTATCCTAGCACGCGCCGGCGGGACCGGCGCCAAGGTTTGTCGCAGGCTGATCCTCCGCCTGCCGGAGCGGCGCTTTTGCATCATCTTGATGGATGTGGCAAAATTCTGAGGGTTTCCCCTTGAGCTGGCAGGTTCTTGTTCCGATTTGTTTTGAATGCCCAAGAAGAGGGTCTTGGGCAGGGAGGCGATTTGCGGGGGACCCAATCGCTCAATTCATGACGACGCAACGAGAATAAGATTGAGGCTTCTCTCTCAAACCGAATGAGCTTTCATGCCTAAATTCCAGACGGAAGTCCGGCTAAGCCGTGAGATGTCTTTGATGGACGCCACGCTGATTGGCGTGGGCGCCATGATCGGGGCGGGCATCTTTGTCCTGACCGGAATCGCGGCGGGCGTGGCCGGGCCGGCGCTGATTCTGGCTTTTGCCTTGAACGGCGTGGTCACGCTGTTCACGGCCATGTCTTATGCCGAACTCGGCTCCTGCTATCACGATGCCGGAGGCGGTTATCTGTGGGCCAAGGAAGGGTTGCCGCGCTGGAACGGCTTTCTTTCCGGCTGGATGAGTTGGTTCGCGCACGCCGTGGCCTGCAGCGTCTACGCGCTGGGGTTTGGGGCTTACTTCGAATACGTCCTTCGGGAGCTCGGTTACAACGTTCCGCACTGGTCGTTTCTTGCGCCGCAAAAACTTTTGGCTGTTTTTGTTGCGGTGCTGTTTGCTTACGTCAATTTTCGAGGCGCGTCGGAGACCGGCAAGGTCGGGAATATCGTTACCGGGACCAAGATTGTGGTCCTTTTGATCTTCATCGCCTTCGGCCTGGGATTTGTTTTCCATCAGCCGCAGTGGGAAAGCGCGGGCTTTACGCCTTTCATGCCTCATGGCTGGAGCGGAGTGGTCAAGGCGATGGGACTTACCTTCATTGCCTTTGAGGGCTATGAAATTATCGCGCAGAGTTCGGAAGAAATTAAGGATCCCAAGAAGAACATCCCGAAGGCCGTCTTCTATTCGCTCATCATCGTCATCCCCATCTATCTTCTGGTGGCTTTTGTGGCCTTGGGCGGCGTTCATCCTCCGCACGGCATGACGCCCTGGGCTTATCTGGGAGCCAGGAAAGAGCTCGCGCTGGTCGAGGTTGCCCGGCACTTCTTCAAGGGCGGGGGACTGATGGTTCTGGTGGCCGGGCTGATTTCCACCATGTCGGCCTTGAACGCCACGGTCTTTTCGTCATCCCGCGTGGCCTTTGCCATGGGCCGCGACCGCAATTTCCCCAGCTTTTTCAGCCGCGTACACGCTAAGAAAAACAGTCCGCACTGGGCCATCTTCCTTTCGCTGCTGATTGTGGTTTTTATGGCGGTTTCGCTGCCCATTGAAGTTGTGGCGACGGCGGCAGACGTCATGTTCCTGCTGATTTTTTTGCAGGTGAATCTGGCTCTTATCACTCTCCGCAAAAAACGGCCGGACCTTGACCGGGGATTTTGGGTTCCGTTCTTTCCCTGGATTTCGATTGTGGGGATTGTTTGCAATTTTGCCCTGGCGCTTTACATGTTTACCTACAGCCTCAGAGCTTGGGCGGTGACGGGGGTTTGGATCGTCGCGGGGCTGCTGATTTACAAGTTTTACGCGGCCTCCCGGGAAATGGAGCACGAGCGCAAAGTTCGCGCTCTCGATCGGCTGGAGCGGAAAGAATACCGGGTGCTCGCCTGCGTTTCCGACCAGGAGAGCCTTCCGAGCCTGGCGGGTTTGGCTTTTGCCGTGGCCCGCAAGCACAACGCCGAAGTGATTTTTCTGAACGTTGTTGAGGTTGAAGAAAATGAGCCTTTAAGGGCGGGCCTGCGCGAGTCCGCTGCCGCCCAGGAACTGCTGGACGGAGCCTGCTGGATGGCGCTGGAGCACGGCGTGCCCGTGCGTTCGATTGTGCGCGTCTCCCACCGCATTTCCCAGGGCATCGTGGATACGGCGCTGGAAGAGGAATGCAACCTGATCGTGCAGGCCCGGGACAAGCACCCGACGTTTTTTGAGCGCTTCTTTTCAACGGCCATCGACATGGTTGTCCAGAATGCGCCCAGCGAGACCGCGGTGCTCCACGGAACTTTTCCGGAGGAAGGCGTCCGCCGCATCCTGATTCCCTTTGCGCCGGACATTCACACCCGCCTGGCCGTGGAAATGGCCCGCGCTTTCAAGGACTACTACCACTGTTCCATCAGGATTGCCGTGGTGTTTGAGCCCGAGATTCCCATGGCCGAGCGCGGGGAAAAGCTGGAGGATATCCGAAAGCTGGTTCATGAAAATAATTTGGAGGCGGAGGTGGACGCGATCCACGATTCGGACGTGGTTCGGGGAATCCTGCAAAAAGCGCGGGAAGCGGACCTGATCCTGATGGCGGCCAGGACCGGGGACTTCCTTCAGCTTCTCCTGGGCAAGTCGCTCAGCCGGGAAATTACGGAAGGAGCGCCGTGTGCTGTGTTGTGGGTCAAGGAATTTGAAGAGCGGACTTCCTTCCTTGCTTCGCTCTTCAAGCCCGCCCATCAGGAGGCCGAGCCGTGAGAGAACTCATCCAGAATCTTTTTCATAATGTGGCATTGCAAGTGGTCAACTTCCTTCCCAGCATCCTGGGAGCGCTGCTGTGGCTCTTTGTCGGATGGTTTGTGGCCTGGCTGGTCAAGCGGATCGTGATTCAGCTCTGCGCGATTTTCCGTCTGCATCGCTACCTGCCCAGACTGCGCTGGAGGAAGGCTCTCGCCAAAGCTGACGTCCGCCTCGCGCTCTTCAACTATCTGGGCAACCTGTCGTTTGCCGCCGTCTTCCTGGTCTTTCTTTATAGCGCCCTGTCCGCGCTCAAGCTGACCATCCTGTCGCACCTGCTGGAACAGACCATTTTCTTTGTGCCCAGAGCCATCGGCTGCATCGTCATTTTCGGCTTGGGCTTTTTTCTTTCCGCCCGAATTTCCGTGGTGGTTCACATGGCGGTCTTGCGGGAAGGCATTCCGCGGGCCTCGCTGATTGGCCGGTTTGTCAAAGGCGCCCTGCTGCTCTTCTTCAGCGCCATGGCCTTGACCGTGCTCAACTTCGCCCGGGAGATCGTTATCATTGGATTTGCGGTGAGCTTTGCCACCTTCGGAGCCCTGGTGGTCGTCGTGGCCGCCGCCGGCGGAAAAGAAATGGTGCAGAGAATCTTCCGCTGGCCCGAAGAAAAATAACCCCGCCCCGCGCACGCATCATTCCGTCCTGTTGTGCCGTTCTCAATCTTGCATTTGGCAGGCGCGAGGTATATACAAGGATGGCTCTTGTGCGAGCATCGCGCTGCGGGATTTTGCTGTCCGGGAAGATTTTGGGAAGAGGATTGCTGCGCGGGCGCGATCGGCCATGAGGCCGCGCTGCGGCGTCGATCCAGTTTGATATCGATCACCGAGGAGGATGCATGAAACGGGTATTTTGCCTGGCGGCAATGCTGGCGGGTGTGGCGTTGGCTTTTGGCGGGGGAAACAGCCGGAACGGGCTGGTTGACGGGTTTCCCGTAAAAGCCGGGCATCCGGTTTTTCCGATCGGGTTTTATGAAATGCCGAAAACCAACGCGGAGCTTCAAACCATGGCGAAGGCCGGCGTCAACCTGGTCCAGTGCGGGAACGCGGAGGATTTGAAGCGCGCCCGGGCTGCCGGAATGATGGGATGGGTGGCGCTGCCGCTGGCATCGGCGGACCCGGCAAAAATCCGCGCGACGGTTGAAGCTCTCAAGGACAATCCGGCGCTCGTCGCCTGGGAGGGTCCGGATGAGTTCGTCTCCGACTTCCGGCCCATGGAGGAGTGGGGACACTACACTCCCGCGATCATCGCGCGATCGGAGGCGAAAGCCCGAATCCTGATGCCGCGGCTGCTGAAGAACATCCGCCTGGTGCGGAGCCTCGACGCCCGGCACCCCATCTGGATCAATGAAGCGATTGACAGTGACATGAAGCTGGTCCGCGAGTATATGGACCACATTGATATCACCGGCTGCGACATCTATCCGATTCACGGCTATGGCCGGCATCCGAGCGTTGTGGGCGACGCTACGGACCGCTTTCTGAGCCTGGGGGAAAACCGTCCGGTCTGGATGGTGCTGCAGGGCTTCGGCTGGCACGATCTGCACGATCCCCACTTCCAGGAGTCTCTCGCCTACCCGTCGTTCCCGGAAACCCGGCTGATGGCCTACTCGGCAATTTCTCATGGCGCGAGCGCCGTTTTGTACTGGGGAACGCATTACCTTCCCTCGAGCGCCACGGGCCGGGCGCTCCGCAATTCAATCTACGCCCTCACCAGCGAGCTCGCGAAGCTGCAGCCTTTCCTCACGGCTCCGGAAGACGCCTCGGTGCGCGTCAAGCTGACCGAGTCTACGGGCCGCTCCGTGCCCGGCGAGCGGGGCGTCCGATGGCTGGCGCGCCGCGTCGGGTCCGATTGGGTGATCGTCCTGGTCAATGAAGACAATCACCCGCACCTGGGAGTGGAAGTCGAGGGGCTCGACGCGCTCAACGGCCGCAAGCTCGTCCAGCTTTACGGCCCTGAGACCGATGCGGTCAGCCATGGCGAATTTGTCGCGCGCCTCATGCCGAGGGAAGTCAAAGTGTTTTCGACCAGCCGCAAGTGGGCCAGCTCCTGGACGGCCGGAAGAGATTTCCCCGGCCAGTAGCACGCGTCTTTATATCCGCGGATTTTCTTGTAGGGGCGATGTCCTCACCGCCCGCCTTTCGTCGCCGCGGGGTTACCCCGCCATTGTGGATTTGTAGCGCAGGGCTCGCTACGGGCGGCCCTGTGCCGGCCAAGCCCTGCGGCCTTTCAAGCACAACCTCCTCGCTGAGGCGTCTCAAGAACGAGACGTTCCCCCGGAACGTCTCGATGGGCGTACGCAGTGCGAGGTACAAATCGGTCGCAGAAATGCTGCAAGTCTAAAGATCCGCGCTTGTATCTTGGGCATCGATGAGAGAGAACATAGTTCGATGGGCGGAGGAGGTTTCGGGGAGGCCGTTCCGCGCTGAGGCCCGGCTCATTTTCATTTACTTCCTTGGCGACCAGAGGCCGGCTGGTAAGGATTCCAAAGCGGGTAGCGCGGATCTTTAGATCCGCGGCCTTTCTCCCCGGATCACCAGGAGCGCTTAGGGGGCAATTCATGAATTGCCCGACTCTGTCATTCCGAGCAAAGCGAGGAATCTGCTTTTCGGTGATCCCCGAATCGCCCCTGCCACCTTTTCTCAGGCCCGGAGGGCCGACAGATTTTAGCCTCGGCGCAAGCCGTGGGTCCCTGAGCCGCGCAATGATTCCAGTCCTCCCCGATGCCCCGGGCGTCGGGGAGCGAGGATCTTTAGATCCGCGGGTTTTGACTAGATTCTTGCCTGCAAATCAGATGGCAATCGGACAGGGTCGACAGGCATTATCGGTTCTTGCGGGCCGCCGTCAGAATGGATGCTCGACCACTTCCATTCTTCCTGCTGGGTGACCAGTCCTCGCTTGACGGGGTTGCGGTGAATGTATCGGAGACAGTCGTGATATTCCTTGACGGTGCGGAGGGCGTGTTCATAGAACCGCGCCTGCCAGAGCTCTCCGCCGGTTCCCCTGTCGCGGAGCAGTCGGCGGGTCGAACGCGATTTGATGATTTTCATGACGCTGGAGATCGTGAGAGGGTGGGGCGGAAAGATCACGGCGTGCCAGTGGTCAGGCAGAAAAACCCAGGCCGTCAGTTGAAACCGCAAGGTTAGGCGCGTCGCAGCGATCACAGAGGCGAGGCCTGCGAAATCCGCTTCGCTCATTTGCGTGGCGGGGTCGCCATCCTTGCGCAAATTGCACGTTACGAAGAAATACCGGTTCGAAACCACCAGACGCCGCAGTCTTGACATGAGCGGAAATTACCGTACCTGGTCGCGCGGCGCAAGGGCTAAAGACCTCAACCCCTTAAACCAACCACATAAAGGCCGCGGATCTAAAGATCCGCGCTACCCGCTCCAAGCAACTACGAAAAGCCGCGGCCGGTTCAAACCAACTGACAAAAGGCCGCGGATCTACAGGTCCGACCTGCCAGGAGCCGTAGCGGCGGCTTGATGCCGCCTGCCTTCAGAACGCATGGCGGGGTAAACCCGCTGCTACGGCAGACAAACCGCAAGAACCGCGGCCCTCAAAACCGGAGGACCGCGCTACCAAACGTCTCCACGTCCGGATTTCACAGATACGCGCGGAACCAGTCGACGGTGCGGCGGATGACTTCCGACTCCCAGGCAAGCCCCGTGAAGGTGTGATCGGCGCCGGGGATGATGACCTTTTCTTTGACGCGGGCTCGGGAGGCCGCAAGAAAATCCTGCGCGTGGGAGCGGGGAACCGTTTCATCTTTGCCGGGATGGATAATGAGGGTGGGCTTCCGAAACCGGCTGAGGGCTTTGACGGGATCGACCTTGGCGGCGTCGCGCAAGAGCCGGACGGAAACCTCCCGCGCGTCATACTCGATGAAAGCGGGCCCGCCCGGGGTTTGCGTGCCGCCTTTCGCGGCCAGAAGTTGCAGAATGGAGGGATGCGCCACCGCGCTCCAGAGCACCAGAGCCTGCGCTTTGGCCGCGGGCGCCACCGCCGCCGCCACGCATCCGCCCAGCGACAGGCCGCACAGCCCGGTCCGATCAGGGTCGATGGCCTTTTGACGCCGAATGAACCGGATCGCTTGGCGGGCGTCCGAGATTTCGCTCTGCAGCGTGGCCTCGCGAAATTCTCCTTCGGATTCGCCCGAGCCGTAGAAATCAAAACGCAATGACGCGACGCCTTCACGGGCCAGCCGCCGCGCGCACTTGATGAAGAGCCAGTGCGATTCCATCCGGTCGCCTGTGAATCCGTGGAAGAAGACCACGCCGGGAGCAGGGCGTCGCGCCGAGGCCGCGGCGGGAAGATGGATCATCCCGCGCAGCAGCTTGCCGCGCGCGTTGGGGAATTCCACCAGGGATTCTTTGATCGCGCTCAACCAGCCACCTGCGCAGGGCGGGGCGCGGGCGGGGAAATTCGCCGGGCGGAGCGCTCGCCGAATGGAACCATATCTAGGCTATTATTCGTCATGAGGCTCCCGGCCGCCCGAAATGGGATTTTGGGGACTTTTATCTCGAAAAATTAGCATTTCAGCATGTATTTGATAATAAGCAACTTGCTGAAATTTACGCCAGCTCAATTTCGCGATTTCTGCGAAAGTTGTTTCTCAAATGCACATCGGGTAGATTTTACATTTTTCTGCTTCTCACTTGGACTCTGGCTCTTGGAGGTTGTAGCCGCCCTTCTTCCAGGAGTCGATCCGGCAAAATGAGGAGGTCTTGTAACCCATCTTTTGGAGCTCCAGGGCGGCGCGAGAGCTGCGCCCTCCGTGGTCGCACACCGTTACGATCACGGTGTCTTTTGGAATGTGGAGTTGCCGGATCATCTTGGGAAGCCGCTCGAGGGGGATGCTGAGCGCCTGTGGAATGTGGCTCTCGTAATATTCTTCGGGTGCCCGAACATCAATAACCAGGACCTTTGCATTCTTTGCCAGCATTGAATGGAGATGCTGAGCCGACGTCTCCTTGGCTCCAGACGCGATGGAGGGATGCGTTTGAGGCGAGCCGAACAGCAAGGGAGTTAAAGCGAACAACACGAGACCCCATTTCATGTTTTTCGATGCTCCTTTCCAGTAATGTTGATTTTTCCAGATTAACCCAGCCATTG
>Ga0307372_10005751_pt1 | contig 18448 bp, 18 predicted proteins | sample OX1MG_FD_202533 | JGI IMG/M metagenome (GOLD analysis project Ga0307372, IMG submission 202533) | Soil microbial communities from Risofladan, Vaasa, Finland - OX-1 | ecosystem: Environmental > Terrestrial > Soil > Coastal area > Acid sulfate soil | place: Finland: Risofladan, Vaasa | collected...
GCAGGTACTGGTACAGGGCGATCGTCATCTCGTCGCCGGCGACGCGGCAGGAACGGGTGGTGAGGATCCCCCCGAAGCAGAAGGCGGTGACCTCCGCGGTGCCCCCGCCGACATCGACGACCATGTGCGCCTGCGGCTCCAGGGGGTCGATCCCGCTGCCGACAGCGCCCGCGATCGGCTCCGGGACCAGGTCGACGCGGCCCGCGCCCGACTCCTCGACCGCCTCGGTGAGCGCCTGACGCTCCAGCCCGGTGGCGCCGGCGGGGACGCCGGTGACGGCATGGGGGCGGAAGCGCTCCCAGGGACGCCGCGCCACCTGGTGGAGGATGCCGATGATGAAGGTCCGGGCGGTCTGGAGGTCGGTGACGACACCGTCCCGGATCGGCCGGACCGTCAGCATCCCCACCGGGGTGCGCCCGGTCAGCTCGCGGGCCTTGTGGCCGATGAGGAGCGGCCGGCGGCCGCGTCCCCCCTCGGTCGGAACCACCATGACCGATGGCTCGTTGAGCAGGATGCCCCGCCGCGGATGGCAGACCACGGTGTTGGCCGTGCCGAGGTCGATCCCGAAACCTGCAGACCACACGCCCGTCTCCCTGCTCCACCCGTGACGATCCACCTCAACCCGGCCACCTGGCGGGTGTGGGCCTCACTCTATACCCGGGACCGTGACTGACTCGATCACAACGCCGAATCCGTCACCGGGGTTCCGCCCCGGGACCGCGACCGCCCCAGAGCTGGTCCGTCGTCTCGGCAGCGGGAGCGCGGGCGAGACCTGGCGGGCGCGGCTCCCCGACGGCCGCTGGGTGGCGGTGAAGGTGCTCGCGCCCGCGGCCGCCGCCGCCCGCCGCGCGACCGCGTCGGACCAGGGCCTCCTGGCCCGGCTCGCCCACCCCCGGCTGGTGCCGGTGCACGCCGTGCTCGACCAGGGGGAGCGGCTGTGGGTGGTGCGCGCGCTGGCCCCGGGAGTGACGCTCCGCCGGCTGCGCTCGGTGGTGGAGCTCGCGCCGGGGCAGGTGGCCGCGCTGGGCACCGGCATCCTGGAGGCGCTCGACGGACTGCATCGCGCGGGCCTGCACCACGGGGGAGTGCAGCCCGACAACATCTGGGTGGATGAGGACGGGGCGGTGCGGATGGCGGACGCCGCGCTGCCGCGGGCGGGAGCGGCGCCCGGGCGTCGGGCCGGCGCGCGCGGCGCCGCCGACCGGAACGCCGCCGACCTGGCCGCCGCGGGCGGCCTCCTGGTCGCGGCCCTGGAGGCCGGGCCCCAGGCTCCGGAGGCGGCCCACGGGAGCCTGCTGGTCACCCCGGGGGCGTCCCAGCGCCCCCAGCTGCTGGCGGCGGCGCGGGCGCTGGTCGCCCTCGGGGACCGCGCGGGGCGGACGGCAGGGGGATCCCAGACCCCCGCGGGCGCCCCGCCGCCGACCATCCTCGCCGACTGGGCTCGGGCGGCGGGCCCGCTCGCCGATCCGGCTTCCCGGGCCGTCTGCCTCGCCGAGCTCGGCGCCTTCGTCCGCCGCCTTCGACCGAGGGAGCCGGCCGGACCCGATGCGATGCCAGGCCCCGCTCCCGATCCGCGGCGGGCGGCCGTCCCAACGCTCGCCGCCCAGGCGCCGGCCGCCGCCCCGCGGCCCCCTCCGGTCCCCGCCCCGCCGAGACACCCCCACCGAGCGGGGAGGGGGGCGGCGGCGGCGATGGCGGCGGCGCTCGTGCTCGGGGGCGTCGGCGCCGTCGTGCTCGCCCTCGCCCTCGGCGCCCATCCCGCGCCGCGGGGGGCGGACCAGCCCTCCGGCTCGCGGTCGCCGACGGTCCCGGCCGGAGCGCCGGCCCGCCCGCACCCGTCGGCGCGGACATCCGCGCCGACGCGGCGCGGGCCGACCGGGACATCCCGGCGGCGGGCCGCCGCGGCCGCCTCCCCGCAGCCCGCGCGGGCCCCCGGGCGCCCGCACCGGGCCGCCTCCCTCCCGCGGGGACTCGCCCCGCTGCCGTCGCTGGGGCCGGGGTCGGCCGGAGCGGTCCAGCGGGTCTCGATGCGCACCGCGCCGGACGGCTGCACCCGCTCGTCCGCGGGCTGCAGCGTGACCATCCGGATCGACCTCGGCTCCCATCCCGCCGAGCCGATCGGCTGGGCCCTGGAGCTCGTCGACGCCTGCACCGGCCGTGTCACCCCCGGGCCCGCCGGCAGCTACACCGCGCCCGCTCCCTACACCTATGTGGAGGCGCAGGCGAGCGTCACGCCGGCGACGGTCGCCGCCGGCGGCCGGGTCCCGGTGGCGGTGGTGGCGGTGACCACGTTCCCGGCGCGGGCGGCCGCGACGCCGACCTACCTGGTCCCGCCGGGCGCGTCCTGCACGGCCTGACCGGCGGCCGGGGCGAGCAGGTCCCGGCCGATGGCGCCCGGCCGGTCTGCCCCCGCCAGCCGCATCGCCTCCACCAGCTCGGTGCGGTACCGATCGAGGACGCGGCCGACGCCGGCGGCCCCGTCGGCGGCCAGTCCGAGGATCGCCGGGCGCCCCACCAGCACCGCCCGGGCGCCCTGCGCCAGCGCGCGGACCACGTCCACACCGGTGACGATCCCGCCGTCGACCAGCACCTCGGCGGTGTCCCCGACCGCCTCGACGACCCCCGGCAGGGCGAGGCAGCTGGCCACGGCCCCATCCAGCTGGCGACCGCCGTGGTTGGACACGACGACGGCGCGGGCCCCGGCGGCGACCGCCGTGCGGGCGTCGTCGGGATGGAGGACGCCCTTCACCACCACCGGCAGGCCGCTCTGCTCCGCCAGCCAGGCGATGGTGCCGGGGGTGACGTCGGCAGCCTGGCTGATGCGGTCCCACCGCTGCGGGTCGCCGGAGGCCGCGACGTCCGGGAGGTTGGCGAACAGCATCGCGTCCGGGATCACGAGGTCGGGGCAGCGCCGCTTGGTCCCCGGCACCGGGGTGTCGGCGGTGAGGACCAGCGCGCGCGCGCCCAGGCGGGCGGCCGCCGCGACCAGCTCCCGGGTGAGGCCGCGGTCGCGCAGCACGTACACCTGGAACCAGAAGGGACCGCCGGCGGCGGCCACCTGCGCCAGCGGCACCGAGCACCGGGTGGAGACCACGTGGAGGACGTCCCGGGCGGCAGCGGCGGCGGCGGTCGCCGCCTCGCCGGCGCGGTGGAACAGCCGCTGGTGGCCGACCGGGGCGATCGCCACCGGCATCGACACCGTGGTGCCGAGGAGCTGCGTCGCCGGATCGACCACGGTCACATCGCGGAGGACCCGCGGTCGCAGCGCGATGCGGTCCCAGGCGTCGCGGTTGGCGGCCAGCGTCCGCTCGCGGCCGCTGCCTGACTCCAGGTAGGCGAGGGCCTCCGCCGGGAGCCGCCGATGGGCGAGCGCCTCGATCGCGTCGGCGTCGAGGGTCCCGGCATCGGCGGCGCCGGTCCGGCGAACGGGCGGGCTGGACACCTTGCCATGATCGGCCTCCGGGGGCCGTCCCGGCGAGAACCCGCCCCGGGTGCGCCCCCCGGCCGCACCGGTGGGGCAGAATCGCCGTGGATGGTGATGCACGCCCGGCGCCCCCTGATGGCCGGAGCGCTCCTCGCTGGTCTGGCGCTGTCGGTCGCGGCGCCCGCGATCGCGGCGCGGGCGCCGACGCCGCGGCGGAACGCGGGGGCCGGCCGGGCGCCCGTCCCCAACCGGCTGGTGGAGGCGCTCGCCGCCGCCGAGATCTCGGCACGCCGGGACGCGGCCGCCCGCCGGCGGCTCAGCCGGCTGACGGCCGCCACCGCCAGCAGGCTCCAGCGGCTGGATCGCACCGCCCACCGGGCCGACACTCGCCGCCTCCGCGCGCAGCGCGCGGAGGCGGAGGCGCGCGATGCGCTCGCCGGCCTCCTCGCCACCGACTACACCACCGGCCGCACCGACATCGTCGCGGTGATCGGGAGCGCCTCCTTCGCCGCCGCCATCGGCCGCGCGATCCGGCTGAGCCAGGCGACCGGGGCGGCGGCGACGACGACCGCCGCGCTCCTGTCGGCGGTGGGTCGGGCCCGGCACGGCACCTCGCGGCTGGCGCGGATCCGGGACGGGCTCGCGCTGGATCGGGCGCGGCTGGCGGCGGAGGCGGTCGTCCTCGCCCAGTCCCAGGCGGCGTCGCGGCGGCGGTCCGGCCGCCTGGCGGTGCAGCTCGCGGCCCTCCAACTCGCCGCGGCTCGGCGCGCGCGCGCCCGCCCCCCCGCGCCCCCCCGGGCGGCCGCGACCCCGCCCCCGGCCGTCACCCCGCGCGCGACCGCCGGGCGGGCCTCGCCGACCGCGGTCGCCGCGCGGTCGCCGCGCCGCCGCCCGCCGCCGGCCCCGAGCCCGACCCGGACCGCGGCTCCGAGCGCGACGCCGAGGCCGCCCGTCGCCCCGACCGCGAGCGCGACTCCGACCTCGGGGCCGACGCCGTCGGCCTCAGCGCCGGCGCCGCCCACCGCTGTGCCCGCCCCCGCGGTGAGCCCGAGCCCGTCGCCGACCCCGGCATCCACCGCCAGCGCCATCGCCGGGGTCCCCGCTCCGCCGCCGCCGCTCCCGCCGGGCGCGGTGACCGTGGCCACCAACCTCACCGAGCCGAGCGGGATCCGCGAGGGTGCGCTGGCGGCGTTCCTGGCCGGCACCAAGCTGTCCGGCGATGCCGCGGCCTTCCTGGCGGCGGAGCGCACCGACCACGTCAGCGCGCTGTTCCTTGCCGCCGAGGCGATCCTGGAGACGGGCTTCGGCACCTCGACGATCTACCGCACCAAGCACAACCTGTACGGGTGGGGCGCGGACGCCGCCCACCCCCTCCGCGACGCCCTCGCCTTCCGCAGCGACGCCGCCTGCATCGCGCAGGTGGCCTGGGCGATCGCGGTCGACTACCTCACCCCCCCGGGTTCGATGGTGCAGCCGTACGGCGCTCCCGCCGCGGCGCCGGCATCGGTCGCCACCGGACGGTTGTACCACGGCCCCACCCTGCTCGGGATGAGCGTCGACTACGCCGGGAACGGGGACTGGGCGAGCAGCGTCGCCACCATCGCCGACGAGATCCAGCAGAGCGCCGGGGCCGGCCCCGGGGGCTGAGACTGCCGCCGACCGGGGTCGGCGCCGGTCGCGAGCGCGGGCTGGCCCCGACGTTGGTATGCTCGCCAGCGCTTGGCGGTGCCGGCCGAGCCCCGTTCGTCTAGTGGCCCAGGACACCGCCCTCTCAAGGCGGAGATCAGCGGTTCGAATCCGCTACGGGGTACCAGGCGCGGCCACCGCATCGCCGCCCGGTCACCCGAGGAGCCATGCCGGACACCCCGGACGCCCGCCCCCGCCCCCCGGCCCTCCCGATGGCGGCCCACGGCCACCAGATCCAGGCCCACCAGGTGGTTCTGCCGGCGGAGCCGGCGGAGGCCCGCTCGGCGCTGGCGGCGGCGCTCGCCATCTCCGCCGGCCCCGAGCGGCGCGCTGCCCTCGCCGCGGTCTGCGCCGCGCATCCCAGCTGCCTGGACGCGTGGTCGCGGCTCGCCCAGGCCGCCTATGGGGGCGGCGACGTGGTCGACGCCTACGCCTTCGCCCGCGTCGGCTACCACCGTGGGCTGGACCGGCTCCGCCGTCACGGCTGGGGCGGCAGCGGCCAGGTTCGATGGGCCGAGGAGGGCAATCGCGGCTTCCTGCGCGCCGTCCACGGCCTCATGGGTGCGGCCGCCGCCATCGGCGAGATGGACGAGGCCGACCGCTGCCGGGCCTTCCTGGTCGACCTCGATCCCGAGGACGGCATCGGCGCAGGCGCCCGTCCGGCCCTCGCCTCCGGCGACCGGGTCCCGCCGGCGGACCTTCCCTGAGCGGCGGCCGGAACCGGCGGGTCGGGCGGCCCTCTACGGCGGGGTCGTCTCGGACGCGCCCGCCAGCGCGGCGACCGCGGCGGGCGCGCGGGGTGGGGCCTCGGGCAGCGGCGGCGGCGGCTCGGGGGCGGTCGGCGGCGCGCCACGGAATCCCGCCGCATTGCGATGTCCGCCGCCGCCGAAGCCGACCGCGATCGCGCTGACGTCGATCCCCGCGGGGGTGGACCGGAGCGACCAGCGTGCCAGCCCGTCGCCGCCCTGCCACCAGACCCCCGCAAACGGTCGCCCCTGCGCCAGCCGGTCACCGAGCTCGCTCTGCAGGATCGGGCTGTTCACGACCGGCACCGGGATCCCCGCCACCTCCACCACCGCGGCGCGGGCGGCGATCCGGTCCACCAGCTGGCGCTGGTAGCGGAGGAGGACCGCACCCTCGCGGCGCAGGAGGTCGACGTCGAGCGCGTCCCAGACCGCGAAGTCGTACGGATGGGCGCTGAGCGCCACCGACACCTCGGCGCTGCCGGGGAGCTGGTTGCGCCAGAGGTCACGGTCCTGCACGTAGCGGAGCAGGGGGGGCGGCGGCGAGCCGTGGAGGTGCTCCCAGGTCATCACCGCGCCGCTGCGATCCATGTCGAAGGTGCAGCAGTCGAGGTCGTGCAGCTCGGCCGCCGCGCTGCGGTGGTGGTCGAGGACCCGCAGGTCGGCGGCCTCGGCCCAGAGCCTCTCGGTCACGGGGCGGGAGAAGGCGAAGTCGCAGATGAGGACGGTGCGCCCGCCAACCTCCGGGGGGGAGTCGCCGTGGCTGATCGGCCGGTAGTCGGCGCCGTCGCCCCACCGCTTCCAGGCCGCGTACGCCGCCCCGAACCCGTCCGGACAGTCGCCGTGATAGCAGACCAGGGGACGGCTCGGACCGGGAGCCGGCGCAAGCGCGGCGACGGGCGTCCCAGCCAGCGGCGTCTCAGCCATAGATGAACCCCTCGACGTCCTGGAGCGAGGTGACCTGGCGACTGTCGACGAGGCCCGGGATGTCGTAGTAGTTGCTCTCGTCGACGGTGAACGACGACGGTCCCTGGACCGCAGCCACGTAGGCCACATGGCCGAAGCTGGGGTCGTACGGATACGCCGGTCCCCACACCACGATCGCACCGGCCTCGGGGACGGTGCCGGTGGCGTAGCCCGCGGCCTGGGCCTCGCTCAGCCACTGGTAGGCGTTCCCGTACCAGGGGACGTACCGGCGGGTGGCGACGTACCAGGTGCACTGTCCCCACGGGAAATGATCGGGGAAGGGGGCCCCCTGGGTCGGCACGATCGGGGTCGGCGCGGTGGCGTTGCCGGCGGCCGGAGCGGCGGCGGCGGCGGCGGCAGCGGCGGCGGCAGCGGCAGCGGCGGCGGCGGCGGCGGCAGCGGCAGCGGCGGCAGCGGCAGCGGCGGCGGCAGCGGCGGCCGCCTCCCTCTGCTGCACCGCTGAGATCTGGCCGGCGACGGCGTCCGCCTGGCCCGCCACGGTGGCGGCCGCTCCGGTGAGGCGCCCGACCTCGGTCTGGTAGGTCGCCTCCTCAGCGGTGAGGCGGGCCCGCGCCGCCTGCAGCGACGTGACGATCCCCACCTGGCGGTGGACCTCGCTGCGCTGCTGGCGCTGGAGACCGTGGAGGGTCGCCTCCTCGCTCGCGAGCGCGGCCGAGAGGACCGAGAACTGGTGGTTGACGGCCTGGATCTGCACGGTGGCATCGACGAAGCCGGCGATCCCCCTGCTGTTGACGAAGGCGCTGGTCACGGTCGGTCCCACGCCCCGCTGGTAGAGGTCCACCACCGCGCCGGAGAGGCGCTGCTGATCATGGTGCAGGCGCACCTCGGTGAGCAGGATCCGGGTGGTGGTGCGGGCGAGGGCGGCGTTGATCCGGTCGAGGCGGATCTGGGCCGTCTCCAGCCGGGACCGGAGCACACCGATCCGGCGCGCGGTTGCGGTTGCCTGCTGGACGGCGACGCTGCGCTCCCCGTGCAGGGTCCCGAGCTGGGAGTGGAGCGTCGCCTGCCGCTGCTCCAGCGCCGCCTGCTGCTGGCGGAGGATGGCCTGCTGGTGGCGGATGGCGGCCAGCCTCTGGGTGTACTTGCTGGCGGAGACCGGCGGGGCCGCGCCCACCCAGGTGGTCCCGGCCAGCGCCACGCCCACCATGAGCACGACCAAGCGGCGCGGCACGGGACGACGGAATACTCGAGACATGAAGAGGAGGACGGAGTGCGACGACGGTCTCGCCGCCGCACTGTATCAGCCGCGGACCCCCATCGCAAGCTTGCCCGCTCCCGTGAACGGACGGCGCCATCGTCACCGGTCTGTCACCGGTCGAGCCCGGCCCCAGCCGACCCGGCCGGATCGGTGCGCCTCGGCCAGCTCCCCTCGGCGGGCCGGGGCCGCTATCGGCGCGCGGAAGGGAGGCGGGGAAGGTCCGGGGGCTCACCGGGTCGCCGGCCGGACCCGACCGCCGCCGCGGCGAGTCGGAGCAGCGCGGCCGCCGCCGGCCCCCAGGCGGGACCGCCGGCGGCGGGTCGGCCCCGCCCCGGGGTGGCCGGCGGGTGGAGGCCGACGGCCCGGGTGGCGCGGACGTGCAGCCGGACCCGGCCCAGCCGGCGGCGCTCCAGCCACAGCTCGGTGCGGTCCACAGCGAAGGGCGCCCCGGGCGAGCGGCCGCCCTCTGATCCGCCCCGACCCTCGTCACGCAGGCGCCACACCGCCCGCGCCAGCGGCGGCAGCACCGCCACCAGAACGGTCACCAGCGGGCGGACCCATCGTGCCGGCGGCCGCCCGCGGCGGCGCGTCAGCACCGGGCTGGGGGCGGGGGCGATGGCGGGGAGCCGTTCCATCCGGTGTGCGTCGATGGTACGCGGCCGCGATCGGGGGCGGCGGCTCCCTCTCCTGTAAGCTGCCGCCATGCTGGACGGGGGCCCACCGCCCGACCCGTCCGCCGCCGGGGCGGTGCCCGGACGGATGCGCCCGCTGCGCTTCGGCGAGCTCCTCGACACCGTGTTCACCCTCTACCGGCGGAACTTCGTGCTGCTGGTGGCGGTGGTGGCCGTCGTGCAGGTGCCATTCCAGGCGCTGTCGGCGCTGCTCCCCCGGCCCACGGTGCAGCTCCCCCGTACCGCCACCGGGACTGCGCTCAGCCACGCCCAGACCCAGCACCTCCTCCACGACCTCACCGCCACGGTGGCGGTGGACCTGGCCCTGCTCGGCCTCACCTACGCGGTGGTGGTGCCCCTCCAGACCGCGGCCTTCACGAGGGCGGTGGCGGACCGGCTCCTCGGCCGCACGGTGGCGGTGGGGGCCGTCTATCGCGCTGCCCTGCGGCGCTGGCTGCCGCTCCTCGGCCTCGGCCTCCTGCTGGTGATCAGCTTGGTCGCGGCCATCGCCGTCGTCGCCGGGCTGGTCTTCGTCCTGGTGGTGCTGGTCGGCCCGCTCGGAGCGCTGGTCGGGGTCGTGCTCGGTGTCGCCGCCGGGGTGGCGGCCATCATCACCTACGTGCGGCTCCTGTTCGGGAGCCAGGTGGTGGTCCTCGAGGGCCTCGGGCCGTGGCGCGCGCTGGTCCGCAGCTGGCGTCTCACCCGCGGCCTCGCCTGGCGGGTCGCCGGGGTGGTGGTGGTGCTGGGGCTCATCGGCGGCGTCGTCAGCCTGGTGCTGGGCGGTCTGGTGGCGGGGATCGCGGCCGCGCTCGGGGTCGGGAGCAGCGGCGCCACCGCCGTCGACGACATCGGCCAGGCGGCGGTGGCCATCCTGGTGGCGCCGATCCTGGCCACCGGGCTCACCGTCCTCTACTTCGACCACCGGGTCCGCCGCGAGGGCTTCGACCTGGAGCTCCTGGCCGCCCAGCTGGCGGGCTCGTCGCCAGCACCGTGACCGGCGACCGCCGGCTCCGCCTCCCCCGGGCGCTGGCGGCGTTGGCGTTGGCGGTCGCCGCGGCCGGGGCGTCCGCCGCCGGGGCGGCCCCGATCGGCTCCACCCCGCCGCTCTCGGCGGCGGCCCCCGGGGTCCCCACCGCGGGGTCGGCCGCGGCGGCCCGGCTGGTGGCGGCTGTGAGCGGTGCCCGCGCCGCGCTGGGGGCGGGCGCCCGCGGGCAGGCGGCCCGACGGCTGGCCGCGGCCCCGGCCGGGGCTGGACCGCTCCTCTCGCCGATCGATCGCGACCTGCGGACCGGTCACCCGGGTGCCGCCGCCCAGGCGCTCGCCGCCCTCGGCAGCGAGCTCCAGGGCGGCCGGCGGCCCGTGCCGGCGGAACCCGCCGTCCGCCGGGCGCTCGCCCTCGCCTATGCCGACCCGGCCCTGCACGTACGGGAGCCCGGGGGGACGGCCGCGGGGCCGGGCGCGGCCGGAGTGCTCGGCTGGATCCGACGCCTGCTCGGCGCCCTCTTCCACCTCCTGCCCCGGCCCGCATGGATCCTCCTCGGGGTGCTGGTGGTGCTGGCGGGGTCCTGGCTGGCCTGGTGGCGACTGGGGGTCGCGGCGGGCGCCCGACCCGGGCCGCAGGCGGAGCCTGCCTCGGGGCCGGCCGCGCCCGACCCCGAGGCGGCGTGGCGGCTCGCCCAGGCGGCGGCGGCGGCCGGCCGCAACCGCGATGCGGTGCGCCTCGCCTTCCAGGCCCTCCTCCTCACCGTCGCCCGTCGCCATGCGCTGGTCGTCGACCCCGCGTGGACCAACGCCGAGCTCCTCGCCGCCGCCGAGGCCGCGGGCGCGTTCGGACCCCGGCTGCTGCCGCTGGTCTCGACGTTCGACCGCGTCGTGTACGGGGGCGAGGACCCGGGGGCGGCCGGCTGGAGCGCCTTCGCCAGCGGCTGCCGCGCCGCCCTGGCGACGCTCGGATGAGGGCTTGGCGCTCGTCCCGGGGTGCGCCCCTCCTGTGGATCGTGGGCCTGGTGGGCGCGCTCGCGGTGCTGCTCCTGGCCATCGCGCCCGCCGCCGTCTCCCCGCCGGGCGACCGCTCCAGCTTCGCCAACGGCCCCAGCGGCACGCTCGCGCTCGCCAACCTGCTCACCGCCCACGGCGACCGGGTTGATCGACTCACCGGCTCCGGCTTCCCCGCCGCGCTGCGGTCGACGCCGGCCCTCGTCGAGGCCGGCCCGTCGCACCCCTTCAGCGCCCGCGACCGGGCGGCGCTGGTCCGCTTCGTCGCCGGCGGCGGCACGCTCCTGTACGCGGCGGCGATCCCGGCGGTCGACCGCCCAGCCCTGGCCGCGTTCGGGGTGGCCCTCGACCCCTCCGTGCGGGCGCCCGCAGCGTGGCCGCTGCTGCCGGTCCTGCCGGGCGGCGCCGGCGCGGTCACCCTCGGGAGGGCGCGCCGCCTCACCGGCGCCAGCCCCGCCGTGCTCGCGCTCCTTGGCGGCCCCGGCGGCGCGGTGGCGGTGGCGCGGCCGCTCGGCCGCGGCCACCTCTACGTGCTCGGCTCCGCCGCGGCGCTCGACAACGCCGGGCTCCGGCGCGGGGGCAACGCCGCCCTGGTCCTCGGCCTGCTCGCCCTGGCGCACGGTCGCCGGGTGGTGATCGACGAGATCCACCACGGCTACGTCGCCGGCACCGGGGTCGGGGCGCTGGTCCTCGGCACGTCGCTCGGCGCGGCGCTGCTGCTGGTCCTGGCGGCCCTCCTCGTTGCCGGCGCCACCCAGGGGCGCCGGCTGGGACGGCCGCTCCCGCCCCCCGAGCTGGCCATCGTCCGCTCGACCGCGGACCACCTCCGGGCGGTGGCGGCGCTGTACGCTCGCACCCGTGACCGGGGCGTCGTGGCGGGGCGGGTCCGCGCCCAGCTCGAGGAGGTGGTCCGCGGCGTGACCGGCTGTCCCCCGCAGGCCGGTGACGACGTCCTCGCCGGCGCGCTGGCGGCGCTCCACCCGAGGGAGGCGCCGGCGGTCCTCGGCGTCCTCCGTGCCCTCGCCGCGGCGGAGCGGGGAACGTGCCCTGTCGGCCGGCTCCTGGAGCTGGCCCGGAGCGCCGATGGGCTCGCCCGCCGGCTCGGGGGTCCCCTGGCCCCAGCCCGGTCGGGCGAGCCCGCTCCCGCCCGCGCCCGGCCCCTGGGCGGACCGGGCGGGGGGTGGGGGTGACGGGGGCGCTGCGGGACGCCTCGGCGCGCCTGCGCGCCGAGGCGGGTCGGGTGCTGGTCGGCCCGCTGGACCTCGTCGACCAGCTGCTCCTCGCCATGGTGTGCGGTGGCCACGTCCTCCTCGAGGGCGTGCCCGGCACCGCCAAGACCCTGCTGGCCAAGACCGTCGCCCGGCTGACCGACGCCCGGTTCGCCCGGGTCCAGTTCACCCCCGACCTGCTGCCGGCGGACGTCATCGGGACCGTCGTCTACAACCAGGCGTCGGCCGCCTTCGAGGTGCGCCGGGGGCCGCTCTTCAGCGACATCGTGCTCGCCGACGAGGTCAACCGCAGCCCGGCGCGCACCCAGGCGGCGCTGCTGGAGGCGATGGAGGAGCGCCAGGTGACGCTCGACAACCAGCGCCATCCGCTGGGCGACCGCTTCATGGTCCTGGCCACCCAGAACCCCATCGAGTACGAGGGCACCTATCCCCTCCCGGAGGCGCAGCTGGACCGCTTCCTGCTCAAGCTGGAGGTGCCGTACCTCCCCGTCGCCGACGAGGTGGAGCTGGCCCGCCGGGTGGCGGAGGGCTTCGACCCCCACGACCTCGACCGGCTGGCGCCGCCGGTGATCGACGCCGTCGCACTCGCCGCGCTGCGGCGCGAGGTGGGAGCGGTGCGGGTGGCGGACGAGGTGCTCGCCTACGCGGTCGCGATCGTCGATGCCACCCGCCACGCGCCCGACCTCGGCCTCGGGGCGAGCCCCCGCGGCACGGTCGGCCTGGTCCGCCTCGGGAAGGCGCGGGCGGCGCTCGCCGGACGCGACTTCTGCCAGCCGGAGGACGTCAAGGGGATCGCCGTGGCGGCGCTGCGGCACCGGGTGCTGCGCCGCCCCGAGGCGGAGATTCAGGGCGTCGGCGAGGTCCAGGCGATCGAGCGGGTCCTGGCCCAGGTCCCCGTGCCGCGCTGAGCGGATCGGTGGCGGGCCGATGACCGGCCGCGCGCTGGGCCTGGTGCTGCTTCCGGTGGCGCTGCTGCTGGGCGGCACCGCGGTCTCAGGGCTCGCCGCCGCCGCCGGGCTGGCCCTCGTCGCCCTGGTGGCGGCGTGCGCCCTCGACCGGCGGATGGCCCCCGGGGCCGCCGCCTGGCGCGCGGTCCGCCACCACCAGCCACTCCTGTCGATCGGGGTCGCGAACCCGGTCGACCTCGTCCTCCGCAGCGTCCACCCCCACCCGACGCGGATCGTCGTGCGCGACGAGGCGGCCCCCGACCTCGAGCCCGCCCCCATGCTGTTCCGGACTCGCCTTCCCGGCTGGGGCGAGGCCCGCTGCCGCTACACCCTGCTCCCCCATCGGCGCGGCCGGTACCGGATGGGGCGCGTCGTCGTCCGCGCCTGCGGGCCCCTCGGGCTCTGGACCCGGCAGGTGCACCTGCCGCTGGCGGAGGAGGTCCGGGTCTACCCCGACCTCACCCCGGTGAGGGCCTGGGACGACCGCCGGCGGCGGGGGGAGCCGGCCATCCCCGGGATGCGGCGGGTGCGGTGGGCCGGCCAGGGGGTGGAGTTCCGCGGGGTGCGCGAGCAGGTGGACGGCGACGACTTCCGGCTGGTCAACTGGCGCGCCACCGCCCGGATGGGCCGGCTCATGGTCACCGAGCACCAGCCCGAGCGGGCGCAGACGGTGTGGATCCTCGTCGACTGCGGACGGGCGATGCAGGGCGGCATCGAGGGGCTGCAGAAGCTGGACCACGCCTGCAACGCGGCCCTCCTCTTCGCCCACGTCGCGGTCCGGTCGGGCGACCGGGTCGGAGTCCTGGCGTTCGCCGACCGGGTGGGGGCGCTGCTCGTGCCCCGGCCCGGCCCAGCCCAGTTCCGCCGCACCCTGGAGCTCCTCTTCGGGCTCCGAGCGGGGGCGGTCGAGTCCGACCCCGCCCTGGCGCTGGCCCGCTGGCGGCGGCTGCAGGGCCGCCGGGCGCTGGCGGTGCTCTTCACCGATGTCGCCGACCCGGCGGCGGCCGGTCGGCTGGACCGCGCGCTGGCGGGGGCCCAGCCGCGCCACCTGGTCCTGGTCGTGACCCAGCGCGACCCGGTGCTGGGGCGGGCGGCGTGGGCGCCGCCCGCCTCCGCCGACGCGGTCTACCAGCGGGCCGCGGCGCTGGCCACGATCGCGGAGCGCGACCGCGGCCTGGAGGCTCTGCGCCATCGGGGATGGCTCACGGTGGACAGCACCGTCAGCGCCCTGGCGCCGTCGGTCGTCAGCCGCTACCTGGAGCTGAAGACGCGCGGGCGGCTGTGACCGGGCGGCCGGCCGCGGCCGGCTCCGGGTCGAGCGCCTCCAGGGCGCTGATGACGGCCCGGGTGATGACCGTGGGGGTGGAGGCGCCGGCCGTCACCCCGACCCGGCGGCAGCCGACGAACCACTCCTTGCGGAGGTCCGCGGCGGTGTCGACGAGGTAGGCGGGGCGGCCCGCGTGCTCCTGGATCACCTGGACCAGGCGCTGGGTGTTGCTGCTGCGGGGGCTGCCCACCACCACCACCGCGTCACAGTCGGTGGCCGCCGCCACCGCCGCCTCCTGGCGCTCCTGGGTGGCGTTGCAGATCTCGTTGTGGACCTCGATCTGGGGAAAGCGCTCCTGCAGCCGGGCGATGATGGCGCGGGTGTCCCACAGCGAGAGGGTGGTCTGGGTGGTGACCGCCAGCCGCTCCGCCGTCAGCACCAGCTGGTCCACGTCCTGCACCGACTCGACGAGGTGGATCCGGCCCGCTGCCTCCCCCAGGACCCCCTCCGGCTCGGGGTGCCCGTGCTTGCCGATGTACACGACGGTGTAGCCGTCCCCGGTGAGCCGGCGGACCAGGTCGTGGGTGCGGATGACATCGGTGCAAGTGGCGTCCACCGTGTGCAGCCCGCGCGCCCGGGCCCGCTCCCGCACCTCGGGCGACACACCGTGGGCGGTGAAGATCACGGTGCCCTCGCGGATCGCGTCCAGCCCCTCGAGGCGGGTGGCCGCGTCGACCAGGCGGACCCCCGACTCGGCGAGCTCGGTGGTCACGTGCTCGTTGTGGACGAGGTACCCCAGCATCGCGATCGGCTCCCCCTGGCGTTCGGCCCCCACCTTGCGGGCAGCCCGGATCGCCTCCACCACGCCGTGGCAGTAGCCGCGGGGGACGATCTTGACGATCTCCACGCCTCGATCCTAGCAGCCGCCTCCCGAGCGGCCCCCCGGGGACCCGTGCGGCCGCCCGGCGGGCGGTCAGCCCGGGTCGGCAGGATGCCCGTCCGGGAGGACGTCGGCCGCCCGGGGGCGGCCGGGGGCGCGATCGAGGGGCCGGTCCGGGCGGCCCGACCCGAGCAGCCACCCGTACAGGAGGAGAAAGGTCGCCGCCCCCACGCCCAGCTTGGCCGCGATCGGAAGCCGGGACGGGGTGACGAACCCCTCGATGAGGCCCGCCACCACGAGGAGGCAGGCGGCCCCGGCGGCCAGCCGCGCCGCCGGTCCGGCGGCGGCGGCGAGGGCGGCGCCGCGGCGCTGCAGCCCGGGACGGAGCCAGGCGTCGCCGATCCGCAGACCGGCCCCGGCCGCCGTCGCGATCACGGTCAGCTCGATCACCCCGTGGGGAACGATCAGGGACCAGAACTGCGGGTCCAGCCCTCCCGCGTGGGTGGCCTCGGCGAGGGTGCCGAGCTGGAACCCGTTGAGGAGGAGGACGAGAACGGTGGGCACCCCGGCGCAGAGGCCCAGCGCGAAGGCGACGAGGGCGACCCGGATGTTGTTCTGGATGATGAGGGCGCTGAGCGGCGAGGCCAGCTGCCCGGACAGCGCCGCGGGGTTGCCGAGGTGGTGGCCGGCGACGGCGGCGCGGACGCCGGCCGGCACCAGCTGGGTGAGGTCGGGCCGGAGCACGACCGCGGCCCAGCCGGCGGCGAAGCCGACGAGCAGCGCGAACCCCGCCGCGCCGACGTACCGGCCGTGGGCGCGGAAGAGGCGCGGGAGGCCGACGGCGAAGAAGCGCCCGAGGTCGCGGAGGTGGGTCGGCGGCGGTCGGTACAGGAGCGGCTGGGCCCGGACCAGCAGCTGGGTCAGCTCCGCCACCAGGGGATCGCCGGGGTAGTCGCGGGCGGCCACGGCGAGATCGGTGCTGACCGTCCGGATCAGCGCCGCCAGCCCGTCGACGTCGGCCGCGGCGGCCCGGCGGATCCGGCCGCCGCGGAGGCGGCCGAGAAGGCCGCGGAGGTCCTGCCAGTCAGGACCTCGCTCCGCCACGAAGACGTCGATCGGGTTCAACCGGGGCGGGCCGCCCGCAGATGCCCGCCCGGTGCCGCGCGCTCCGGGGCAGCGCTACGATCCCGCCAACCGATGCTGGACCAGGTCTCGATCCGGACCCCGGAGAGCGTCACCCTCGAGGTTGCGGTGGCCGGGATCGGCTCCCGGTTCCTCGCCGCGGTGCTCGACACCCTGGCCATCCTCCTCGTCGAGGCGGTGCTGATCTTCGCCGTGGTGGCGGTGCTCGGCTCAGCATCCCACCCCGGGGCCGGCGGCCCGCTCCTCATCGTCCTGGTGGTGGTCGCCTCGCTGGTCCCGATCGCCTACTACGTCGTCTTCGAGCTCGCCGCGGAGGGCCGTTCCCTCGGCAAGATGGCCCTCGGCCTCAGGGTCGTCCGCCTGGACGGGGTGCCGGTGGGGGCGGCGGAGTCGCTGGTCCGCAACATCGTGCGGCTGCTGGACTTCCTCCCGGTCGCCTATGGCGTCGGTGTGTGCACGATGTTCGTGGCCCGCAACTCCCGGCGGCTCGGCGACCTCGCCGCCGGGACGGTGGTCATCCGTGAGCGCACCGCACTCGCCGACCCGGGCACGGCCTCGGCCGGGGTGCCGGTGCTCACCGTCGAGGGCCCCGGCGCGCCGGTTCCGGGGGTGGAGCGGGGCGGCGCCGCCGAGCTCGGGCTGCTCCGGGCGTACCTCGGCCGGGGCGACCTCGCCCCGGCTCGGCGCCGGGTCCTCGCCACCGAGATCGCGGCGGGCCTCTGCACCAGGTGGGGCAGCGAGCCGGCGGCGATCGGCCCGGAGCCGGCCGACCTCTGGCTGCAGCGCGTGTACCTCCAGCTCCACGCCCGCCTGTATCCGGGATCGCCCCCGCCCACCGCGGGCGCGGCGGTGCCGCCGCCGCCAGCCTGAGCTGCGATCAGGCCCGCACCGGGCCGCCGCGGTCGCTGCGGCGGGAGACGGCGGCGGCGGTGCGGTCGAACCCGGGACCGCGCGCCAGCCGCTCCTGGTCCGGGCCCGGGGACGGCGACCGCCGAGACGCCCGCCGCCGGTCCGTCGTGGCGCCTGGGTCGCGGTCCGTCGTATGGCGCGGAGCGGCCGGGGGGCCCGGCTGGGGCGCCCGGTCCGGTCCGGTGCGACCTCGGGCGCGGCCGGCCGGCGGTGACGGGTCGGCCCGCGACCGGCTCGTCGACGCCACCCGGCGCGTCGCTCGGCCGAGGCGGTCGACCCAGATCACGGCGCGGATCGCGGCGACGCCCACGATCCCGAGCAGGGCCAGGGAGGCGCCCGCGTCGAGCAGGCTGCTCAGCGGCGGCACGACGACCGACACCACGACGCACCCGCCCACCACGGCGAGGAGGGTGCGGATCGGACCGCGGAGTGACATCGTCAAGGAGTGGTCCCTCCGGGAGGCCCGGACGGGGCGGCCGAGCCCCGACCGGGATCAGGGGTCGATCGTGACCAGGACCTGTCCCTCCTGGACCACCTCCCCCTCCCGGGCCAGCACCGCGCCGACGGTGCCGGCCGTCGGGGCGGTGACCGGGATCTCCATCTTCATGGACTCCAGGATCAGAAGGGTCTGGTCGGCCGCGACCGTCTCGCCGGCCGTGACCAGCACCTTCCAGCAGTTGCCGATGAGCTCGGCGCGCACCTCTGTCATCCGCATCTCCCACCGAGGAGCCGGCGGGACCGTCCGGCCCCGCCCATCCTACGGGGGGGCTGCGCACCCGCCGCCGATAATGGCCGCCGGGGTCGCCGAGCGCCCCGCCACGAGGAGCGGCCGATGTGGATCACCAGCGCCAGCGACCGGCCTCGGTGCCGGAGCTCCGAGGGGTGCGGCGACGTGCTCGGGCCGACCGTGCGCTCCCGCACCCACCGTTCGCAGCGGGGTGCCGGCCTCGGGTCGCTGGCGGGCGGCGCGCCCGCGGGCGCGACCGGGAACCAGGTCGCCGCTCGCCAGGAGGCGATCGGGCGGACGGTCGCCGAGGCCAACCGTGGCGACCCGGTCGTGGCCATGCGCGTCGACGCCTCCGCGATGGGGGCCGTCTGGACCGAGCGGGGCGCCCCCGGCAGCGCGGCCGGCGCCGAGACGCCGTAGGGGGGGGCCCGCGATGTCGACGGCGCGCCCGCACGGCCTGTCCAGCTGGCTCCACCTGATTCCCTGCGAGCGCGCGTTCGCGGCCGGCCCGGAGGCCCCGGCGGAGGTGGCGGCGGTGCTCTGCCGCCACGGGCTCGCGGTCCCCGCCGCCGACGGCGGCCTCTCCCCGGGCCCCACGTTCGCGTCCCGGCTGCAGGACGTCCGGACCGGTCCCGTGGGCCC
>Ga0307372_10005754_pt1 | contig 18446 bp, 15 predicted proteins | sample OX1MG_FD_202533 | JGI IMG/M metagenome (GOLD analysis project Ga0307372, IMG submission 202533) | Soil microbial communities from Risofladan, Vaasa, Finland - OX-1 | ecosystem: Environmental > Terrestrial > Soil > Coastal area > Acid sulfate soil | place: Finland: Risofladan, Vaasa | collected...
ACGGAGAGTTTGGCGAGCGTGAAGCGGACCGCGTCGGTGCCGTAGCGATCCATGATTTCGAGCGGATCGACGACGTTGCCGCGCGACTTGGTCATCTTCTTGCCGAACTGGTCGCGGACCAGCGGCGTTATGTAGACATCCGTGAACGGGACTTCCTTAGTCGCGAACAGTCCCATCATCATCATCCGCGCGACCCAGAAGAAGATGATATCGAAGCCGGTGATAAGGAGGCTGGTCGGGTAGTATTTGAAGTCGGGCGCGTTTTCGTCGGGCCATCCGAGAGTCGAGAAGGGCCAGAGCGCGGAGCTGAACCAGGTATCGAGGACGTCGTCTTCCTGTTTGAGATTGGCGCCGCCGCATTTGCATTTATCAGGGCGGTCGTTTAAGACCGTGATCTCACCGCATTTCCCGCAGGTGTAGGCAGGAATCCGATGGCCCCACCATAGCTGGCGCGAGATACACCAGTCGTGGATATTCTCCATCCAATTGAAATAGGTATTTTCCCAAAACTTGGGATGGAAAGTGGTATCGCCGTCGCGGACCGCCCGGATCGCGTCTTCGGCGAGTGACTTGGTGCGGACGAACCATTGAAAGGAGAGCATCGGCTCGACGACGGTGTCGCATCGCGAGCATACGCCGAGCGCGAGCTTATGCGGTTCGATCTTTTCGAAGCGGCCGAGGGTTTCGAGATCGGCGACGATCCGCTTGCGCGCCTCTTCGCGGGTGAGGCCGCTGTAGGGATCGGCATTCAGGTTCATCCGCGCATGGGTATCCATCACGGAGATTTGCGCGAGGTTGTGGCGGCGGCCGAGATCGAAGTCGGCGAAATCGTGGGCGGGGGTGACCTTGACGGCGCCGGTGCCGAACTCGCGATCGACGGCGGAATCGGCGATGACGGGGATTTCGCGACCGGTCAGCGGCAGTGAGAGAAGCTTGCCCACGGAATCGGAATAGCGCGGGTCGTCGGGATTAACCGCGACGGCAGTATCACCGAGCATCGTTTCGGGGCGCGTGGTCGCAACAATGATCGAGCCGGAGCCGTCGGCGAAGGGGTAGCGGATATGCCAGAGGCTGCCGGTGGTCTCCCTGCGATCGACTTCGAGATCGGAAAGGGCAGTTTCGCATCGCGGGCACCAGTTGATCAGCGCGCGCTCGCGATAGATGAGGCCCTTTTTGTAAAGATCGACGAAGACAGTATTGACGGCGCGCGAGAGGCCGGGGTCGAGGGTGAAGCGCTCGCGGCTCCAGTCGCATGAGGCGCCGAGGCGCTGGAGCTGTTTCAGGATTTTGCGGCCGTAGGTTTCGCGCCACTCCCATACGCGGGCCACGAAGGCCTCGCGGCCGAGGTCGTGGCGGGTCAGCCCTTCCTTGGCGAGCTCGCGCTCGACGACGTTCTGGGTGGCGATGCCGGCGTGGTCGGTGCCGGGGAGCCAGAGCGTGTTGTAACCCTGCATCCGGCGCATCCGGACGATGATGTCATGGAGGGTGACGTTGAGGGCGTGGCCGAGATGGAGCTGGCCGGTGACGTTGGGGGGCGGGAAGACGATCGAGAAGATCCTGTCACGATCGGTCGAACCGTTAGTGGAGCCCGCTTTGAAATAGCCGCGATCGATCCAGAGCTGGGCCCAGCGATCCTCGGCGGATTTGGGGTCGAAAGTTTTAGGGAGTTCCAAAAAGAGCGCCTTCCATGTTTTTCGCTTTTCGCTGTTTCAGTTTTTCGTTCTTCGCCGGCCCCGGGAGAATCAGGATAGGCGGGTGACGACTCGGGATTATAGCGTGAAACGGCGGCGTCGCGGAGATGGGCGGCGGATCAATGCGCGATGAAAAGGCGCGATTGCGACTCAAGGGTTTTTGTTTCGGCGCAGGGGAAGGTGAAACTGACCGTCCAGAGTTGATCCCTCGGAGGGCATAATCCCGAGCTCAGCGGCAAGTTTAGGAAAGCGCAGCCTGCCAGCTTCGAGATAGCGCGACTCCAGCTCGAAAGCGAGCCAGCGCCTTCTGAGCTGGTTGCACACTGCGCCTGTTGTGTTCGAGCCAGCAAAGATGTCTACAACCAGATCACCCTCGCCGGTCAGAAAATTTATGAAAAACTCTGGAAGCTGGGGCGGGAAACGAGCCGGATGCGGTTTGAATCCGGCCTGCTCGCAAAGTTTCAGATAGGTGCTGTTGGAATCGTTGTTGCCCTGCACGATCAGGTTTGTACAGATCGCGCCTCCCTGGTCACGTCCCCATTTCTCGGTAATGTTGTGTCCCGAAGGGCGTTGCTTCGCGCGATAACCCTTCTGGATGAGCCTTTCCATATCGTGGCTGTAAGGAACCAGAACTTTACGATTATCGGCCTTCGGGTGCGGCGTTTTCGAAAGCCACCATAAGCAGTTTACGGAATCCTTAACCCGTATGCGCCGGACGGTGACCCATTCAGCCGGGGCCGGCATCTTGCCGGGGTTATGCCAGTAGAACTCTTGTGCCAAAAAAAAGTTGAGGTCATCAACAAGCGCAATCAGAAGTTTGAAGTGATATAGCGACCTTGTTGGCCGGCCTGATTCGTAGGCTCCGCCAAGATCGATTACGAAGCTCCCGTCATCTGCGAGCACCCTTTTCACCTCCTGGGCAAACTCCATGAACCACGGGATGTAATTGGCCTGGTCCTTGTTCCCATATTCTTTCTTAAAGTGAAGCGCGAAGGGCGGTGAGGTCATCACGAGATTGACGCTCGCGTCCGGCAATTCTCGCAGAAGCAGACGAGAGTCACCTACATACGCTGCGCCGAGGGTGGTCGCGTAGAGCGCCTTCTCCTTCAGGACCGGGAGATTGGAGCTGGAAATCAGCTTTTTCATATCAGACAGACTATGAGTATTGTGACGGCGATGGCTTTGTCAATGTTTGAGGTCCCGTGCAGCTATCAAGAAGTCGTCGGACCAAAACTCGTCCTCGCCTGTCAAGGGCACCTGATGCATCACCTTCAACACCTGAGGAGCGTCATCGCGACGCGCGAGCCGATGCGCGGCAACGAAACGGAACGCCCATTTTCCAGTTTGGTTGAACGTGCAAACGGCCAGCAGGTCGAAATAATCGGCCAAATAGCCTCTGGTCTTGCGTCCCTCCTTGTCCTTGCCACCGCGGGTCTTTTGAATTTCGACCCTGCATCCGCGTTTGTCCGAGAAGGCCTCGTTGCTTCGGAGATTCTTACACTCGACGCGAAGCTTTCGACCGTTCTGCATCAGAATTTCAAAGTCTGGCTTTCCGTCCGCATCGTGCCACTGAAGCGAAAGGATTCGGCCCTCAGCGCGCAGCCGTTCGAGATGAGGGTATAGATAAAGCTCAGCCAGCTTGCCTCTGACGTCAACCTGCGCACGAAATCCGTGTTCGATTGCCTCCAGAATATCCGTTGCGGGAGCGTTGAATTTCTTCTCGAGCGGGTGGGACGAGGAAGTCACCGGCGATCCTCCTCCAGAAGGACAGCGAGGCTCACACCAAGGGCGCGGGCGATATCCGCTAGTACCGTGAGAGTAGGATTTCGCTCACCGCGCTCGATCCCGCCAATATAGGTTGGATGTTTTTTAGCTTTGGATGCCAGCTCTTCTTGAGTCCAGCCACGCCCGACCCTGAGCGCCCGCACCCGTCGGCCGAGCCGACCTTGGATAACCTTCATTGTCGGTCAGAAGGCTAGGTTAAGCGGCCCCCTTGCTCCACAGACGATGAGTATTGCAAGAGATGATAGGTATTGAGCAGCGTATTTTGACTTCTCCTTAACGCACTTGTCGCAAGGGAGCTTCTTCAGGGGAAACTATGAGCGCGCGACGGCTTAATATCGGAATTCGCAGTGCGCTCGGCATTGAGCCTCGGCCCGCCCGTCGCCGCATAGACCTCGGCGGGCAAAAACGCGGGATAGGACTGAAGCATCAGGGCGGGCTGCGATGCAGGAGAGCCGCTGATGCGCGCTGGGGACGGCGCGCGATTCCTCCACTGCGGTCGGGACGACGGAAAGAAAACGATCGGGATGACCGAGACGAGCCAAATGTCCTGGCGGGTCGTTCGATGCTCCGCTGTTCAGAGATCGAGTTGAGAAATCAAAAGGGGGATGGTCGGCTCGGGGAAGAGCCGGCCGTCCCCTTTTGTTCGTCGCGAGCGAGGCGCCATCACATGGAGCTCACGCGGCCTCCGATGCCTGGTTGTCAGCCTCGGGCGCAGGGCGCATCAGGGGAGCGCGGGATAGATGCACCTCGAATCGAGCGGGATATTCGGAATCGTCGGGGTAAAGGAAAAGGTGCTCGAAGCCGGACCGGAGATCGCGAATTGGCCGGTGCCGTTATCGAGCACGGTCAGCAGGCTGGCGAAACGGGGTTGCTGGATGGAGAAGAAGGCGTCGACCCACAGATCGTCGGCGCCACAGAGACGTCCCGCCAATTGAGAAGCGTCCGCGACCACGCTCAGATTCTGCTCCCTGGTGAGCGAGCCGAACTCCAGGGGATCGTAGCCCTCATAAGGAAGAACCAGGCTCTGGACGCCAGCGCAAACGGCGACAATCTGGTTGACCATGGCTGTCGATGCCTGACCGATCTGCTGATAGCTTTGGGCGCAACTGGTGCGCGCCGCCGTAAGGGCGGCATCGTACCGATCAGAAGAAAGCAAGCCGTTCTCGAACGGAAGCTGCACTAGTAAAACGCTGCTCAGGCATTGGTTGAGCTTATCCGCCTTGCGATCGGTGAACTGGAGCCCTTGCGCCGTGATCGCCGCCTGACAATTGCGAATCGCGGTAAGCTGAGCCTGCGTAGGCGTAGAAGCGGCCGGAACCGCAGGCGTCGCACTTCGCTGCATTTGAATCGGCGGTCCGACCTGCGGCGAACCAGTCCCCTGTTGTCCGTTGTTGCATCCCAGGAGCACGAGCATTCCAGCAAAGCATAGCGACATGGTGATTCTGGAAATCATTGAATGACCCCTTAATGGTTTGTCTCACTAGCGACTTAAATCTATCTATATTGTTCTTTTCATGTCAATACAATTCATTAAATATGAAGCATTCAAATATTGAAACACTTTCAGCCTCGTGGACCGACCTGATCCGCGGACCAGCTTGATCAGGTGACCGGAGCGCGGCAAGGATCAATCGCGGCGAGCGGCGAGAGCGGTCAGAAACGTATCGGAGGTTTCGATTTGGGCGCCGGTGCGAGAGAGGTTTGCGAGCGCGGACTGCCGAGCGCTATCGCTTGCGGCGCCAACCGCGTCAGAGAGGATTACGACCGTGAGGCCTCTGCTGAGCGCGCCGCGCGCGGTCGCGGCAACACAATCGCCGGCATAGACACCGCATAGAACGATCCGGCCGATATGGTTTGAGCGGAGGAAGCGTTCAAGATCGGGATTTGAGAATGCGTCGCCGCGGTGCTTGGGAAAATATGGCGCCCCGGCGATCTTTCTGAGGCGAGGATCGAGGGCGGCGCCGGGTGTGCCGGCGCGGGCGGCATTCCGACGAAACCAGTTACCCGGTATGTCCCATCGCGTGTACTCATTGCCGATATAGACGATCGGCAAATCGCGCGCGGCGGCGGTTTTGATTACCCGGTTGGACGCCGCGAGAACCTGATCGATCTGATCACCCGCGATCGGCATCCGGCCGCCGCGCTCAACGAAATCGACTTGCAAATCGAGGACGAGCAGCGCGGTAGAATCGGAACGAGGCGCGCTGGCAATTGCGGCTGGCGCGTTCGGTATCATGACTAAGAGAAATCCCGCCGCGGCGATTAGGTATCGTGGAAGGAGCGTGCTCATGGCGGGCGAATGATAGCATCGCGCACGGCCGGACGCTCATTCTCCACGGCAGCGATCGCGCGAAGCGATGCGCCGCGTTTTCGAGCTTCGCGTTTGCGCATCGCTCAGCGACGGTGCGAGTCTTTGTGGAATGGACGGCGATCGGAAAGGAGTGGGTGGTCATGATCAAGCTGATAATCTGCGCGAGCCGCAGGGCCGATATAACGCGCGAGCAATTCGACCTCTACTGGCGCGACCAGCATGGTCCGTTGGTTGCGAGCGTGAAGGAGTTTGCCCGTCACGTGAGGAAATACGTGCAATGTCATTGGGTGGAGAGCCCGGTTCCGTTTGGGATACCCGGGACGTACGACGGTGTCGCCGAGCTTTGGTTCGACAATGTGGATGAGGCGGCCAAGGCCTTTCGGGAACCGAAATATCTGGAGATTATCCGGGCAGACGAGCTGAAGTTCGTTGACCCGCGCAAGTGTATTTCGTTTGTGACGGAAGAACTTCCGGTTATTTGATCGCGGGCGGGAATAGAAGCCGGGGCGCGCAGCCTCGAGGTGACCGGGGCGATCGGCGATCCCGCTTCGGGCCTCGCGAGAATCCGTTTTCAGATGGTGCGAGAGGGGGGACTTGAACCCCCACGAGCTTGCGCTCACAAGGTCCTGAGCCTTGCGCGTCTGCCGTTCCGCCACTCTCGCGCACCGGTAGATGAAAGGGTTTAATCGCCCGGTGGAGCGAATTCAAGCCATCGCGATGCGATTCGAGGCGGGGCGGTGGTGAAAACCTCGGTGATAATCGCGACGTATCGGCGGCCGGAGCCGCTGGCGCGGCTGATAAAAAGCCTTGCGCCGCAGCTAGTTTCGGGCAAGCACGAGCTTCTGATCGCGGAGAACGGCACGCCCTCCCCTACCCCGCTCGCGAAATATCCGTTCGCGATAGTTCATCTGCACAATCCGATCGCGGGCAAGTGCCGAATCCAGAACGAGGCGATACGGCAGGCGCGCGGCGCGATAATCGTGTGCCTCGACGACGATCTGACGGTGGCGGCGGATTATCTCGGCGAAGTCGAGCGATTTTTCGATACGTATCCGGAGTATGCGGCGATGAAGGGGCGGACAGTCGCGGCCGAGGATCCGGTCGCCAAGGCGGGCGCGGCGGCGGTGTGGCTCGATCTGCCGATCGTCGATCATGGCGATGAGGTGATCGAAGTGCGCGGCGTGCTGGGTGCGAACATGGCATTCAGGGCGGCGGCGCTTGCGCAAGTGGGTCCGTTCGACGAGCGGCTGGGGCCGGGCGCGGCAGGTCATGAGGAGGAGACGGAGATGTCGGCGCGGCTGAGACGTGCGGGACTGAAGATTGGGTATGCGCCGCACGCAACGGTCTATCATGAGGTCGATGCGGCGCGGGCGAATCGCGAGCGCTTCCTCAGGATTGCGCGGGAGCGCGGGCGGGCGCGGATGATCCATGAGCGGCACGGCGGGATGGCGATTAGGGCGGCCGTCGCGATCGCGGCGCTACGGACGATGGTCGCGAGGATCGCGGGGGCGGGGGCGGAGCGGATGGCGCGCGAGGAGAAGCGATTGGCGATCGCGCGCGGGATGCTCGATGGGCTGCGGGAGGGAATCGGGAACCGCTGATCACTGGGAGCGGCGAGTGTCGAGATCGAACGCGGGCGGCAGATCATCCAGCGTTGGACTTTTTTTCGGCGGTCCCTCACCCGCGCCCTGCGGCGCGACCTCTCCCGACTATCGGGAGAGGTGGGAGAAGCGCATCGCCAGATCGACAATGGGAAAAGGACATCGCTATGAAGCGCAGGCGCGTAAAAAATCTGGTACCACGCCGAAGGCGATCGCCTGTCAGATTCGCGAATTGATTATCGCCAGGAGGTTGGTGGCGTAGCGGGGCCAGGTGAATTGTTCGGCGGCGGCGCGCGCCTGGGCGCCGAGATCGGCGGCGTGATCGAGCAGCGCGGTGAGCTTCGCGGCGATCTCTTCGGGATTCGACGGATTATCGACGATATAGGGACGAAGCGCGGGCGGCATCACTTCCGCAGCGCCACAATCGGCGCTGACCAGCGCGGGGATGCCGGTGGCCATCGCTTCGAGCGCGACATTGCCGAAGGGCTCGAAGAAGGACGGCAGCGCGAGCACGTCGGCAGCGGCGAAGATGCGCTCGATGTGATCCTGCGCGCCGGCGAAGCTGATTCGGGTATCGACACCGAGGCGCGCGGCGAGTTTCCGATACGAATCAGCGCGGCGATCATTGCCGACGACGAGGAGAGATGAATCGGGCGGCATATGCGGCCATCCGCGGATGATCGAAGCGAGTCCCTTGCGGCCGAAGCCGTTGCCGACGAAGACGGTGAGCGGCGCTGTGGGGCCGATATCGAAGCGGCGGCGGATTTCGCGGCGCGTGCCGGGATCGGCGCCGGGGCGGAAGCGATCGAGGTCGACGCCGTTATAAAGCGTCGCGGTGCGGGCGGGATCGAGCTTGAACTCGCGCTGCAAATTGCGGCGGACGAGATCGGAGACTCCGATCGCAAGGCGGAGCGTCGGGGCGCGGAAGGCGGCGCTCTCGACGAAAAGTTGCGCGCGATGGTACGGGTCGAGGCGCATCAGGACGGCGCGGGGCCGTCCACGCCATCGATGGACCGCGCGAAGATAGGCGCGATGCGCGCCGCCGCCGGAGCGGAGCAGATCGGCGCCGATCGCGCGGGCGAAGCTCAAGACCAGATCGGCGCCGTCGCGGCGGGCGGCGGCGGGTGCGGCATAGGCGAAGCGGATCAGATCGAGCGAGCGGGTAAGGCGGAACGTGCCGACGCGGCGCACGCGGACTCCGGGGGAATCGCCGCGCGTATCCGAAGCATAGACGGTGACGTCGTGACCCGCGGCGTGGAGGTAGTCGGCGGTGACGAGCAGGTCGCGCTCGGTGCCGCCGCCGGCCGGATCGAAGCGCCGTGCGACCAGCGCTATGCGCATCGCGGGGTCCGCAGCGATCGAGGCCGCGAATGAGATATATCGCGGGTGAAGCGCGATCGGCGCGGATGCCGGTGAGGCGCGCTTGTGATAGCGTTTTTGAGGGCCGGGCGGCGGACGATAAAAGGGGCGGCGATGATCGAGATACAATGCACGAGTTGCCAGACGCGGTACAGAATCGACGAGCGGATACTGCCTGACGAGACCCCGACGTTCAAATGCTCGCGATGCGGGCACGTGTTCAGCGCGGAGCCGCGGGAGCGGCCGCCGCTTCCGCGAAAGCCGGAACAGGTGAATCTGCGGGCGGCCGAGCCGGCGCCGGAGGCGGCGGTGCGGCCGCGTGCGGGCGGCGGCGGTGCGGCGGCGGACGCGGCGCGGAGCGCGGCGGAGGCGGTGCGGAGCGCGGAGACGTCGGCGCGGGCGGAATCGGCCGCGGCGAAGGCCGCAGTCGCGGTGACGGAGCCGGAGCGGCCGGCGGAATCGCCGGGCGACCCGGGGTGGCGCACCGGGCATGAGCCCGGCGGCGGCGCCGAGGGCGATCCGGGCGAGGATCGTTTCGCACGGCCGTTTGACGAGCGCAGCGAGGCGGCGCCGGGCGAGACGATGACTTTCGATTTCAGCGAGGACCGGGGCAAATCAGGAGAGCTTCCGGAGATTCCCGTGGCGGCCGCGGCTCACGAGTGGAAGGTCGGCGGCGAGGACGATCCAGCCGACCGGAGCTTCGCGAAGGCGGTTACTGACGACGAGCCGGATGTCGAGGAGTATCCGCGCGGGATAATCGACGTTCAGCCGGAGCCGCAGGACCGCAGGTCGCGGCGGCCGGCGGCGGGCACGGTGCATTCGGCGGGATTGTTCATCGGAGTTTTCGGGCTGGTGGCGTTTGGGTTCGGGTTGTTGAGCCTGCTGCTCTGCGGAGCGCCGGCGGCGAGCGCAGGGCTGCTGAGCCGGATTCCGCTATTTGGGGCGAGCTTCGCGCCGCCGATGTCGCCGGCGAAACGGATCGCGCTGGTCGACGTGAATGGCCAGTACGCGCGGCTCAAGGACGGCCAGGCGGCGTTTATCGTGAGCGGTGCGGCGGACAACGTCAGCGATTTGACGCTGCATGCGGTTCAGATCGAGGCGGCGCTGATTGGCGTCGATCGGCAGATCGCGCGGCAGACGGTCTATTGCGGCAACAACCTGTCGCTCAAGATGGTGGCTGAGATGACGCAGCACGAGCTCGAATTTTTCCAGAAGCTCGATCCGCCCAAGAGCTTTGCGCTCGCGGCCAGCGAGAGCGCGCCGTTCGTGGTGGTGTTTATCGCGCCGCCGCCGTCGGCCACGCGGTTCCAGGTCAGGGTGGCGCAGGCAGGGGAAGCGGCGGACGAGGCGGCGGCGAGCGATTCAGCGGATAGCTCGGGCGATGACGCTACTCCTTCTCCTTAGCGACCAGCTCTTCGTATTCGTGGCCGTCCATGAGGTCGTCGAGTTCGTCGGGGTCGCTGATGCGCACCTTGATAAGCCATCCGTCGCCGTACGGGTCCTCGTTGATCACTTCCGGACTTTCGGGAAGGTCCTCGTTGACTTCGACGACGGTTCCGCTGACCGGCGCGTAGATATCCGAAGCGGCCTTGACCGATTCGATGACGCCAAAGGGATCGTCCTTGCTGATCGTGTCGCCGACCGCGGGCAACTCCACGAACACGATCTCGCCGAGCTGTTCCTGCGCGTAATCGGTGATACCGACCGTCGCGGTTGCCTCTTCATTTGCGACCCACTCGTGCTCTTTCGAGTACTTGAGTCCGGGCGGAACCTCCATATCCTCCTCCAGAAAACCTTCGCCGCTCGGCGAGGCGGCGCGTGAGATAATCATCACGCGTAATGTCATGAAGCGCGGCGCCAAACCGCTTGTCAAGTGTTGGGCGATGGCGCGCCGGCGGATGCCTGCGGGCGCTCGGCGCAACGCGCGTGAAGCGAGGGCAAAACGGCGATGATTGTCGGCGTACCGACCGAAATAAAGTCCGACGAGCGGCGCGTCGCGCTGACGCCGGCTGGCGCGGCGGCATTCAAGGGTCACGGGCATTCGGTGATCGTGCAGAGCGGCGCGGGATTGGGCAGCGGCTTTGGGGACGGCGCCTATCGCGCGGCGGGCGCGCGAATCGCGGCTTCGGCCGGCGCGCTATGGGAGCGAGCGCAGCTGATTCTGAAAGTGAAGGAGCCGCAGGCTTCCGAATTCAAGTTTCTGCGCCGCGGATTGATCCTGTTCACGTACCTGCATCTGGCGGCCGCACCGAAACTCGCGCGCGAGCTTATCCGCGGCGGCACGACGGCGCTTGGCTACGAGACCGTACAGCTCGACGATCACAGCTTGCCGCTGCTCGCGCCGATGAGCGAGGTGGCGGGGCGGCTTGCGATTCAGGTGGGCGCCTGGTGCCTGGAAGCGCGCAACGGCGGGCGCGGCGTGCTGCTGAGCGGCGCCTCGGGGGTGATGCCGGGGAAGGTGGTGGTGCTGGGCGGTGGAATCGCGGGGGCGAATGCGGCGCGGGTGGCGGCGGGCGTGGGCGCGGAGGTCACGATACTCGACGTGAATCCGACGCGCCTGCGCTACCTTGGCGAGGTGTTAAACTCGCGCGTCACGACGCTGATGTCGAATCGCGCGACGCTCGAGGAGCAGATTCCGCAGGCCGACCTGTTGATCGGAACGGTGCTGGTCGCCGGCGCGCGCACACCGCGGCTGGTGACGCGCCGGATGGTCGCACGGATGAAGCCGGGGGCGGCGCTGGTCGATCTTTCGATCGATCAGGGCGGATTGTCGGAGACCTCACGCCCGACCAGTCATCGACGGCCGATCTACCTCGATTCGGGCGTGGTGCATTACTGCGTCACCAACATGCCGGCGATCGTGCCGCATACTTCCACCTACGCGCTGACCAACGCGACGCTGTCGTACGCGCTGGAGCTGGCGGATCGCGGCCTTATCGAGGCCGGCGCGCGCAACCCGGCGATCCGGCACGGCCTCAATACGCACGACGGCGCGGTGGTGCATCCGGCGGTGGCCGAGGTGCTCAAGATGGAGCCGCGGTCGCCGTGGGAGTGAGGTACGGCGGCTAGAAGTTGCCGGTGCCGGAGGGCTCTGGAATCGGCTGGATCATGGGATTCAGATTCAGGCGCGAGTGCAGATCGATGATCGCCTCCTGGACGCCCTGAACCGCAATATCGTGCGCACGGACCCAGCGGGCGCGATTCTGCACGAAGCTCACGATGTTGAAAATATTCTGGCTGAGCGCTTCCTGCTGCTTGGCGAAGCGGGCCGTCCAGACCACGACCCCGGTTTTGAGATCGACCATGTGCATCGCGAACGCCACGGCGGCGGGGCTTTGGGCGGCGTAATCGCTGCCGACACGCTCCTTGTAGCGGGTGACGGTTCCGTAGATCACGCCGTCGGCATTGACCGCGTGTCCGAGCTTGATGGCGTTGGCGGCTTCATTCTGCAGGGTCGTGGGCGGCAGTTGCTCCATCGCCTGCTGCACGTCGTCATCAGGCACCACATCCCATCCGGAGACCAGCGTCGCCTGGCTATACGCATCGGCGGTCAGCGCCTCGGCGGCGCCCTCTTCTATCGGCTCGTTGGTGGCATTGGGATGCTCGATGATCGGCATCACGGCGATGCGGTTGACGCGCACGGTCTTAATCGAACGGACCGCGGTAATTTCGAGCGCGGAATCCTTGCCGATCACCGGAATGGAGGACACCGCGGTATCGTATAACTTGGCGGGCGACGAGTTGAAACAGCCGGCGAGCCCGAGCGCGAGGAGCGCCACCCCGCCAAGGAGCGCCCGGACGATCCGGGTCGAATAGTCATTACGACAGGTTTTTCTATAGCCAGTCATATAGCCACTCATATAGCTACCTTAATGGACAGCTCGCGCAACTGGCGCTGGTCGACTTCAGAGGGCGCGCCGCTCATCAGGTCGGCGGCCCTCTGGGTCTTGGGAAATGCCATCACGTCACGGATCGATTCGGTGCCGCAGAGCAGCATCGCGATCCGCTCGACGCCAAACGCTATGCCGCCATGCGGCGGAGCGCCGAATCTGAGCGCGCGGATGAAGAATCCGAACTTGCGCTCGGCCTCTTCGGGCTCCATCCCGAGCACCTCGAAGGCCTTGAGCTGCATCTCGGGATTGTGGATACGAATCGAACCGCCGCCAAGCTCCTCGCCGTTGAGGACCAGGTCGTAGGCGAGCGCGCGAATCGCGAGCTGGCTGTCGCGCGAGGACGATTCGAGCATCGCGGCATCCTCGGGATGGGGCGCGGTGAAGGGATGGTTGACGGAGACCATCCGTTTTTCCTCGTCGCTGTACTCGAAGAGCGGAAAATCGGTGACCCAGAGAAACTTGAGTCCGTTCACGTCGCCGGGCTGGCCCTTCGCGCGCAGGCCGAATTTGGCGCCGAGCTGGAGCCGCAGATCGCCCATCAGCGGGCGAATCTTCGCGGGCGGCCCGGCCATCATCAGAAGGGTATCGCCCGGGACGAGCGCCGCGGCCTCGGCCACGCGCGCGCGTTGCGCGTCATCGACGTGGCGCGCGATTGGCCCCTGCCATCCGTCACTGGCGATCCTGGCCCACGCCACGCCGAGTCCGTGGCGCGAGCGCATCGTCTCGCCCATCTCGTCAAGGTCGCGGCGGGTCAATTGATTTTCGGCGGCGACGCGGATTCCGTAGATTCGCTCTTCGCGGGCAAGCGCGTCGGCGAAGACTTTGAAGGCGGTGCCGGCGAAGGCTTCGGTCAGGTTGCAAAGTTCCATCGCGAAACGCAGGTCGGGCTTGTCGCTGCCGAAACGTTCCATCGCTTCGTTCCACGTGAGCCGCGCAAAGGGCGGCGCGATGTCCACGCCCAGCGTGCGCCGATAGATCGACGCCATCATGCCCTCGCCGGTCGCGATAATGTCGTCGACGCGCGGGCAGGTCATCTCGATATCAATCTGGCTGAATTCGGGCTGGCGATTGGCGCGCAGGTCCTCGTCGCGGAAGCATCGCGCGATCTGGTAGTAGCGATCGAAGCCGCCGATCATCAGCGTCTGCTTGAGCAGCTGGGGCGATTGCGGAAGCGCGTAGAAGCGGCCGGGATTGACGCGGCTCGGCACCAGGTAGTCCCGCGCGCCTTCCGGCGTCGCGCGCCAGAGAATCGGCGTTTCGATTTCGACGAAGCCCTGGCCGTCGAGGAATGCGCGCGCACCCTGAAGCGCGAGCGCGCGGCGGCGCAGGTTGCGCTGCATGTCGGCGCGGCGCAGATCGAGAAAGCGATATTCGAGCCGTAGCTGCTCGTCCATTGGCTCGTCGAGCTGGAATGGCACGGGCGCGGAGGTGGCGAGTATCTTGGCCTCCCTGACCATCACCTCGACTTCGCCGGTCGGCAGTTCGGCATTGACAGTCGCGTCGGAACGGCGGACGACGGTGCCACGGGCGGCGAGGAAGTACTCGTTGCGCGCGCGCTCGGCCACCTGATGGGCGTGGGGATCGTGCGCGGGATTGAAGACGAGCTGCAAGATGCCCTCGCGGTCGCGCAGGTCGATGAAAATCAGCGAGCCGTGATCGCGGCGCGCGGCAACCCATCCGAAGACGGCGACTTCGCGGCCGGCGTCGGCGGAGCGGAGCGATCCGCAGTAATTGGTACGCTGCCACGGCGGCAGTGGCGAATATTCGTTACGGTTAGGCATGAACTAATCCGCTCGAAGAATACCTGCGGGCGCAAGCGCATGAAATAGCGCGCCGATCATCGCGATGCGCCGGCGGCGAGCGCGGCGATGAGATCGCGCTCGGCTAGCTCCTGTTGCGTGCTCGCGCGGAGATCGCGCAGCACCACGACGCCGCGGGCCAGTTCCTGATCGCCCATGATAATGGCGTGACGCGCACCGATCTTGTCGGCGCGGCGCAGCAGCGCCTTGAGGCCGCGGCCAGGAGTCAGCACCTCGACCGTGAGCTTGGCCGCGCGCATCTGCGAGGCGAGATGCATCGCGCGCCGCGCGGCCGGTTCGCCAAGCGCGATCAGGGCGGCATCGGGGCGCAGCCGGAAGCGTTCCACCTCGAGCGCGAGCGCGATGCGATCGACGCCGATCGCGAAGCCGCTGCCGGGCACGGACGCGCCACCGAGCGCCTCGACCAGGCCGTCGTAACGGCCGCCGGCGGCGACCGCGCTCTGTGCGCCGACGCCGGTCGAGACCGCCTCGAAGGTGGTGCGCGTGTAGTAGTCGAGGCCGCGCACCAGGCGCGAGTTCACGCTATGCGCCACCGCGGCGTCCTCGAGCAGATCGTTGACGATTCCGAAATGGGTCTGGCAATCGCCGCACAGGTAATCGAGGCTGCGCGGGGCCGACTCGGTGAGCTTGACGTCGATTTTACAATCGAGCAGGCGCAGCGGATTGCGCTCGAGCCGCAGATGGCAATCCTGGCAAAGATCGGCGAGATGCGCGCGGCCCCATTCGAGCAGCGCGTTGCGAAAGCGCGGCCGGCATTCGATACAGCCGAGCGAATTGATCTCGAAGTTGAGTTCGAGGCCGAGCTCGCGGCGCATCTCGTCGACCATCACGATCAATTCGGCGTCGCAGGCGGCGTCGGCGCGGCCGAAAACTTCCACTCCGAACTGGTTGAACTGGCGATACCGCCCCTTCTGCGGACGCTCGCGGCGGAACATCGCGCCGCAATAGTAGAGCCGTTGCTCGGGGTCGCTGCGGTCGAGCCCCGCCTCGATATAGGCGCGCACCACGCCGGGCGTGCCCTCGGGCCTGAGCGCGAGCATCGTATGCGCATCGTCGTGGTCGGCGAACGCATACATCTGCTTTTCGACGACGTCGGAAGTCTCGCCGCTCGAGCGCTGATAGAGGTCGAGCCGCTCCATCACCGGGATGCGGATTTCGGCGACGTTGTGCCGCTCGGCGATCGAGCGCGCGCATTCCTCGACGGCCGCCTGCACGCGTGCGTCGATACCGATATGGTCCTGAAAACCTCTGAGCCTGGTCAGTTGCACGTAAAGCGCCACGACCCCGCGTTGAGGCGGGGCCGCGTCCCATCAAGGATCGCATTGTTCATCCGGAAAAATCCAGCCCGTCCCCGCGCGGGCGATAAAAAGGGCCGCCCGCCCGGGCGGCCCTTCCGAGCCTTCCTTATGCCCGCAGGCCGCGCCCGTTCAGACCGTCAGGATATTTATGGTGCAGGCCGAGCCGAGTCCGATCACATGGGCCATGCCGGCCTTGGCATTGGGAACCTGCCGCTCCTTGACGCGGTCGTCTTCAGTCAGATGCCATACGACTTCGCAGATGTTGGCGACGCCGGTGGCGCCGAGCGGATGGCCCTTGGAAAGCAGGCCGCCCGAGACGTTGACGGGCGCCTTGCCGCCGAGGCTCGGATGCTTGCCGCCGCCCTCGTCGATAAACTTGCCGGCCTCGCCGTCCTTGCAGAGGCCAAGGTTCTCGTAGTGGACCAGCTCGGCGGTCGCGAAGCAGTCGTGGAGCTCCGTGAGCGCGATATTCTCAGGGCCGATTCCGGCGGTCTCGAAGGCCTTTTGGGCCGCGCGCCGGGTGAGCGTGCTCACGTCGGGAAAAATCAGGTCGCGGTCAGTATACGGATCGGAAGTCAGCACCGACGCCGCCACCCGCGCCACTTTGCGCCCGCCCTTGAGCTCCTTCATTCTCTTTTCCGACACCAGAATAGCGGCTGCGGCGCCGTCGCCGGTCGGGCAGCACATATAGAGAGTGTTCGGATAGCAGACCATGCGGGCGTTCATCACGTCCGCGAGCGTAACCTCGTTGCGATACTGCGAGTAGGGATTCTTGGTCGCGTGCTGATGCGACTTGACGGAAATCTTGGCGAAGTGCTCGAGCGTGGTGCCATACTTGCGCATGTGCTCCATGCCGGCCTGGCCGAACACGGCAGGCATCAGCCCCGAGCCGACCCGCCCTTCGGTCGAGTAGGCGGGATCGTTGCCGCCGCCACCACCGCCGAGCAATCCCTGCTTGCCCATCTGCTCGACCCCGACCGCCATCGCAACGTCATACATTCCCGACGCGACCGACATGTAGGCCTCGCGGAAGGCGGTCGAGCCGGTGGCGCATGCGTTCGATACGTTGACCACGGGGATTCCCATCTGGCCGATCTGCTGGAGAATCCGCTGGCCCACCATCGCATTGGCCTGGAACAGATTGCCGCACGCGAACAGTTCGACGTCCTGAATCTTGAGGCCGGCGTCGCGCAGAGCAATAGTCGCGGCTTCGCCGCCCAGATCAGGCACCGTGCGATCCGGATAGCGTCCGAACTTAATCATTCCCGTGCCGATAACGTAGACCTTTTCCATCTTTCGATCCTCCTGCCGGCGCGCGCCGGCAAAACGCTTATCCGATGAGCCGCGGACGCTTTACTCAGTTATTGCTCGGCTTGAACGCGAAGGCGACGACCTCGTGACCTTCGCGATCCTTGGAGACCACATGGGTCACCATCTCAACCGGCATATCAAACATCTTCTTAGGATTTTTTTCCACCTCGTCGGCGTCAAGGTTGATCAGGTTGGTGCGGACGCTAACGCCTTCGGGCAGATCGACGATCGCGGTGATATAGGGCGTCTTCACGCCGGGGAACGACTGATGCACGACCGAGAACACCCAGACCTTGCCCTTCTTCGAGAGTGCGACCGGCGGAAAGGGGCCGGTGGTGCCGCACTTCGAGCATGCGAAGCGCTTAAGATCGAGGTAGATGGCGCCGCACGAGGTGCACTTCGAGCCTTCGAGATGAGGCTCGGGTTGCAATTTCAAAATTGGAAGGATTGGCCGCTGGCCGGAATCGGCCGCTTGCGCCTGCTCGGACATTCGATGCCTCCGAAACGATCGTCGTCTAAATTTCAGTTGGGTCGCCGCCTTGCCGGGCGGGTTCCCTAATGCTGGCGGAGTTTCCCACAGGGCGGGACGAACCGTCAAGGCTGCGAGCCAGAAGCAGGTCGTGCCGGGACCTCGATAGGCATCGGGCATTTACCTGCACCGAGACATGGTTCGGTGCAGCATCCTGCGCCAATTTAGACGCCGGCCAAAGAACCGGCATTGGGGCTTTCAGTCGCAAACGCCACCCGATACGGGCAGCAGAAGGCCCAAACCCCTTGCCTTACGCGTGGCATTCGGGTTGCCTGCGCCGCGCAGACGTTGATTCTAACAGGAGGAGAGTTTCAATGCATCGCTCATTATTGGCAAAACTAGGAGGGCTTTTGGTCGCGCTCACCATTGGCACGGGGTAGCGCACGCGCAATTGCAGGGACCGAGGTTGCTTCAAGCCTTCGGTGGAGCAATCGATGGAGCTGAAGATGGACACATGGCGCTGGCCGGGTCGATGAACCTGACGCCGACCGGTGGCGCCACGGCGATCAACGCTACCGTGGTCTATCAGGATTCGAAAAATGACACAGACGGTTTCATTTGCACCTTCACGCAGCCGGGCGACGTGAGCTACAGCTTTCCCAATGGCCTCGGCGCGGCCGGCACGCTCACGCTGACCCTGAGCGCAAGCGATCCCGACTGCTTCGAGATGGCGAATCCCAGTAACACTCTAAGTGAAACCGGCAAAAGCGTGACCTTCACCGTCTATGCGTCCAATAACTCCGCATCCCTCGTTGGAGCCAGCACGACGCTCACAGACCAGGATGACGCCAATCTTAGCCCGGCGTTGGCGGTCAGCGGAACCCTGACCAAAACCGACGAGGACCTGG
>Ga0307372_10005755_pt1 | contig 18444 bp, 16 predicted proteins | sample OX1MG_FD_202533 | JGI IMG/M metagenome (GOLD analysis project Ga0307372, IMG submission 202533) | Soil microbial communities from Risofladan, Vaasa, Finland - OX-1 | ecosystem: Environmental > Terrestrial > Soil > Coastal area > Acid sulfate soil | place: Finland: Risofladan, Vaasa | collected...
GATTTCGAAGGCACCCGTCTTCTGACCCTCAATGCGGTGTGGATTGACCGAGTTCACCACCGTCACCGGCGCATGATTGGGCAGGTCGCGCACGATCTCGAGCAGTTGGTCGAAGTTCCCCCGCACCTGGAGCACCCGTGCCCCGTGCATCAGGGCCTGGGCCAGCTTGCCGAGCGCGATGTGCCCGTCGGGGATGAGAACCACGCAGGAGAGACCGGCCCGCGCTGCATAGGCAGCCGCCGAAGCCGACGTGTTGCCCGTTGACGCGCAGACGACCGCCTTGGCGCCTTCCTCGACCGCCATGGAGATGGCCATGGTCATGCCCCGATCCTTGAAGGATCCGGTCGGATTGGCCCCCTCGACCTTGAGCCACACCTCGGCACCCACGCGCTCCGACAGCCGCGGCGCCGGCACCAGGGGCGTGCCACCCTCCAGCAGCGTGACGATCGGTGACCCTGGGGAGATGGGGAGGAAGGACCGGTACTCCTCCATCACGCCGCGCCAGCCCGCGGTCACGCCTCGTGACCTTCTTCGCCGATGACGCGCAGCACACCGCTCACCCGGTCCACCGCCTGATGCATTCGGAGCTCATCGATGGTGGCCAGCAGGTCGCCTTCACGCGCCACATGGGTGAGGAAGATGAGGCGGGCCTCCTCGGCCAGCCCCACCTGCTCCATGGCCCGGATGGACACATTGTGATCGCCGAAGATCTTGGCCACTGCCGCCAGGACCCCCGGTCGGTCGGCCACGTCCATGCTGAGATAGAAGGCCGAGCGCATCTCGGTCTGGGCCCGAATGGTGGCGCTCGTGCGCTTGGGCGCCGGTGCCGGCGCTCCGGCGCGCAGGTTGCGTGAGGCATCGACGAGGTCGCCGAGCATGGCGCTGGCCGTCGGCCCGCCGCCGGCTCCCCGCCCGTAGAGCATCAGCTCGCCACTGACGGCACCTTCGACGAACACGGCATTGAAGGCGCCCCGGACCGAAGCCAGCGGGTGCGCCCGCGGCACCATGGCCGGGTGCACGCGCACCGAGATCTCAGGGCCGCCGTCTATTAGTTCGGCCACGGCCAGGAGCTTGACTGCATAGCCGAGGTGGTTCGCATAGGCCACGTCGGCGGAGCTGAGGGCCGTGATGCCCTCCCGGTGGACGTCGGCATCGACCACGTCACTGCCGAAGGCCAGTGCGGCCAGGATCGCCGCCTTGGCCGCCGCATCGTGTCCCCCGACGTCGGCGCTCGGGTCACGCTCGGCCAGACCGAGGTCCTGGGCCTCGGCCAGCGCCACTTCGTAGCTACACCCGTCCTCTTCCATCCGGGTCAGGATGAAGTTCGTCGTCCCGTTCACGATGCCCATGACCCGGACGATCTGCTCACCGGCCAGCGATTCGCGCAGGGGTCGGATGACCGGTATGGCGCCACCGACAGCCGCCTCGTAGAGGAGGTCGACGCCGGAAGCGGAGGCGACGTCAGCCAGCTCGGCGCCCGACACCGCCAGGAGCGCCTTGTTGGCCGTCACCACCGGCTTGCCGGCCCGCAGTGCCGCCCCAATGAGCTCGTGCGCCGGATGGAGTCCCCCGATCACCTCAACGACCACATCGACGTCAGGACGGGCGACCAGCTCGGCGGCCCCGGTGCAGATCAGCGCTCCGGGAATGAGCGCGGACCTCGGACGGGAGGGGTCAGCCACGGCGATGGCGACTAGTTCGAGGTGGATGCCCGTGCGCGCGGCGATGTCATCCTGGCGGGTCAGGAGGATTTCGGCCAGCGCACTGCCGACGTTGCCACAGCCCAAGAGGGCGACACGCACGGTCGGAGCCTCATGCGGCTTGGCCTTGGCGCCGGTCACCCACCTACGGTACAGGCTCCCTGAGCAGCGGTTTGGCGAAAAGGGATCAGGAATCGAGGCGCGTGAGATCGTCGAAGGTCTCGCGGCGCACGACCACCCGTGCGGTGCCGTCCGCCACGAACACCACGGCGGGGCGGGGAACCTTGTTGTAGTTGGAGGCCATGGCGTAGCCGTAGGCCCCGGTGACCGGCGTGGCCAGGATGTCACCGACGCGGAGGTCCTCGGGCACGAAGCCGTCGGGAACCACCAGGTCCCCGCTCTCGCAGTGCTTCCCCACCACCCGTACCGGCTGCGGTCGCGCCGCGCCCACCTCCCGCGGCAGGAACGCCTCGTACCCGCTCCCATAGAGGACGGGACGTGGGTTGTCGCTCATCCCGCCGTCGACGCTGACGTAGGTGCGTATCCCGTGCAACTGCTTGACCGTGCCCACCGTGTAGAGCGTGAGCCCGGCCGCGGCGACGATGGAGCGGCCCGGCTCCGCCGAGACCCGGGTGGCGGCGTCCAGCCCGGCGCGGGTACACGCCTGGCGGGTCACCTGCGCCCACTCGGCCTGCGTCGGCGCAGATTCACCGTTGACGTAGGGCACCCCGAGCCCGCCGCCGACCACCAGCTCGGGCAGGCTCAGCGGAGCGAAGAAGGCACCCAGCACCTCGGCCGCCTGCGCGAACGAGCCGGCGTCGAAGACCTGGCTGCCGATGTGGGCGTGCACACCCACCAGCTCCACTCCGGGCAGGAGCTCCAAGGCGGCGACCGCTTCGGCCGCTGCGCCGGAGGACACCGAGAAGCCGAATTTCGTGTCCTCCTGTCCGGTGCGGACGAACTCATGGGTGTGGGCCTCCACCCCCGGGGTCACCCTGACGAGTACCCGGGGGCGGTCCTGGCGCGCCGGAGCGGATTCGAGGAGCGTGCCGAGGCGCGCGATCTCGTCGAACGAGTCGACGACGATGCGACCCACGCCGGCGTCCATGGCCGTCGAGAGCTCCCCTGCCGACTTGTTGTTGCCATGCAGCACCAGCCGATCGGCCGGGACCCCGGTCGAGAGGGCGACGTGGAGCTCGCCGCCCGACGCCACATCGAGGTGCATGCCCTCTTCGTGGGCCAGGCGGGCCATGGCGCGGCACAGGAAGGCCTTGGTGGCGTAGGCCACCCCGTCCCCCCAGGCCTCCACGGCATCCCGGCAGGCACGGCGCAGGTGCTCCTCGTCGTAGACGAAGAGCGGGGTCCCGAATTCGGCGACCAGGTCGAGGAGATCGATGTCACCGACCCGCAGGTGCCCGTCCGCGCCCGCGGTCGCCGTACGCGGGAGCAGATGCCACTCCACCGGTGCGCTGGCCACCTCGTGATCCGCGGACATGGGGAAGGAGGATACGGCAGCTCCCGCCGTTCCCGGGACGGGGTCGGGGCATGGTCGGGCCGGGAGCGGGCCGGTGTCCGGCCAGTACCGGACCCCTGCCGACTACGATCGTCTCCTGCTCATGCCCCCGTAGCTCAGCGGATAGAGCACCGCCCTCCGGAGGCGGTGGCGCAGGTTCGAGTCCTGCCGGGGGCGCCATTGTGGTCGACATCTGGGTCCCCTGTCAGGGCATGGTCCGGTAGTCGGCCAGCGGTTCCACCTTCGGATGTCGGATCGTGACTCCTTCCTCCACGGGAGTCACCTCTAGTCGTCCGGCGGCGGCCGCTGGTTCCGCATCCGGTTGTGGAAGGGGCACAGGAGGCGGCCGTTGTCCTGGGTGGTGAAGCCGCCCTGGGAGTACGGGATGATGTGATCGGCCTGGCAACGGTGAGCCGGCTCGTCGCAGTAAGGGTGGGTGCACTCCTGGTCGCGCACCTCAATGGCCCTCCGGGTTCCCCCGGTGAAGAGGCGGGCCCGGATGCCGACCTCAATTCGGCCGCCCGGCTCGAAGACCGCACGTTCGAGCCAGGCCCGGTCCAGCCAGGGGACGAGCGACCCGGGGGCCAGTGCCATCCCCTGGGCCAGCTGGCAGATGCGCCCGCGCAGGGTCTCATACCCGACGAGGACGGTGAAGAGCGGCTCGGGGCGGCGGGCGTCATCGGGCGTGCTCCGTGAGCGCGTCGCCATCTCGACCAGGGCGTCCGCCCGGCGTTGGGGCGCCGTCCGCCGCAGCTCGTGGACCTTGGGCTCCCGTCCGAGCTCGGCCCGAGCCTTGCCCCAGTCCTCCTCGAACAACTCCGCCTCCAGGCGCTCCAGCTCGGACGCCACGATGGCCCCGGAAACGGGGTCGAGGGTGATCTGGCCCAACCACATGCCCCCGAAGCTCGATGCGATGAAGACGTCCCGGCGCTCCCTCCCCGCCGCGGCGGCCTCTTCGACGCCGTCGGGGTCGGCCCGCTGCTCCCAGTAGGCCAGGGCCCGGGTGAAGTGCGCGAAGCTCAGGCGCCCGGCCTGGCTCACCAGCATGGCCTCGTCACGCTCCAAGAGAGCCTCGGTGCCCGGCCGGCGCAGGGCGGCGATGGCGTCGACATGGGCGCCGTTGATCCCGCCTTGCATGAAGGCCGCAGCCGTGGCGGGCAGATGGCGCAGTGCCCGGCCGCGGCGGACTTGGCGGCGGGCCTGGGCCCGGGGCAACCGGCAGCGGGTGGCCAGCCAGGCCGGGGCCGACCGGGCGCCGTCGTCGGCCCAGGCTCCCGAGGTGTCAAAGGCCGCCGAGGCGGCGCTCACATAGGCGTCGAGACGGGCCAGCTGGCGCTGCAACTCCACCAGCGACTCGGGGTCCGCCCAGGTCGCCGGGTCGTCCTCGGCCAAACCGTCGATGGCTCCTCTCAGGGCTTCCAGTCCCACCCCGACATCACAGCATGAGGGTGTGACATCTGGAGGGGGACGCCGCATCCCCCCGCGCCGACCTGGGTTGGCGGGCCGGGGTCGACCTGCCGGAATCAGGGCCCGGAGCCCCCAAGCCGCCCACTTGGCCCTACAACCCTGGCGCCATCCCCACGATCGGCTTGCTCAACGGCGTGGCGCCCTGGGACCCGAAGAACCCGGCGTCGCCCTCGGTGAAGATGCCGCCGTCGGAGGCCACCATCCAGTAGCCCTGCCCGGTGGGGGAAGCCAGAGTGACTTCTCGAACCACCTCGGCATCGAAGTCGCTGATGAACAGGTTGCCTGCGGAATCGAGGAACACTCCGACTGGTGACTCCAGCTCGGCGCTGGAAGCCGGCCCGTTGTCGCCCGTTTCCCCATGGGTGCCGGTGCCGGCGTAGGTGGAGAGGACTCCGGCCGGATTGACCATTCGGACCACGTTGGCGTCGGCATCAGAAATGAACACATCGCCCGACGCATCGACGGCAAGTCCTTCCGGCGCCTCCAGTTCGGCCGTCGTGGCGGGACCGCCGTTACCCAAGTTCCCACTGGCGCCCGTGCCCGCGAAGGCAGAAATGCTGCCATCGGAGGAGATCTTCTTGACGACGTGATAGTCGTACTCGGCTTCATAGAAGTCGCCCGACGCATCAGTGGCCAGCGCTTCCACACCACCCAATCGTGGGCTGGTTGCCGGTCCACCGTTCCCAGCTGGAGCACCACACGTCCCGTTGCCAGCGAAGCGGGTGATGACACCCGCCGGAGTCACCTTGCGTATGTCGCAGTTATCACGTTCAGGTATGTACAAATTGCCCGAAGCATCCACACGACTCCATATGGACTCCAGAGCTGCGCCCCTGTGGCCGGCCCCCCGTTCCCTGAGTTTCCGTGGGAGGCTGAGATGCCAGCAACGGTTGTGATGGTGCCCGGTGTGGCAGCGATGCCCGAAGCGGCATCGAAAGCAGTTCCGAACAAGGTGAGCGTACCTCCGCCCACCAGGGAGCCCAACACCAGGCAACGAGTCAAGCCACGTATGCGCATCGTCTCTCCTTCGCCTGTTCCGCTTCGCCATGTACCCAGTAGGACATCCCGATAGCCCACAAGGGCATCGACCGGCGACGAAAGCCCTGCAGACCGGTCGATGCAGTGACGGAAACGCTGGGCCAATCCTTCACCCCCCGAAGATCTCGCCCACCCACAGCGGCAGCCGGGCCGCCCGGCCGCGGCCGTCGACGCACCCGTGCACGGTGACCGCATTGGCACGCATTTCGTCCCCCACCGTCAGCAGGTAGGCGATCTGGAAGGTGGTGCGGGTGACCCCGCCGGCCATCAGGCGCACTTCGACCTCCTCGTCGAAGTGGAGCGGGCGGTGGTAACGGACGAACACCTCGAGCACGGCGATGTCGAGCCCGCCGGTGCGCACCTCGCCGTAGGGATGGCCCAGATCCCTGAGATACGCCACCCGCGCCTCCTCCAGATACGCCAGGTAGGCGGCATGGTGGATGATCCCCATGGCATCGGTCTCGGCGAACCGGGTGCGCAGGCGGTGGGCGAACGCGTAGGCGGCCGGGTCATGCGACGGTTCCAACGATTTGCGCACGACGGGCCGCTACTCCCCGCCCCCGCCGGCCGCGGCATCGAAGGACCTGCGGCGGCCCGAAGCCATCCGGTTGACCCCGGCACCGTTCAGGATGGCGAACTCGCCCTCGGCCTCGACGGTCACCACTCCCCCTTGCACGACCTGGCCGCGGGAGAAGATGCGCCGGTCGGTCACCTCGGTGACCCAGGCCTCGAAGACGGCCTCCTCGCCGATCAGCGTGGGGCGCCGGAAGCGGAACGACAGCCGGACCGTCGGACCGGTGGCCTCGGCGATGGCGTTGGCCGCCGTGAGGATGATGTCGAAGGTGGCGGCCAGGGCGGCCCCGTGCACGCAGCCCGGCGCGCCCTCGTAGCCCACGTCGAAAGTGGCGTATCCGAACGCCTTGGGCGGCGCGAAGGCGAGAGTGACCGGGAGCGCCAACGGGTTGAACCCGCCGACGACGAGATCGAAGGGCATCAGGCCCCCCAGGGGCCGGTCCCGCGGCTCCGAGTCGGCGCCAGGCGACTCGTCCGGCGCCATGAAGCGGGGCAGCGGCACCTCGGGCAGGTGCGTCTCCAGCTCATCCGCCACTTCGTTGAGCCGCGCCGTCAACGCCGCCGTCTCCGCGGCGGAGGGAGCGGTACTGACCGACAACCGGATGAGGCGGCGCAGCACCTGGGCCAGGTCGTGGGCCTCCGCTTGACGACCGCGCAAGGCAGGGTGGCGTTCGAACGAAGGCGTCAACTCAGGTCGCTGGGTTCCCACAGGCGCGAAGAGTACCGTCCGGCCTCCGCCAGTCGACATTCCGCTCCGCCCACGCAGCGGAGACAGTGCCCCTCGGGCCGACTGGGTGACCGAAAGCGTGTTGCCCTCAGTGTCGGTGATCCAGGCCACCCGGTCCCCCGATGGAGCCGTCCAGATCCCCAGCTCGTCCTGTCCCATCCCGTCGTGCCGTTGCACCTCCACCCCTGCTGCGACGAGAGCTCGTACCGAGCGCTCGATGGACGGCACCTCCCATCCCACCGCGGTGTGGCCCGGGAAGCTGTAGCCGTCGACCCGGGCCATGCGCCGGGTGTTGCCGTTGGCATTCCGCATGCAGCCGTAATGGTCGGCGCTCACCAGGGTGAGCCCGAGGGTCCCGACGTAGAATTCCTGCGCCCGTGCCACGCCGGTCACCGGCACGAAGGCCACCAGCTTCGCTGTCCCGAGCATCTCCCCGTCCCCTCCCGGTCGGTCCCGGTCGGTGCCCGTCCGAGTCTGCCGGAGGCAGTCATAACATGGCCCCATGGCCAGTGAGCACTCCGTCCAATTCACCAGCGGCAGCTCCGACACCGTGCTCGAACCCTTGGCACCCGAGGTGGCCGATGCCCTGGCCGCTGCCCTGGCCCTTCCGGCGGCCGGGCAGCGGGCGGCCGTCTCGGCGGTGGCCGCCCGGGACCCGCGCTGCCTGCAGGCCTGGGCCACCCTGGCCGAGCTGGCCGAGGACCCGATCGACCGCTACGCCTTCGCCCGGGTCGGCTACCACCGCGGGCTGGACTCCCTGCGCGCCGCCGGCTGGCGCGGCTCGGGCTACGTGCGGTGGCGGGACGAAGCGAACAGGGGCTTCCTGCGGGCGCTGCACGCCCTTGAGCTGGCCGCGGCGGCGATCGGCGAAGTCGAGGAGGAGGAGCGCTGCGCCCTCTTCCTCCGCCAGCTGGACCCCGAGTGGGGGTCACGCGCTTTATAGTTAGAGCATCTAACTGTATGATGGTCGAAGTGTCCAGCGTCCCTTCCATCTCCCCCGCTACCGCCGCCACCGCCGCCACCACTACCGCCATCACCGGCCCGGCCGGAGACAGCCCGGCCACCGGGACGTACGGGCGCGTGGCGGCCTGGCTCTCCAAAAGAGTGGAGGTGGCGTTGGCCCGGATGGACCTCACGTTGCCCCAGTACCGCGTGCTGGGCATTCTGGCCGAAGGCTCCGCCGCGGCTTCGGGCCTGGCGGATCGCCTCGCCGTGCGACCCCCGTCCATCACCGCCGTCATTGACGGCCTGGTGGCACGCGGCCTGGTCGAACGCAAGCAGGAGGACAGCGATCGGCGGAAGATCGCTCTGCGACTGACCGCTGAGGGTGTCCGCACCGTCGCCGAAGCCGACCGCTCGGTAGACGAGTACCTGGCGTCCATCGCCGGCTGCCTCCCGGGCCGGGATCAGGCCACGGCTCTGCGGTCACTCGAGCTGTGGGGCCGGGCCCTGACCACTTTTCACCAGGCTCGGAGACAGCTGCAGTGAGCACCACCCAGGATCAGGCGATCGGCGCGCGGTCGGACGACGAGCGGGCTTCGGCAACTGGCGCCGGTAGCAACGGCTCGGTGCAGACCGGGAAACTGCGCCAGCCCCTAGCGAGCTACGTCCCCATGGGAGTAACGAGCAAGTACGCGGCCCCCAAGGCGACGGTCGACCCGGACTCGTCCAAGTCTTGGCTCCGGCGCGCCTATCCGATCGTCGCTTCGCACAAGGGCTATTTCCTTACCGCGCTGATCATGTCATTCCTGGGCCTGGTCCTCCAGGTGCAGGTTCCACAGCTCCTCAGCGATGCCATCGACAACTCCCTCATCACCCGCACCGTCCCGCTGCACTACTACGTCTACTGGGTCATCGCTCTCGGCCTCATCGGCGGGGTGGCGGGGTACGTCTCACGCACGTTCCTCTTCCGGGTCGCCTATGCCATTGAGTTCGACCTTCGCAACGGCATCTACGAGCACCTGACCCGGTTGTCGTTCCCCTTCTATGACCGGGTGCAGTCGGGACAGCTCATCTCGCGGGCGAATTCCGACATCCGTTCGGTCCAGATGTACCTCACCTTCGCGCCGATGATCCTGGTGCAATGCTCCATCGCCGTCGTCGCCTTCGGCTACATGCTGGCCACCAGCGTGCCGCTGGCGTTGGTCTCCATGGTGACGATGCCTTTGATTTACGTGACCGGCGTGCGCATGCGGCGTGTCCTCTTCCCCGTGTCGTGGCTGATCCAGTCCCGCCTGGCCGAGGTGGCCACGGTGGTGGACGAGAACGTGAACGGCGTGCGCGTGGTCAAGTCCTTCGCCTCCGAGGAGCAGCAGCTCCGCCAGCTGGCCACGGCCGCCGACAAGGTGCAGTGGGGCTACATCAAGGACGCCGACCTGCGGGCACGTTTCTCACCGCTCATTCAGAACCTCTCCCAGGTGGGCCTGGTCCTCGTCCTTCTCCTCGGTGGCTACATGGTGATCCACGGCCACCTGGCGCTGGGCGCCATTCTCAAGTTCAACGTGTACCTCCTCATGATGCAGGCACCCTTCATGATGCTGGGCATGCTCATCATGATGGGTCAGCGCGCCGCCGCGTCGGCCGAGCGTATATACGAGATCCTTGACGAGAAGGCCACCATCGTCGACCGGCCCGACGCCACCGAACTGCTCAACTGCCGGGGCGAAGTCCGCTTCGAGGACGTGCGCTTCGCCTACGGGACGGCCAGCCGGTTGGCCCTTTCCGTCGAGGACGGTGGGAATCCTGACGTGCTGGAGAACTTCGATCTCCGACTGCATGCAGGAGAGACGGTGGCCCTGGTCGGCCGGACCGGGAGCGGGAAGTCGACCGTGGCCCGCCTGCTGGCCCGCTTCTACGACGTCAGCAGTGGGGCCGTCTACGTCGACGATCACGACGTCCGCGACCTCACCCTGACCAGCCTGCGCGCCAACATCGGTGTCGTTCTCGATGAGCCCTTCCTGTTCTCCGTCTCCATCCGGGACAACATCGCATTCGGGCGTCCCGACGTCACCGACGAAGAGGTCGTCGCCGCCGCCAAGCACGCCGGAGCCGACGGCTTCATCAAGTGCCTGAGCGAGGGCTACGACACAGTCGTGGGTGAGCGCGGCTACACCCTCTCTGGCGGGCAGCGCCAGCGCATCGCCATCGCTCGCGCCCTGCTGATCAACCCGCCCATCCTCATCCTCGATGACGCCACCAGCGCCATCGACGTGAAGGTCGAGCAGAGGATCCACGCGGGCCTGCGGATCCTGATGGAAGGCCGGACCACGCTGATCGTGGCCCACCGCCTTTCCACCATCAGCCTGGCCGACCGCGTGGTCCTGCTCGACGGCGGGCAGATCGTGGCCGACGGCACCCACGCCGAGCTTTTGGCCTCCACACCCCTCTACGCCGAGGTCCTGGCCCAGGCGGACACTGACGAGGCCGAGGTCACCGACCCCGACGCCGAGCCTGACATTGACATTGACCCCGCCGCTGACATTGACCCCGCCGCTGACATTGAGCCCGCCTCCGACGATGAACCAGGAGGGGTCGTCTGATGTTCGGCGCAGCCGGCATCGGACCGCCGATGGGCGGAGGTGGCCCTCCGGGTCAGGCGCAGCCGGGGCTGCCCTTCGGCGGCATTCCCTCCGAGCTCCAGGATGGGGTCGACCTCCTGCTGGCCGGGGAGCCCCACCGCGGCGACTCCGACGTCACGTTCACCCACCAACCCACCACCCATGAACGGCAGCGGCTCAGCCTGCGCGGGCTGCTACTGGAGTACCCGGGCATGCTGGCCCTCGCCATCGGCCTGGTGGCGGTCATCAGCCTGGCCACCCAGCTCGGACCGAAGCTGACCGGCGTCGCCATCGACCGTGGCATGTCGCCCGGGCACTACGACTTCGGCTTGGTGGTCTTCATCGCGGCCATCTACCTGTTGTCGGTGGCTCTCTCCTCCGTTGCCCAGTGGGGCCAGGTCCGTGTCACCGGCCGCCTGGCCTCGTGGGTCATGAACGACCTTCGGGTGACCATCTTCCGCCACCTGCAGCGCCTTTCCCTCGACTTCTTCACCGAGGAGAAGGCCGGCGTCGTCATGAGCCGCATGACCAGCGACATCGAGAACCTCCAGCAGCTGCTTCAGGACGGACTGGCCCAGTTCGCAATCCAGGGCCTGACCATGGTGGTCATCGCCGTCTTCCTCTTCACGACCAATGTGAAGCTGGCATTCATCACCATTGTGGTCGTCCTGCCCCCGCTGATCGCCATGTCCGTCTGGTTCAAACGGGCCTCCGAGCGCGGCTACGACAAGGTACGAGACGGTATCGCCCTCGTCCTGGCCGACCTCTCAGAGAGCCTGCAGGGAGTGCGCATCGTCACCGCCCACAACCGGCAGCGGCACAACGTGGTGCACCACCGCAATGTGGTCGGCGCGTACCGTGATGCCAACAACTACACCGGGCGCATCAACGGAATTTACGGTCCGGGGTCCCAGCTGCTGGGCGTGGTGGGCCAGGTGGTCATCCTCGCCCTGGGTGGCTACATGAACCTGCACCACGAGCTGTCCATCGGCGAGCTCACCACGTTCTTCCTCTTCGTCAACCGCTTCTTCCAACCCATTCAGCTCCTGGTGCAGCAGTACAACTCGTACCAACAGGGCCAGGCCTCCGTCCTCAAGTTACGTACCCTCCTCGACAACGAGCCAACGGTGACCGAGAGCCCCGACGCCGTGGAGCTTCCCTCCATTGAGGGCCGGATCACCTTCGACCATGTCAGTTTCGGCTACGACCCGGCCGTCCCGGTGCTGGTCGACATCGACCTCACCATTGAGCCCGGCGAGACGGTCGCCTTCGTCGGTGCCACCGGAGCGGGCAAGTCGACCATGGCCAAGCTGGTCACGCGCTTCTACGACCCCACGGCGGGACGGGTGCTCATTGACGGGTACGACCTGCGCACCGTCACCCTCTCGTCGCTGCGCAGCCAGCTGGGCGTGGTACCCCAAGAACCGTTCCTCTTCGCCGGGACGATCCGCGACAACATTTCGTTCGCCCGCCCGGAAGCATCGGACGACGCCGTCTGGGAGGCGGTGCACCAGGTCGGCCTCACCGAGCTCGTCAACCGCCTCCCGTTCGGGCTCGACACCGTGGTCCACGAGCGCGGCCAGTCCCTCTCGTCGGGTGAACGGCAGCTCATTGCCCTGGGCCGGGCCTTCATGGCCGAGCCGCGCGTCCTGGTCTTGGACGAGGCCACCTCCAATCTGGACCTGCAGTCCGAGACCATGATTGAGGCCGCGCTGGATGTGCTCCTCCAGGCACGCACGGCCGTGCTCATCGCCCACCGCCTCTCGACCGCCATGCGGGCCGACCGGATAGTGGTGGTGGGTGACGGACGCCTGCTCGAGCTCGGCACGCACGACGAGCTGGTGGCCCTCGGCGGGCACTACGCCGATATGTACGCCACCTTCATCAGCCAATCGCACGCTGCGTAGGGGGCTCTCCGGCCCCGGCCGCCGGTCCTCACGCCAGCCAGTGTCACCCGGCCCGGCTCCACTCGCGCAGCGTCCGCCGGTACCGGGCGTCCCACCCCTCGTAATTGGACCGGAGCCGACTCCCGGGCCAGCCCTCGGGGAGAAGCACGTCGGGGAGCAACGGGTCGGCCTGCAGGTGGCGCAGGACCGCGGCGGAGAGCTCAAATCCCGGGGCCAGCGCCTCGGGTCCGACCGCTTCCAATTGCTCCATGCGCTCCAATAGCAACGCGGACCGCGCCGACCACGCCCCGAGGTCCCAGAGGGCGGCGACCAGCCGGTGGGCATCGGCCGGCCGCGCCGTCATCATTTCCACGTCGCCTCGCTGTGCATCGGGTAGCTGGACCTCCACGTTGTCGGGTCGCATCCACACCCCCTCACGGAGCTCGGCCAGCCGGGCGTGGGCCAGGGCGCTCCGCCGGGCGGCGCGGACCTCGGGCGCGCTCCCGGACGCCGTCACCACCGCCAGGTGCCATCGCCCTGCGTAGGGAGCCGTGGTGCCCGACCGGCTGGCCGACTGGCGGGACTGGCGTTCGACCAGATGCCCGACCAGGCGGTAGCGCCCCGACCCGTCGCTGGTCGCCTCCCCGGCCGCCTGCATGCGGCTGAGGGCGACCCGGGTGCCGTTGGCGCTGATGCCGAAGAGACCCGCCAGGCGGATCAGCTGGGCCACCGGCAGTTCGGGCGGGTCCATGCCGAGCAGGGCGCTGGCCAGGACCGACCGGGCGGTCAGCGGCTTATTACTCGGTTGCATCACTTGACAAAATAACGTAATATTTCGGCATGGCCGACACCATGGTGCCCGACCTGGCGGCCCGGCCCGATGTGCTCCCGAGCGACCGGTTGCTGACCAACGGCGTGGCCGTCCCCGCCCTCCGCCCGGCGTTGCGCCGCATCAGCAACGTCGGCAATGCCATTTCGGTGACCATGGTCTGGTTCTGGGTCGTGCTCATCGTCGGCGGGGCCGTCTGGCTGGACGGCTGGTGGGGCTACCTGATCGCCTTCGTCCTCATAGGGCCGATGTACGCCCGCTTCGCCATCCTCATGCACGAGGCGGCCCACAAATTGCTGTTCACCAACAAGAAGTGGAACGACTTCGTCGGCATGTGGGTGATCGCCTACCCGGTGTTCACCCCGGTGCAGCTCTACCGCCGTGTCCACTTCGCCCACCACAAGGACGAGTTCGGTCCGAACGAGCCGGACCTGGCTTTCTACGGTCCCTACCCCTGCACCCGCGCCGCGCTGCGCCGCCGGCTCTTCCGTGACGCCGTCGGGATCTCGGGCTGGAAGAACTTCAAGCCGCTCGTCACCAACACGATGCGCGCGCCGTTCCGCCCGATCGGGCTCTCCATCTTCGCCGTCCAGGCCGCGCTGTGGGCCGTCTCCTGGGTGGCCACCGGCCGCTGGTGGATCTACCCGGTGCTGTGGTGGCTGCCGTGGATGACCCAGTGGCGGGTCATCAACCGCTTGCGTTCCATTGCCGAACACGGAGGCATGGAGCGGAGCAAGGACCGCCGGGCCACGACGCACAATGTGCGCCAGTCGCTGCTGGCCCGCTTCTGGTTGGTCCCCTACAACACGGGCTGGCACCTGGCCCACCATGTCGACATGGGCGTGCCCTGGCGCAACCTGCCGGCCTTCCACGCCGAGCTCGCGCAGGCCGGATACGTGACCGATGCCCTCACCTACCCGAACTACCGGGCCCTGTGGAGGGCGCTCTCCAGCATTGAGGAGCCAGCAGAGAGGGAGCCCGCAGCCGCCTGATCGGCGCGCCGCCCCCGGGCGCCCGTCCGTCCGGCCAGTAAGTCAGCCCGCCGCGCTCAGTCGGTGCCGAGCGCCCGCCGCAACACGGCCGTGCTCTCGCGCTGGGCCCGCCGGGAGATCGCCGCCGTCGTCACCAGGGCCGAGCCGTGGTAGGTGCCGGGGAACTGGTGCAGCTCCACCGAGACGCCCGCCTGCAGGAGCCGCAGGCCGTAGAGGATCCCCTCGTCACGCAACGGGTCGTTCTCCGCGGTCGAGATGTAGGCCGGGGGGAGCCCCGAGAGGTCGGCCGCCCGCGCCGGCGCGGCGTAGGCCGGGACCTCGGCGCTCCCGGCCTCCGCCCCCAGGTAGGCCCGCCAGCTCTGCACGGCCAGGGGCCGGTTCCAGATGGGGGAGTCGACGAAGGCCTGCATGGACGGCGTCTCCAGGCGGTCGTCCAGCTCGGGTATGTGCAGCATCTGGAAGCAGATTGCGGGGCCCCCGAGGTCGCGGGCCAGCAGGGCGGTGCCCGCCGCCAGCCCGCCGCCGGCGCTGGTGCCGACCAGAGCCACCCGATCGGGGTCGATGCCCAGCGCGATCGCCTCCCGGGCCACGTACGACAGGGCGCCGTAGCAGTCATGGAGTCCCGCCGGGTAGGGATGCTCGGGTGCCAGCCGGTACTCCACCGAGACCACCACCGCCCCGGTGCCGAGCGCCGTCATGGCGGCCCCGACGTGCTCCGTCTCGATGCTGCCGATCATGAAGCCCCCACCATGGATGAGCACGATCCCGGGCACCGGACCCGCCGAATCCTTCGGACGGTAGATGCGCACGCCCACTTCCGGCTCGCCCTCCCAGCCGGGGACCCGGCGGTCCTCAATGTGCAAGGCCTCGATCCCGGGGATGTCCGAACGGAGGGACGCCAGGATCTCCTCGAAGCCGGTGCGGGCCGCCACCGGATCGCTCAGGTCGAGGATCGGCAGCAGACCGAGGATCGTCGTCAACTCCGGATCGAGCACGTTATGACCTCCCGCCCGGAAGCTACTTGGGTTGCATGCGTATGCCGGCGTCCAAGCGGATCGACTCGGCATTCATGTACGAGTTGGCCAGAAGTTCGACGGCCATGGTGGCGAACTCGGTGGCGTAGCCCAGCCGCCGGGGGAACAGCACGTCGCGGGCCAGCTTCGACTTGAAGGCTTCGGACGCCTCGCCTGCGCCGTAAATGGGCGTGTCGATGAGCCCCGGCAGGATGGTGTTGACCCGGATCCCCACCACGGCTAGGTCGCGGGCCACCGGCAGGGTCATGCCCACCACGCCACCCTTGGACGACGAGTAGGCCGCCTGCCCTATCTGTCCGTCCTCGGCCGCCACCGAGGCCGTATTGACGATGGCACCCCGCCCCCCGTCCGCATCGGGCTGATTGAGGCTCATTTTGGTGGCGGCCAGGCGGATGCAATTGAAGGTGCCGATCAGGTTGATCTCAATGACGCGGCGGTACAGGTCGAGGTCGTGCGCCGAGGCGTAGTCGCCGTCCTTGCCGATGGTGCGGGTGGCCCACCCGGTGCCGGCGCAATTCACCAGCGACCTGAGGGGGGCCATCTCGACGGCGGCGTCGACGGCGGCCATCACGTGCTCGGTGTTGGTCACGTCGGTCTGGGCGAAGATCCCCCCGATCTCCTTGGCCAATTCGGTGCCCTTGTCCTCCTGCAGATCGGCCACCACCACCCTCACGCCGCGCTCGGCCAGCAGGCGGGAGGTCGCCGCCCCGAGCCCAGATGCCCCACCGGTGACCACTGCCGACGTGCCGTTCAGATCCATCAGTTCTTCGACTCCTTCATCGGTGCCCGGCCGCTGGGCCGTGCGCGGGGGTGTGCCGGGCAGAGGATAGGGCCTGGCCTCGCCGCGTCCCAACCGGCGGGCGGTCCGGTCACATCCGGTCGGGTGCCTCCATGCCGAGTAGGGACAGCCCCTGCTGCAGCACCCGGGCCGTCAGGTCGCACAGCCCGAGCCGGGAGTTCCGCACGACCTCATCATCGACCAGGACCCGGCAAGCCTCGAAGAACGTGCTGAAGGTGGACGCCAGATCGAAGAGGTAGGTACACAACTTGGACGGGCTGTAGGTCAGTGCCGTCTCCTCAATGGCGGCGGAGAAGCCGAGAAGCTGCATGGCCAGGGCTCGTTCGGCCGGCTCGTCCAGCCGGGGCACCCCGCCGGGCTTGGGCGGCGGCACTTCCGCCCGCCGGAAGATCGAGCGGATGCGGACGTGCGCGTACTGGAGATAGGGGCCCGTGTTGCCATCCGCGGCCAGCATGCGGTCCCAGTCGAAGACGTAGTCGCGTAGCCGCTCGTTCGAGAGGTCGGCGTACTTCACGGCGCCGATGCCCAGGGTCCGGGCCAGGTCCCCCTGCTGCTCGGGGGTCAGGTCGCTCGGACGTTCGGCCACCCGGGACCGGGCCCGCTCGACGCCTTCGGTCAGCAGGTCGATCAGCCGCTCCGAGCCCCCCGAGCGGCTGGCCAGCTTCTTGCCGTCGAGGCCCAGGACCAGGCCGAAGCCCACATGGACGGCCGCCGAGGTCTCGGGCAGGTACCCGGCCAGCGCGGCCACGGCGAAGACCAGCCGGAAATGGAGGGCCTGTTCGGCCCCGACCACATAGACCAACAGGGTGGCGTCCCGGCGACCCGTCCGGTCCCGGATGCAGGCCAGGTCGGTGGCCGGGTATCCGTACCCCTGGTCGGACTTGCGCACAATGAGGGGGAGCGGATCGCCCTGGCGGTTCTCGAAACCCTCGGGGAAGACACAGAGGGCCCCGTCGTTCTCGACCAGGAGGCCCCGGGCGTCCAGCTCCTCGACCACCACCGGCAGCAGCGGGTTGTAGGAGCTCTCCCCCACCACGTCGTCATCGGTGAGCAGCACGCCCAACATGTCGTAGACCTCTTTGTTGTGGTGCAGGCTCTCGGCCACGAAGATCTCCCACAGGCCGACGGTCTCGGCGTCGCCGTTCTGCAGGAGCACGACACGCCGCCGGCTCCGATCGGCGAAGGACGGATCCTCGTCGTAGAGGCGCCTGGCCGCGGTGTAGAACTCATTGAGGTCGCGGACACTGAAGGAGCGGGCGTCGGCCGACCCGCCCACGTCAATCAGGTGCTCAATGAGCATGCCGAAGGGTGTCCCCCAGTCGCCGATGTGGTTCTCACGCAGGACATGATGTCCGACGAACCCCAGGACGCGGGCCAGCGCGTCGCCGATCACCGTGCTCCGCAGGTGGCCGACGTGCATCTCCTTGGCCACGTTGGGAGAGGAGTAGTCGATCACCACGGTCTGGGGCGGCGCGGCCTGTGCCACCCCCAGGCGCCCGTCGGCGCCCATTGCCGCCACCTGTCCGGCCACGAAGTCGTCGGCCAGCGTCAGGTTGATGAACCCGGGCCCGCTGACCTCGACCCCGGCGCAGATGTCGTCCAGCGATGCCCGCGCCACCACCTCGTCGGCCACCTGGCGCGGGGACCGCCCCACCTGCTTGGCCAGGGCCAGGGCGCCGTTGGCTTGGAAGTCGGCCCGGTCCGAGGCGCGCAGCACCGGATCGGCGCCGGGGAGAACGGTGTCGAAGGCGGCCTGCAGACGCTGCAGGAGGACGCTTTTTGCGTCGGGCATCCCCCATTCTCGCATTCCGTGCGCCGACCACCCGCCACGTGGCGGGCCGCGACGGCGGGGCGCCCGTTCAGTCGGGGGGCGCCCCGACCCCGCCGTCGGTCAGGCCGTAGCGGTTGTACGGTCCGAAGAAGCCGTGCTCCAGGAGCCCGTAGCCCACCTGGTCGCCGTAGGTGAACCGGGCCACGTGGTCGACGATCCCGTACTGGGCCAGCCCTTTGGTCTCCTCGACGTCGAGCACCAGCCCCTGGGTGACCGGTTCGGGGCCGTGGTACATCCCGTGGCGCCAGTCGGTGTCGATCCCGTAGCCGGTGCCCACCGAGACGTAGTTGGCCAGCAGGGGGGTGCAGGCGATCTCCAGGCCGGTCTCGGGGAACCGGACCACGGAACGGTCGATGACCCGGGTCCCGGGTACCAGGTGGTGCTCGTGCTCGGATCGGCCGAGGTCCTCAATGCCGCGGGTCCCTTCGGCCCACACCCGCTCGGACTGGACCAGGGGGCGTTCCCCGTCGTCGCGCTCGTGGCAGATGTACATGATGG
>Ga0307372_10005757_pt1 | contig 18443 bp, 18 predicted proteins | sample OX1MG_FD_202533 | JGI IMG/M metagenome (GOLD analysis project Ga0307372, IMG submission 202533) | Soil microbial communities from Risofladan, Vaasa, Finland - OX-1 | ecosystem: Environmental > Terrestrial > Soil > Coastal area > Acid sulfate soil | place: Finland: Risofladan, Vaasa | collected...
AGGGCGAGTATGCCTCTCTTGGGGACGCCCGTCGCAGCACATCCATGTGCTGCTCCTGCTACCTTCGTCCGCGCTCTCGCCGTCCTGGCTCCGCGCGGACCTCAGAGTCCCCGCGAGAGACACGCCCGCCCCGCGGCTGCGCGCACACGCCGGCCGGCGGTATGACGAACGAGCGCTCGGTGAGGCAGGATGGCTGAAACGCCGGACGTTGGTTGCGAGCCGTCGGGCGGGGGACGCCTCACGAGGGGCGCTCCGACATCGGCCCGGAGGCATGGACGCCGAGCGGGCCGATGCGGCGCGAACAGGAGGCGCACAGGATGTGCGCCGACGAGTGGCCCCAGGGAGGCATCCCCCGCCGACGGCGGCAGAGGGGTTCGGCGGGCGGGCGCCAAGGCAGGCGGCGATGGCGAAGATACCGTTTCCGTCCAAGACGGTGCCGCGGGCCAAGGCCAAGCGCATCCTGGCGTTGCTCGAGGAAGCCTATCCGCACGCCGAGACGGCGTTGGAGTACCGCAACCCGTTCGAGCTGCTGGTTGCCGTGGCGCTGAGCGCGCAGTGCACCGACGCGCGGGTGAACATGACCACGCCGGCGCTCTTCGCGCGCTATCCCGACGCCGCGGCGCTCGCCAAGGCGAAGCTCGCCGACGTGGAGCGCATCATCAAGTCGTGCGGCTTCTTTCGCGCCAAGGCGCGCAACATCGTGACGGCGGCCCAAGCGCTGGTGGAGCGCCACGGCGGCCGCGTGCCCTCCGATCGCGCCGCATTGGAGGCGCTTCCCGGCGTCGGGCGCAAGACGGCGAGCGTGGTGCTGGCGGTGGCCTTCGAGCAGGCGGCCTTCGCGGTGGACACGCACGTCTTTCGCGTGGCGCACCGGATGGGCCTGACGACGGGGAAGACACCCTTGGACGTGGAGCGCGACGTCACCGCGTTGCTCCCGCGCGAGCAATGGCGCCACGCGCACCATTGGCTGATCCTCCACGGGCGCCAAGTCTGCAAGGCTCCGATGCCGCTGTGCGGACGCTGCGTGGTGCAGGACCTCTGCCCCACGGCCCCGCTGGTCCTGGGGCTGCTCTCTACAACGGCAGCGGGCCGAGCCCAGGCGGCACCGGCGGCGGGAGCATCGCGTCGCGCGTCAACTCCCGCAGCAGCGAAGACGGGGTCAGCGGCTCGTCGTCCTGCCCGCGCGGCGGCTCCGAAACCGAAGCAGACGCCTCGAACCACGCCTTCGGGAAAAGGGCGTTCGTAGAGGGCTCGAAGGCGTACTCGCCCTCCCATTGGGCTCCCGAGACGCGCACATGCTCGCCGTCGTCCGCGAGCTTGACGGTGACGCGCTTCTCGCGAAAGCGCAACGTCACGCGGAACGGGCGCTCCAAACGCACGAGCGTCACGCCGTTGCGTTGACCCAGGATGGAGTTGAGCTTCTTGATCCCTCCGGCCAGCCCATCGGCGAAGGCGCGCAAGCGCGCCTCCGTGTCGACGCCGGGTTGCGGGGCAGGGCGGCGGGTCGAGGCCTCGACGGCCTCGTCGAGGTCTTTGCGCGCGCGCAGCCGCATCGCCATGTCGACGATGGGATTGGGGTTCATGGGCGGCTCCCGTTCCCGGAGGGCTTCCACTTGCCGACCAGGTTGCGCGCGATGACCAGGCGCTGGATCTGCTGCGTCCCCTCGTAGATCTGGGTGATCTTGGCGTCGCGCATCATTCGCTCCACGGGATACTCCGTGCAGTAGCCGTATCCGCCCAGAATCTGCACCGCATCCGTGGTCACGCTCATCGCGACGTCGCCGCACTTGAGCTTGGCCATGGCGGCCCAGTACGTGATGTCGGGGGCCCCTTCGTCGCACTTGCGAGCCGCTTCGTAGAGCATCAGGCGCGCGCACTCGACCTCGGTGCGCATGTCGGCGAGCATGAACTGGAGGCCTTGCTGCTGCGAGATCGGCTTGCCGAAGGCCATGCGCTCCTTGGCGTAGTTGGTGGCGAACGTGAGCGCGCCTTCGGCGATGCCAAGCGCCTGCGCCGCGACACCCGGGCGCGACTTGTCGAGCACCTTCATCGCGATCTTGAAGCCCTCGCCCTCGGCGCCGATGCGGTGCGAGTCGGGGACGAAGCAGTCCTCGCAGAGCAGCTCGACGGTGGGGGAGCCCTTGATGCCCATCTTGTGCTCGCGTTTGCCGACGGTGAAGCCCGGGAAGTCCTTCTCCACGAGGAAGGCGGTGATGCCGTTGGGGCCCGCGGTGGGGTCGGTCACGGCGAAGAACGTGATGGCATCGGCCACGTTCCCGTGCGTGATGAATATCTTCGTGCCGTTGAGCTTGTAGCCGCCGTCGACGCGCTCCGCGCGCATGCGCATGGAGCCGGCCGCGTCGGAGCCGCTTCCGGGCTCGGTCAGCGCGTAGGCCGCCACCCACTCGCCCGAGGCGAACTTCGGCAGCCACGCCTTTTTCTGCGCTTCGCTGCCGCCGATCATGACCGGGAGCATGCCCAGTTCCTGGACGGCGACGATCAGCGAGCTGGAGGCGCACGCCTTGGCGATCTCCTCGACGACCTTCACGTAGGTGAGGAAGCTGCCGCCGAGGCCGCCGTACTCCGCGGGGATCGGAATGCCGAGCAGGTCGTTCTCGGCGAAGACCGCCTTCACGTCCTCGGGGTATTCGGCTTTCTCGTCGATCTCGGCCGCCCGCGGCGCCACCTTCTCGGCGACGATCTTGCGGACGATGTCGAGCATCATCGCCTCTTCGTCGCTTTGGGGGGCGAGGAGCGAGGTCGGCACGGAAGCGGTGGTCATGGTTCGGCGCACTCCTGCGGTCATCAGGGTCTTGAGGTCGTAAACGGTTTCGCCTTCGCGGAGGGCTCGGGACGCCCCTTGCTCTAATATCCCGGTCATGAAGAAAGTGGTGGAGAGCGCCGACGAGGCGGTGGCCGACCTCTTCGACGGCGCGACGATCGCCATGGGCGGCTTCGGCCTCTGTGGCATTCCTCAGGATCTGATCGAGGCCGTGGTCCGTAAGGGAACCAAGCATCACACGGTCGTCTCCAACAACGCGGGAGTCGACGGCTGGGGCATCGGCTTGATGCTCGAGGCGGGCCAGGTGAAGAAGATGGTCTCCAGCTACGTCGGTGAGAACAAGTTCTTCGAGAAGCTGGTCCTGGAAGGCAAGCTCGACCTCGAGTTCAACCCGCAGGGCACCCTCGCCGAGCGCTTGCGCGCCGGGGGAGCGGGCGTCCCGGCGTTCTTCACGCCGACCGGTTACGGAACGGTAATCGCCGAGGGCAAGGAGACGCGCGAGTTCGAGGGCCGCATGTACGTGATGGAGCGCGGCATCACGACGGACTTCGCCTTCGTGCATGCCTGGAAGGGCGACCGCCATGGCAACCTGGTCTATCGCAAGACGGCGCGCAACTTCAATCCGATGGTCGCCACCGCCGGCAAGGTGACGATCGCGGAGGTCGAGGAGCTGGTGGAGCCGGGCGAGCTGGATCCCGACCTGATCCACACGCCGAGCGTCTACGTGAAGCGGATCATCGTCGGCAAGGCGCCCAAGCGCATCGAGCGCTTGACCACGCGCAAGGCATAGGGGGGCGGAGCGCAATGAGTGGGGATGACAAGCGAGAGCTGATCGTTCGGCGCGCGGCCAAGGAGCTGCGCGACGGCTTCTACGTCAACCTGGGCATCGGCATGCCGACGATGGTGGCCAACTTCGTCCCCGCGGGGATGGAGGTGATGTTCCAGAGCGAGAACGGGATGCTGGGCATCGGACCCTATCCGCTGGAGGGGGAGGCCGATGCCGACCTCATCAACGCGGGCAAGGAGACCGTCACGGAGATTCCCGGCACGGCGTTCTTCTCGAGCGCCGACTCGTTCGCGATGATTCGCGGCGGCCACGTCGACCTCTCGATCCTGGGGGCGATGGAAGTTGCCGAGAACGGCGACCTGGCCAACTGGATGATCCCCGGCAAGATGATCAAAGGCATGGGCGGCGCGATGGACCTCGTCGCCGGGGCCAAGAAGTTGATCGTCACCATGGAGCACAGCTCCAAGGACGGCAAGTCGAAGGTCCTCAAGCGCTGCACGCTCCCGCTCACGGGCACGGGCGTCGTGGATGCGATCATCACGGAGCTGGGCTACTTCGAGGTCACGCCGCGGGGCCTCGTGATCTCCGAGATAGCGCCGGGTCTCACCTTCGACGAGGTGCAGGCGGCCACCGAGGCCACGTTGATCAAGGCACCCGCTCTCAAGGAGATGGCGGCGTAGCGCGCGTGGCAAAGGCACGCGAGCCGCGCCGGCTGGCGCCGGGCGAGTGGCTGAACGTCATGTACTTCGTCTGCGGCCTGACGATCATGGTGTGGGCGCTCATGGCGGCGCCCAACCTCCACGTCTCCGCGTGGTGGGGCCTGTTGATCGCGCTCGCCGAGCTGCCGCTCACGTGGCGGCTCTTCGTCTCCCGCCGGCCGATCTTCGGCCGTAAGCCGCCTGAGGTCCCCGGCGGCAGAGTCTAGCGGCCGAAGAAGCCGCGGATCATGTCGCTGGCGACGACGCCCGCCACGCCGCCCGCCGCCGCCGATTGCGTTTGGTCGCGCCCGATGTACGGCTCGATGGCGTGCGCGAGGTTGGGCAGCGTGAGCGATTGCAGCCACACTTTGCCCGGCCCCGTGAGGCGCGCCACGAAGAGGCCGTCACCGCCGAAGATCACGTTCTTGATGCCCGGGATCATGCTGATGTCGAACTGGACGCTCTCGTCGAACATGCCCACGTGCCCCGGGTGCACCAGCAGCGTCTGGCCGGGTTGGAGATCGTACGTCACGATTTCCCCGCCCAGCTCCACCCACGCCTGGCAGGTGCCCGCCAAGCGCTGAAGCACGAAGCCGTTGCCGCCGAAGATGCCGGCGCCGAGCGCCCGCTGGAAGCCGATGGAGAGCTCCACGCCTTCGGTGGCGCAGAGAAAGCCCTGCCGGTGAATCAAGTAGCCGCGGCCCGGCTGGACGTCGAGTGTCTCGATTGCGCCGGGGACCTTGGCCGAGAAGGCGATCATGCCCGGTCCGGCCTGCGGGGTGTACTCCGTCATGAACAGGCCACCGCCGGCGAAGGCGCGAGCGAGCGCGCCGAAGAGGCCGCGCGCACCCGCTGTCTGAGTGGTCGTGTTGAGCTGCATGTTCGCGCTCATCCACGAGAACTCGCCCGGCTCCGCGACCACGCGTTCTCCCGGCTGCAGCGTGATTTCCAAGACAGGGAGCGTGCTCCCGACGATACGATGATCCATGGGGCCCTCCTTGCAGTGACGTCTGACAAATCGGGGGGGCGGATACTTTCGCGCCGCGGCCCGTATTTCATTCGGCCGCGGCGGCGGCCTCGGGCTCGCGGAACTGCTCCCGGTAGAGGGTGGCGTAGAGCCCCTCGCGCGCGAGCAACTCGGCGTGGGTTCCGGATTCAACGATCCGGCCCCGGTCGACCACGAAGATCACGTCGGCCTGCAGGATCGTCGAGAGGCGGTGGGCGATGACCAGGCTGGTGCGGCCGTGCATCAGCGGCACCAGCGCGTCTTGGATCAGCTTCTCAGAGGTAGAGTCCAGCGAGCTGGTGGCCTCGTCGAGGATGAGTATGCACGGGTCCTTGAGCAGGACCCGCGCGATCGCCAGGCGCTGGCGCTCACCGCCCGAGAGCTTGTGGCCGCGCTCGCCGACGACGGTGGCGAAGCCGTCGGGGAGGCTCGCGATCAAGCCGTAGATGTTGGCGGCCTTGCATGCGGCGATCATCGCGGCCTCGTCGGCCTCGGGTTTGCCGTAGCGGAGATTCTCCGCGATCGACGCATGGAAGAGGTAGGTCTCCTGCGTGACGATGCCGATGTTGCGGCGCAGCGAGTCCAGACGCAGGTGGCGCAGGTCGTGACCGTCTACGGTAACGCGTCCCTCCTGCGGATCGTAGAAGCGCGGGACGAGCTGCATGATCGTGGTCTTGCCGGCGCCGCTGGGACCCACGAACGCCGCCAGCTGCCCCGGCTCCACGCGGAAGTCGAGGTCGCGCAGCGCCCAGCGGTCGGAGGTATAGCGGAAGCTCACGTGCTCGAAGGCGATGGCGCCGCGCGCGGAGCCCAGCTCCACGGCATCGGCGCGCTGAGCGGCCTCCGGCTCCATGTCGAGGTACTCGAAGATGCGCTCGAAGACGGCGAGGGCGCCGACGAGCTGCACCTGCACGCCCACCAATGCGGAGGCAGGCCCGTAGAGGCGGCTGAGGTACGCGACGAATGCGACGATCGTGCCGACGCCCAGACCTTGCTTGATGGCTAGCCAGCCGCCGCCGAACCAGACGATCGCCGGGCCGATGACCACCATGGCTCCCACCAACGTCACGAACCAGCGCCCCACCATGGCGAGGCGGATCTCCAAGGCCATGAGTTGAGTACCGGCGTCGTGGAAGCGCGCGGCCTCCTCGCGCTCGCGCACAAACGACTTGATGAGCGTGATCCCGGAGAGCGAGAGCGTCTCCTGCATGAGGCCTTCGATCCGGTCGCGCTGCTCGCGGGTGCGCTTGCGGATCTCGTACATGGCGCGCCCCACGGGGCGTAGCGGGATGATCATGACTGGCACGACAACCAGCGAAAGCAGCGCCAGCCGCCAATCCAGCCAGAAGATCGCCACCAGGGTCGTCAGGATGATGGTCACGTTGGTGGCGATGGTGACCAGCGTGCCCGTCACCACGTTGTCGACGGCATCGACGTCGCTGGAGACGCGGTTCATGATCTCGCCGGTTTTCGTCGACGTGAAGAACCCCAGCGACATCTTGTGGAGATGCTGGACGAGGCGATCGCGCATGTCGCGCATGATGCCCTCGCCCACGTAGGCGTTGAGGTAGCCTTGCCATGCTCCGATGGCGCTGGCGGCTATGGCCGAGACGACCATGCCCCCTACGTCGAAGCCCAGGCCCCGGATGTCGTGGCCGGCGATTGCGCCGTCGATGATCCACTTGGTGAAGAGCGGCGGAAGCTGTCCCAGCACGCTGGTGACCAGGATGCAGAGCAACACGAGGGCTTCCTTGCGCCAATAGGGTGCAAAGAAGCCCAAGACGCGCCGCAGATCGACCTTCGGCGCCTTGGGGCGCTTGGGGTCGAACTGCGACGACCACATCATGTGCATGGGGGTCGAGCCGCCGCCGAACATACCCCCTAGACTACCGCGGCTCCCGGCCGGTTTCCCGGTGGCGGCGGGCGGCTATTTCTTGCCGTTCTGCTCGAAGAGGTACGCCGCGATCGGCTCGATGTCGTTGTCGGGAACCGGGGCGCCGTAGACGCTCTTCATCTTGGTAACCTCGGCGGCCCATTGCTCCTTGGTCAGGTGGGGCTGGGTGTAGACGTAGCTCGAGGAGTGGCAGATCTGGCAGTTGGCCCGCGCCAGGTCGGCGCCGGGGCCGTCCTTGAAGAGCTGGGGCTCCGGCGGGTACTGGATGGAGACGGTGACGTTCGGATTGGGTTGCGCGGCGTCGGCCGCGCCGCGTGCCGCCGACGTGAACAGGCCGGCCGCCAGCACCGCGACGCAGGCGGCGAGTCCGAGGATCGAGATGCTTCTCATCGCTGTCCTCCTAGCTCGCGGTCACGGTGACCGTCTCGATGATGTTCATGAGATAGCCGCCTGGATTCCAGCACTTGGTCGTCGGCTGGACGGCGCCGTCGTTGGCGGTGGCCCGCACGGCGAGATGGTACGTCTCGCCCGCGCGCGCGTCGAACGCCGCATCCCACTGGCGGAAGCCGTACTTGCCGTAGTCGGTGCTGAGCTTCGCCGCCTGCCACGTGGATCCGCCGTCGGTGGAGAAGTCCACCCGGCGGATCCCGCTGCCGCCGTCGAAAGCGATGCCTTTGACGCGCGTTTGGCCGGCCGGGATCTTCTCCTCGTCCGAGAGGCTCGTGAAGAAGGAGCGTACCGGCATCTTGCCGATCGGCTTGGTCTCCGTCTTCTCGCCGGGGCTTATGCAGCCGTCCTTGACGGCCGGGATGCGGTAGGCCGTCTTCATCCAGAAGTTCTCGTCGGGCTCGCCGATCACTTCGACGTCGTCGAGCATCTTGGTCCAGTAGGTGGCGAAGTACCCCGGGACCACCAGGCGCACCGGAAAGCCGTTGAGTAGCGGAAGGTCGGCGCCGTTCATCTCGTAGGCGATGATGACATCGGGCGCCGTGGCGACGTCCATGTCCAGCGCCTTGATGAAATCGGGCGTGGCGGGGAGCACCGGGCGCTCCATGCCGTTGAGGCGCACCTGGACGGCTCCCGCCTTGATGCCGGCGTGGTGGAGCACGTCGCGCAGCCGGGCGCCGCGCCAGTGGGCGTTCCCCATGGCGCCGTTGCCCCATTGCCCGCCCGGCACGCGCGGTTCGAAGAAGCCGCGGCTGTTGCCGGAGCACTGACAGACCGCGGCGATGTCGACGGCTTCGTAATTACGCCGCAATTCGTCGACGCTCAGTTCGACGGGGTTGTCGACCAGGCCGTGAATCTTGATCCGGAAGGCCTTGCCGTCGATGGTGGTGGGAATGCCGGCCAGATGCCAGCGCACGAAGAACGCATCGTTGGGGGTGAAGACGTTCTCGTTGAAGATCGCTAACGGCGTTTCCAGCTGAGGCGGCCGCGAGGTCAACAACATCAGCGGGCGTTTCTGCGGGAACGCCACCAGCGGACGGGATCCGTTGGCGAACGGCAACTGAACCGCGTTCTCGGCAAGGGCGCGGATCGGCGTGGAGGCCGCGACGAGGCCGCCTGCGGCAAGTCCACCGATCAAGAAGGAACTCCGTTGCATACGTCTTCCTCGCGCGGGGGTGCGGTGAGATGGTTCTCGATAGCGTACCCCGGAAGACGCTTCCTCAGTCGCGAGGATGCGGGTGCTCGCTGCGGCTAATGCTTGCCGTTGCGCAGCGCCGCCAGCTCCTTGAACAACTCGATCTCGGGCTGCGAGAGGTTGGTCGGCAACTTGCCGACCACGCGGACCAGCTCGTCGCCGAACTTGCCGTCGCGGGTGGGCATCCCTTTGCCGTGCAGGCGCATGCGCGCCCCGTTCTGCGTTCCGGCGGGGAGAGTCATGGTGACCTCGCCGCTCATCGTCGGCACGCGCACCTCGCCGCCGAGCACGAGATCGTAGATCGAGACGGGGAGCTCGACCAGCAGGTCGTCGCCCTTGCGCTCGAAGCCGGGATCGCCGTGCAGGTGCACCACCAGATAGAGATCGCCGCTCGCCCCCCCGCCGGTGCCGGCGCCGCCTTGGCCGGCCAGCCGAATGCGCTGTCCGTCTTTGACGCCGCGAGGAATGGTGATCTCGAACTTGCGGACGCTGATGATGCGCCCCGTGCCGTGGCAATTGGGGCAGAGGCGGCCGCGCTCGGTCCCGGCGCCGCCGCACTTGGCGCAGACGTCCTCCACCTGCAGCGAGACGTGCTTCTTGCCGCCGTCGTATGCTTCTTTGAGGGTCAGCTCGACGCTGGTCTCGAGGTCCTGGCCCTTCTGCGCGAACGTGAAGCCGCCGGTCCGGCGGCGCCCTCCGCCGCCCATGCGGCCGAAGAACTCCTCGAAGAAGTCCGAGAAGCCCGAGGCTCCGCCGCCGCTGCCGCCTCCAAAGTCGAACTGCTCGAAGTTGCCGCCCGCCTGTTGGCGATAGCGCCGCTGGGCCTCAGCTTGCGCGGCCGCTTGCTGCCAGTCGCTGCCGAGCGCGTCGTACTTGCGGCGCTTCTCGGCGTCGCCGAGGACCTCGTAAGCCTCTTGGATCTCCTTGAACTTCTCCTCGGCCTCGACTTTCTTGTCCGGGTTGACGTCGGGATGCCACTTGCGGGCCAGACGCCGGTAGGCCGATTTGATGTCCTTCTCCGGGGCATCCTTAGGAACGCCCAGGATCTTGTAGTAGTCCTTATAGTTCATCCGTGCGCCGGTTTGGCGACGATGACCTTTGCCTCGCGCAGGACGTCGTCGCCGATCATGTACGCCTTTTGGACCTCCTCGACGACCGTGTTTTCCCCGGCTCCCGCTCCATCGGCCGTGCCGACGGCTTCGGCGAAGCGCGGGTCGAAGGGCTTGCCGACCAGATCCAGCGCCTTGACGCCTTCATGGGAGAGCACGGACTCGAAGCCGCGCAGTGTTTGGGTCACGCCGGAGTGCAGGCCTTCGACGTTGTCGGCGACCTTCAGCGCCCGTTCGAGGTTGTCGACGATGGGCAGCAGTCTCTCGAGAAAGGCCTTCTTGCCGGAGAGCGCGATCTCGGCGAACTGGCGCTCGATGCGCTTCTTGTAGTTCTCGAGGTCGGCCACGGCGTAGAGGTACTTCTGATAGTTCTCGTCCGCCTTCGCCTTAGCGGCCGCGAGCTCGCGCTCGAGAGCCGTCGCGTCGGGGGCAGATTGAACCGTGGTGTCGTGCGTCTCAGACATCGTTCTTGCGGTGGGCCTCGTCAGGTGGCGTGCGCCGGAGGGCGGCGGCGAGAGCCGCCGCCCTCCAGCGCGGCGCGGCGTTACTTGGCTTCCTTGAACTCGGCGTCGATGACGTCCTCGGAGGCTTCGTGCGCTGCGCCGTCGCCCTGCGCACCGGCCGCAGCCCCCGCTGCTGCGCCGTCGCCGGCGGCAGCACCCCCCGTGCGCTGGTAGAGGACCTGAGCCATCTTGTAGCTCGCCTCCTGCAGCGCTTCGACGGCCTTCTTCACTTCGTCGGCGGTGCCGTTCTTGGCGACGCGCTTGAGCTCTTCGAGTGCGTCCTCCGTCGCCTTGCGGTCGTCCGCCGGGAGCTTGTCCCCGACTTCCTTCAGCGACTTCTCCGTCGAGTAGGTGAGGCTGTCCGCCTGGTTGCGGATCTCGATCTCCTCGCGGCGCTTGCGGTCCTCGGCGGCGAAGTGCTCCGAGTCCTTGACCATCCGCTCGACCTCGTCTTTCGAGAGGTTGGTCGACGCGGTGATCTGGATCTTCTGCTCCTTGCCGGTCCCCAGGTCCTTGGCCGCCACGTGCACGATGCCGTTGGCATCGATGTCGAACGTCACCTCGATCTGCGGCACGCCGCGCGGAGCCGGCGGGAGCCCTTCCAGACGGAAGCGTCCGAGGGTCTTGTTGTCGTGCGCCATCTCGCGCTCGCCCTGGAGCACGTGGATGTCCACCGACGTCTGGCCGTCTTCGGCCGTCGTGAAGACCTGCGTCTTGCGCGTGGGGATCGTCGTGTTGCGCTCGATGAGCTTGGTCAGCACGCCGCCCAGCGTCTCCAAGCCCAGCGAGAGCGGAGTCACGTCGAGGAGCACCACGTCGCGCACCTCGCCGGCGAGCACGCCGCCTTGGATCGCTGCGCCCACGGCCACGACTTCATCGGGGTTGACGCCCTGGTGAGGATCCTTACCGGTGAGCTTCTTGACCAGCTCCTGGATGACGGGCATGCGCGTCGATCCGCCGACCAGCACCACTTCGTCGATCTGGCTCACGTCGAGCTTGGCGTCGGTGAGCGCCTGGCGGAAGGGACCGACGCACCGATCGGTGAGATCGCTCGTCAGCTCTTCGAACTTCGCGCGCGCCAGCGTCACGTCGAGGTGCTTGGGCCCGTTCTGATCCGCCGTGATGAACGGCAGGTTGATGTTGGTCGTCACCATCGAGGAGAGCTCGATCTTCGCCTTCTCGGCGGCCTCGGTGAGGCGCTGCATCGCCTGGCGGTCGTTGCTGAGGTCGATGCCTTGTTCCTTACGGAACTCCGAGACCAAGAACTCGACGATGCGGTGATCGTAGTCGTCGCCGCCCAGGCGCGTGTCGCCCGAGGTCGACTTCACTTCGAAGACGCCGTCGCCCACTTCGAGGACCGAGACGTCGAAGGTTCCGCCGCCGAGGTCCCACACCAGGATCGTCTCGTTGGTCTTCTTGTCTAGGCCGTAGGCGAGCGCCGCCGCGGTTGGCTCGTTGATGATGCGCAGCACCTCGACGCCGGCGATGCGGCCGGCATCCTTGGTGGCCTGACGCTGGGCGTCGTTGAAGTAGGCCGGGACGGTGATCACGGCCTGCGTCACGCGCTCGCCGAGGTAGGTGGACGCGTCGTTGACCAGCTTCTGGAGGATCATCGCCGAGATCTCCTGCGGCGTGTACTCCTTGCCGTCGATCTTGACGGTGTGGTCCGTCCCCATCTCGCGCTTGATCGAGATGATCGTGCGGTCGGGGTTGGTGATCGCCTGCCGCTTCGCCAGCTGGCCGACGAGGCGCTCACCGGTCTTCGTGAACGCGACGACCGACGGCGTGAGCCGGCTGCCCTCGCTGTTCGTGATCACCGTGGGCTGCGAGCCCTCCATCACGGCAACCACGGAATTGGTGGTACCGAGGTCGATACCCACCACTTTGGCCATTCCAGAACCTCCTCAGAGTCGCTTCTCCGAGCACCATCCCGGGGCGCCTTTCGACGCCTCCCGGGCCTTGCGCCTTACCGGCCGCGCGACTCGTCCACATTTGATTTCGCGCCCCGTCTCCCAGAGGGGTCGGCCCACGGTGGACCGGCCCCTCGACGAGACTGGCTTCTGAAGAATAGATACCCGATTTTTACGGGTTTGGATTCAACCCTGCCGGGGCCTTTCCGACCTTGACGTTCGCCAGCACTTTCTGGCCGTAGCGCCAGATCACCATCGAGACCGACTTGCCCGGCTCCGTGCCCTGGATGGTCTTCTGGAGATCGGCGACGGTGGTGACCGCCTTGCCGTTGACCTCCTGGATGACGTCCCCGGGCTCCAGGCCGGCCTGATCCGCCGGGGATCCGTTGAGCACCGCCTGGACGACCACGCCGTTGCGGCCGTGGTAGTTGAGCTGGCTGCGGACGGAGTCGGTCAGGTTCGACATGTAGATGCCGATGAACCCGGCGCTCGTCGTCGCCTCCACCGCATGCGGGTTCTTCACCATCTCGGCGGCGACCGTCTTGACCACGTTCACCGGGATGGCGAAGCCGATGCCCTGGGCGCCGGCCTGAGGGCTGGCGACGATCTGGTTGACCCCGATCACGTCGCCGTCCATGTCGAGAAGCGGGCCGCCGGAGTTGCCCGGGTTGATCGGCGCCGAGGTCTGGAGGAGGCCCTTGAAGGTCCGCGGGGGACCGCCGTTCTCACCCTGGACGGTCTCCTGGCGGTTGAAGCCGGAGACCACCCCCACCGTCACCGACTGCTGGAGCTCGAGCGGCTCGCCGATGGCGATCGCCCACTGCCCGCGCTCGAGCGTGGAGCTGTCGCCCAGCGGGAGCGCCGGAGGCAGGTTCTTGGTGTTCTGCACCTTCACGAGCGCCAAGTCCATCTGGGGATTGTCGGCGTAGATGGTGGCCTTCTCGCGCCGGTTGTTGGAGAAGACCACGGTGATCGCCGAGGCCCCATGGACCACGTGCGAGTTGGTCAGGATCAGTCCCTTGGCCGGGTCGTAGACGAAGCCCGAGCCGGAGGCGAGCTCACGGTAGTTCTGGACCGGGGGGCCCATGCCGAAGAGTTCGTTGAAGGGGTTGACCTGGACGCCGTTGATGACCACTTGGAGGGCCACCACGGAGGGCTCGGCTCGCTTGACGGCCGCCACGATGTGGGACTGGTCCGAGCCGCTGTCTTGCAGGGGGGCCGCCGAGGCGACGCCGGCGGTCGAAGCCGCCTGGATTTGGGCGATGTGGGTGCTGGCGTAGAAAAGCATGGCCAGACTGCCGATCACCGCCCCGACCAGGGCGAAGAGTGCGGAAGCATAGCGTGATTGCGTCATGTCCCTATCTTACACACCTGGCGGGGCGAGATCGCCCGCTTTAGCGTTCCTTCAGGGAAGATTTAGCGCTCGGTCGCTCTCACCGGCGTCGAGCTCGCGCTCCCGCGCGCGCAGCCGGGCCTCGAGGCGCGAGCGCAGCCGGGCGAGCTCCTCCTCGCGGATCAGGGCCAGCCGCGCGCGCAGCAGGGCCAGCTCGGCCCGGCGGCCACGCGGGGAGAGCAGCGTCGGGTCTTGGCCGGCGCAAGGGGGGCGAGCCGCCTCGGATGTGGTATGCTTGCCGTTGACTTGCCCGGCGGTGGCCGCTCCGGGTACCACGAGCAGGGCCGCCGCCAGTGCCGCATAGGCCGTGGCCGGTCTCATGTGTTCGTTCCTCCTTGCCGGCGCCGCCGAGGTGCCGGCGCCCTACAATCACGACCAGGAGAGTAACGTCAAGACCTTGACTACCAACGCAACGCCCCTCTCGACGAACGGCAAGCCCCTCCCCGACGTCCGCGTCGTCCCCGAGCCCCCGGCCGGCTCTTACCTCCGGATCATCCCGCTGGGCGGCTGCTCGGAGATCGGCCGCAACATGACCGTGATCGAGACCAACGACGACATCGTCGTGGTCGACTGCGGTCTGATGTTCCCCGACGAGGAGATGTACGGGGTCGACATCGTCATCAGCGACTTCGCCTACTTGCGCGAGCGGGCCGAGAAGGTTCGGGCGCTGCTGGTGACCCACGGCCACGAAGACCACATCGGCGGCATCCCGTATTTCCTGCGCGAGTTTCCGCAGGTGCCCGTGATCGGCACCCCGCTCTCCCTGGCGCTGGTCAAGGCGAAGTTCCGCGAGCACAAGGTCGGGGACGTCGAACTGCGCGCCGTGCAGCCCGGCGAGCTCGTCCGGTCCGGAGCGATCGAGACGGAATTCGTGCACACCACCCACAGCCTCGCGGGCGCGTGCGCTCTGGCGATCCGCACGCCGATGGGACTGATCTTCCACACCGGCGACTTCAAGTTCGACCAGACGCCGCTGGACGGCCGCCCCGCCGATTTCGCGGCGATCGCGCGCTTTGGCTCGGAGGGCGTCCTCTGTCTGCTCTCCGACTCCACCAATGCCGAGCGGGCGGGGTACACGCTCTCCGAGCGCACGGTGGGCGAGGCCTTCAGCAACATCTTCGCGCACGCCAGGGGGCGCATCATCGTGGCCTCCTTCGCCTCCAACGTGCCGCGGGTTCAGCAGGTCATCGACCACACGGTGCGCTTCGACCGCAAGATCGCCTTCCTGGGGCGTTCGCTGCAGAACGTGGTGCACTTCGCCACGGAGCTCGGTTACCTGCGTCTGCCCATGGAGCGCGTCATCCGCATCGAGGACGTCGACTCCTACCCGCCGGAGCAGGTCGTCATCATGACCACCGGCTCGCAGGGCGAGCCGATGTCTGCGCTCACGCGCATGAGCGTCCGCGAGCACCCCAAGGCCAAGATCGTACCCGGCGACACGGTGGTGGTCTCGGCCACGCCGATCCCGGGCAACGAGAAGAGCGTCTCCAAGACCATCAACAACCTCTATCGCCTGGGCGCGCACGTCTACCACGGCGCCGGCGCTCACGTCAGCGGTCACGGCTCGCAAGAGGAGCTGCTGCTGATGCTCAACCTGGTGCGCCCCAAGTACTTCATCCCCGTTCACGGCGAGTATCGGATGCTCGTCAGCCACGCGCGGCTCGCCGAGCGCGCCGGCGTCACTCCGGAGAATGCCTTCGTGGTGGAGAACGGCGACGTCGTGGAGTTCGCCGCCGGCGAGGCCGGCAAGATCGGCAAGACGTACGGCGGCAACGTGCTCGTCGACGGGTCTGGCGTGGGCGACGTGGGGGCGGCGGTGCTGCGCGACCGGCGCCTGCTCTCCAGCGACGGCATCGTGATGGTGGTGGTCTCCATCGACGCCGAGGACGCGCGCGTGGTGGCCGGCCCCGACGTGATGACCAAGGGCGTCTTCTACGTGCCGGAGTCCGACGAGCTGCTCGACGATCTGCGCGGTGCCGCCGACGACGCGCTGGCCGCCTGCAGCGTGGAGGGGATAGCCGATGCGCAGACGGTGCGCGAGCGCATCCGCGAGACGATCTCGCGCCTGGTCTACGAGCGCACGAAGCGCCGCCCCGTGATCGTGCCGGTGGTCATGGAGGTCTGACGCCCGAGGTGTTGGACGCGCTGGCCCCTGCCGGGGAACTGGACGAGCGCGCCTCGCGCGGGTTCGCGGCCGACGTATGGCGGCGCTTCCGGCGCAATCCCGCCGCCCTCGTGGGAGCGACGGTCGTGGCGCTCCTGGTGCTGGCGGCGATCTTCGCTCCGGTCGTGGCGCGCCAAGACCCGCTGGCGCAGAACCTGGCGCTGGGGGCGGCACCGCCCTCGGCGCAGCATTGGTTCGGCACCGACAAGCTGGGGCGCGACCTCTTCGCCCGCATCGTCTACGGAGCCCGGATCTCGATTCGCATCGGCTTCGTGGCGGTGGGCATCGCGATCACCGCGGGTACGGCGGCCGGCGCCGCGGCGGGGTATCTCGGGGGCGCCGTCGACGCCGCGCTGATGGCCCTCATGGACCTTATGCTGGCTTTTCCGTCGATCATCCTGGCCATCGGCATCACCACGGTGCTCGGCCCGAGCGTGAACAACCTGATGATCGCGATCGGCATCGTCTACGTGCCGCAGTACGCGCGCCTGGCCCGTTCGAGCGTGCTGCAGGTGAAGGAGATGGAGTTCGTGGAGGCGGCGCGCGCGGTGGGGGCGCGGGGGCCGCGCCTGATCGCGCGCCACATCGTGCCGAACATCCTGGCCCCGTTGATCGTGCAGGCGACGCTGGGCGTCGCCACCGCGGAACTCGAGTCAGCCGGCCTCTCGTACCTGGGACTCGGCGCCCGGCCGCCGGCGCCCGAGTGGGGTGCGATGCTGAACGACGCGCGCGACTACTGGCTGAACGCGCCGTGGGCGCTGATCTTTCCCGGCGTGGCGATCACGCTCACGGTCCTGGCCTTCAACCTGTTCGGCGACGGCCTGCGCGACGCGCTCGACCCCAAACTGCGCTAGGCGGCCGGGGCATGCCTCTCGAAGGGCGCTCGAGAGGCATGCCCCGGCCGCCCGTTACCTGAGCGTGGGCTCGGGAAGCGGGAGCGGGACGGGGCCTTCTAGCGCGGTGACTGCCTCGCGCTCCAGCAGTTCCGGCAGCAGCGATTCGGAGATCCACAGCTCGTTGAGGTGGAGCGTGTCTTGGATGCGCACGACCCGGGCACGCGCGGGATCGACCCCCGCGCACATGGTCAGCGCCGCGGCCACGGCCAGGCGCGGCGTGGGCATCACCATCGGGAGCCGCACGCCGGAAGGGGCGGTTGAGGTCAGCGCGTTGACGTATGTCGCCGCGGGGAGGAAACGCTCCACCAGACGCTGCGTGACCACGTCCGCCAGTCCCAGGCCGTTGGCGTTGCCATCCGTTTCGTCCGTGAGATCGAGGAAGACAAGGCGCGTGACGTCGGGGCCGCCACTCGCCGTGGTGGTGGGGTAGCGGCCGGTCACGTTGGGGTCGGCGCCGTCGCCGCTGATGTTCTTGCCGATGCGGTCGACCACGAGCGCGTCGAGCCGGTCGAACGGCAGGCGGGGCAAGTTGCGCTTGGCCTCCTCGAGCAGGGCGGGCTCGTCGTCCAGGATGCGCCCCGCGCGCAGGGCGACCAGGCGATAGGGCTGCTCGTCGGCGTTCTCGAGAATCGCCAAGCCGAATGCGACCTTGCCGGAGGCGAGCACCACGCGCGCCGCGTCGGGGACGGTGGCGTGCATGCGCTCCCATCCGGCGGCGTGGAGCGCGTGGGCTCCGCGCTGCTTGCCGAGACCGATCGCCAGCATCTTGGCGGGGCCGCTCTCGATGGCGCCGCGAAATGCCGTGTGCGGCTTGACGCGGTTGATCACCACCACGGCGTCGGCGGCATGAGCGTGGGCATCCATGAAGACGTCCACCCCGGCGGGCGTGGTGCCCAGGCGCACGGCGTCCATCGACGAGCGGATCGGGCAGCCGATGCGCTCCTCCGTGACGCCGAGCGCGGCGAGCGCGTGGGTCTGGCCCTCCGCCGTGGCGCCGCCGTGGCTTCCCATCGCGGGAATCACGAAGGGCTCCGCCCCGCCTGCGCGCAGCGCGGAGACGACGGCGGCGGCGATCTCGGCGATGCGTCCGATGCCGCGGCTTCCTACGGCCACCGCTACCGAGCCGCGCGGCATCTCCACGCCGCGCAAGACGTCCCCAACGGCCTCGCGGACGTCGGCGAGCGCCGGCGGCGTGCGCCTTGGCCGCTCGACCCGAAACGCGCGGGGAAGCGGCACGTGCGCGAGGAGCTGCTCGATGTCGGCGAAACCTTCGGTGCGCAGGATCATGGGGACGAGAGTACCGCGGCGGCGTCCGGGGCGCCTCCAGACGTGGTATGGTGCATCCATGAGTGGTTTGCCTGACGACGTGGAGGCGGTGCTCGAGACGCCGCGCCTGCGCCTGGAGCCTCTGCGCGAGCGCGACGCCGAGGAGCTCTATCCTTACCTGCGCGATCCGCGCATCTACGCGTACCTCACGGAGGGGCCGCCGGCAACCGTGGAGGATCTGCGCGCGCGCTATCGCCGCTGGGAGTGCCGGTGGTCCCCCGACGGACGGCGCCTCTGGCTCAACTGGGTGGTGCGCCTGGCGGAGAACGCGCAGCCGGTGGGCGCGTTCCAGGCGACGGTTCCCTCCGAGGGGCCGGCCTTGATCGGCTACGT
>Ga0307372_10005758_pt1 | contig 18443 bp, 18 predicted proteins | sample OX1MG_FD_202533 | JGI IMG/M metagenome (GOLD analysis project Ga0307372, IMG submission 202533) | Soil microbial communities from Risofladan, Vaasa, Finland - OX-1 | ecosystem: Environmental > Terrestrial > Soil > Coastal area > Acid sulfate soil | place: Finland: Risofladan, Vaasa | collected...
GCGATGTAGTCGAGGACCGCCCGGGCGCTCCCGCCCTCGACGCGGTTCCCCGCCATGTCGTCGACCCTGTTCCCCGCCATGTCGTCGACGTCCTCGCCGACCTCGACGTTGCCCATGTCGTCGTCGAGGTCGTCGCCGGCGTCGCCCGCCTCGCCGAAGCCGGTCTCGCTCACTTGGAGCCCGGACGGTACTCGTCCCATGCCCCCGAGGCCCGCAACAGCTTCTCGACACGGTCCGTGGCCTGCGCGCCCTGCCGCAGCCACTTGAGGGCCTTGTCGTTGTCGATCGTCACAACGGCGTCGGGCTCGGCCGTCGAGCGACCACGGGGGGCGTAGGTCCCCACGATCTCGATGAACCGCCCGTTGCGCGGCGAACGGCTGTCGGCCGCGACGACCCGGTACGTCGGCTGCTTCTTCTTGCCCATCCGCATGAGGCGGAGCTTCACTGCCACCGTCGACTTCCCTGCCTTCCTCGTCGTGCTCGCCTCGGGCTCGAGGGCACGGACCTCATATTGTGACCTGTCGCCGGGGTGGGGGTCGAAACCTCGGCATGGCGCGGGGTGCGGCGCGCCCCGACGGCGGGTGCGCCCGGGGTCGGGCCCGGGCCCGTCCGTGCCTACCGGCGCCCGTTCCCACCCGCCTTCGGGGTCACCCGGCCGCCCTTCTTCTTCTTCGACCCGGGACGCCCCTTCGCCACGCCCCCCGGCATCGGGCCCGGCCCGGCCCCGGGCCGCGCGCCCAGGCCTCCGAGGTCGCCGGCCCCGGGCGGGGCCCCGCCCTGGCCCATCCGCTCGGCGAGGCCCTGGGCCAGCTTGGCGCCCTTGCCGCCGCCGAGCATCCCCCCGAGCATCCCCGGCGAGCGCATGAGCTGCTGCGCCTCCTTGAACTGCCGCAGCAGCTGGTTGACCTCCTGGGTGGTGGTCCCGCTCCCCCGGGCGATGCGCGACCGGCGCGAGCCGTCGACGATGGCGGGCTCGCCGCGCTCAGCGGGCGTCATGGACCGGATGATCGCCTCGACCTGCGCCACCTGACCGTCGTCGATGGAGGCGTCGGCCTGCTTGAGCTCCTTCGGCACCCCGGGCATCAGCGACAGCAGGCCGCCGAGCGAACCCAGCTTCTTCACCTGCTGGAGCTGCGCCAGGAAGTCCTCCAGCGTGAACCGTCCCTCGAGCAGCCGGGTGGCGCCCTCGGCCGCCACGTCGTGGTCGAACTCGCGCTCGGCCTGCTCGATCAACGTGAGCACGTCGCCCATGCCGAGGATGCGGCTGGCCATGCGGTCGGGGTGGAACTGGTCGAAGTCGGCCAGGCGCTCACCGGTGGACGCGAAGGCGATGGGCCGGCCGACCACGTCCTTGACGCTCAGCGCGGCGCCGCCGCGGGCGTCGCCGTCGAGCTTGGTGAGGATGACGCCGTCGAGCTCGAGGGCGTCGTGGAAGGCCCGCGCCGTGGCCACGGCGTCCTGCCCCGTCATGGCGTCGATCACCAGGAACGTGTAGCGGGGCGACACCGCGGCGGACACCCGCCGGACCTCGTCCATGAGCGCCTCGTCGATGGCCAGGCGTCCGGCGGTGTCGACGATGAGAACGTCGCGGCCCAGGCGTTGCGCCTCGCGCAATCCCCCGGCGGCGACGGCCACGGGGTCGGTGGGCTCGCTGAACACGGGCACCCCGGCCTGCTCGCCCAGGATCCGCAGCTGCTCGACGGCCGCCGGCCGCTGGAGGTCGGCCCCGACCAGGAGGGGGTTGCGCCCCTGCTGGCGGAACCACCGGGCCAGCTTGGCCGCCGTGGTGGTCTTGCCGGAGCCCTGGAGCCCGGCCAGGAGGACGACGGTCGGGGGCGCCGACGCGTAGGTCAGGCGCAGCGTCTCGCCCCCGAGGACCTCGACGAGCTCGTCGTGGACGGCCTTCACGACCTGCTGGCCCGGGCTCAGGCTCTTCGACAGCTCCTCGCCGACGACGCGGGCCCGGATGCCCTGGACCAGCGACCGGGCCACGCCGAGGTCGACGTCGGCCTCGAGCAGGGCCGTCCGGATCTCGCGCAGGGCCTCGTCGACGTCGGCCTCACTCAGCCGCCCCCGGCTGCGGAGGCGACCGAGGATCCCCTCGAGTCGGTCGGAGAGCGCGTCGAACATGCGGACGTCCAGGCTACCGGGACGCCGGCCGCGCCCACGCCGGCCGCGCCCACGCCGGCCGCGCCCCCGCCGGCCGCGTCGCCCGGGGGCTCATCGCCGGCCTCACTCGAACAGTGCGTCGACGAACTCGTCGGCGTCGAAGGCGACGAGGTCGTCGGGCCCCTCACCGAGGCCCACCAGCTTGACGGGGAGCCCGAGCTCGCGCTGGATGGCGATCACGATCCCCCCCTTGGCCGAGCCGTCGAGCTTGGTGAGCACGACGCCGGTCACCCCCACGGCGTCCAGGAACTGGCGCGCCTGGGTCAGCCCGTTCTGGCCCGTGGTGGCGTCGAGGACCAGGAGGACCTCGGTGACGCGTCCCGGCGGTCGGTCGGCCACGCGCCGGATCTTCTTCAGCTCCTCGACCAGGTTGACCTTCGTGTGCAGCCGTCCCGCCGTGTCCGCCAGCACCAGGTCGTTGCCGCGGGCCGTGGCGCGCTGCACGGCGTCGAACACCACCGCGCTCGGGTCGCCGCCCTCGGCACCGCGCACGATCTCGACCCCGGTCCGATCCGCCCACTGCTCGAGCTGCTCGCCCGCCGCGGCCCGGAAGGTGTCCCCGGCGGCGAGGAGCACGGAGCGGCCGGCGGCCGCCTGCCGGCGCGCCACCTTGCCGATCGTCGTGGTCTTGCCCACGCCGTTGACGCCGACGAACAGCCACACGGTGGTGGCGTCCTCGGCGTAGGCCAGGGCGGTGCCGGCGGCGACGTCGAGCGACCCGCGCAGGTCGGCGCGCAGCGCCGAGACGACGGCGTCGGCGCCGCGCAGCTCGCCCGAGTGCACCCGGGCACGGAGGTCGTCGAGGAGCGCGGTGGTCGTGGCCACGCCGACGTCGGCCCGGATCAGCGCCTCCTCGAGCCCGTCCCAGGCGTCGTCGTCGACCGAGGACCGGGCCCGCAGGGCGCGCACGTACCCGGAGATGAGCCCGCGCGTCTTGCCCATGCGCTCGCGCAGCTCGGGTGCCGCTGCGGCCCCGGCCTCGGGCTCCGCCTCCGCCTCCGGGGCGGCGGGCGGACCGGCGACCGGCGCGGGCGCCGGCGGTGGCGGCGGTGGCGCGCGCCCCGGCGCCGGCGCGGTGGTGGGCGGGGCGGCCGCCTCACCCCCGAGGACCGGGGCCGGTGCCTCTGCTGCCCGGGGGGCGGCGCGCCGGCGGCGGGCCCGGCGTGGGACGGCGACGACGAGGCCCACGACGAGGGCCGCCACCACGACGGCGAGGACGATCCAGAGGGCGAGCATGGCCCCGGCAGCCTAACGGGGCCGATCGTCACCGATCGGCGCGCCGACCGGTGACGGCAGGTCAGGCGGGGGCGGTGGCGGGCTCCGCGTCGGTGGGCTCTCGGCGCACCTTCTGGCTGACCACCTTGGACGACCCGCCCGGCGTCATGGTGACGCCGTAGAGCGCGTCGGCGGCCTCCATCGTCCGCTTCTGGTGGCTCACCACGATGAGCTGCGCCTCTTCCCGGAACTCGTGGAGCAGGTCGAGGAAGCGGTGCAGGTTCACGTCGTCGAGCGCGGCCTCGACCTCGTCGAGCAGATAGAACGGTGACGGCCGGCTGCGGAACACGGCGAAGAGGAACGCCAGGGCCACGAGCGACCGCTCGCCCCCCGAGAGCAGCGACAGCTTGCGCACGTTCTTCCCCGCCGGCCGGGCCTCGACCTCGACGCCGGTGTCGAGCAGGTCCGTGGGGTCGGTCAGGCTCAATCGCCCCGTCCCACCGGGGAACAGCGTGGACACGAGCACCTGGAAGTGCTCGTTGACATCCGCGAACGCCTGCGCGAACACGCGCATGATCTCGTCGTCGACGGCCCGGATGACCTGGTGCAGCTCCCGCCGCGCCCGGCGCACGTCCTCGACCTGCTCCTCGAGGAACCGGTGGCGCTCTTCGAGGGTGCCCAGCTCCTCGAGCGCCAGCGGGTTCACGGGGCCCAACGACGACAGCTCCTGCTCGACCACCGCCGCCCGCCGGGCGGCGTCCACACCCTCGGGGAGCTCGGGGCAGGGCGCCCCCATGGCCTCCTCGGGCTCGCACCCGAGCTCGCGCCGCAGCGCCTCGACCGAGGCGTCGCGCCGCACGCCCGACTCGGCCAGCTCGAGCTCGAGCTGCTGGATCTCCTGGCGTGTCTGGGCCAGGTGCGTGTCGGCCTCGGCGCGTTGCCGGCGCAGGCTGTCGAGCCGGGCGCCACCGGCCCGCACGTCGTCGAGCTGGCGGCTGCGACGCAGGCGGAGCGTGTCGAGGAGCTCGACCAGGCGGGCCGCGTGCCGGTCGACGGCAACGCCGAGGCGGTCGGTGGCGAGCGCCCCCGCCTCGAGCCGGCGGCGGCGCTCCCCGGCGCGCTCGCGCGCCTCGACGTGGCCGGCCAGCCGGCGCTCGGTGTCCTCGAGGCGCGTGGTGAGCAGCGCACGTCGCTCGGCCAGGCCGGCCTCTTTCACCTCGAGGTCGCGGCGGAGCATGGCCACCTGGGCCCGACGGTCCTCGAGCCGGCGCCGGGCCTCGTCGGCGACAGCCAGCCGCCCGGCGGCGGCCGCGGCGGCGGCCTCCAATTCGGGCAGGCGCTCCTCGAGGGCGTCGAGCTGGGCGGCGTCGCGCTCGAGGCGTTCGCCCAGCGAGGCGCGCAGGCGGGACGCCTCGGACCACTCCGTCCGGGCCAGCCCGAGCTCGGTGGCCACGCGGTCGCGGGTGGCCACCAGGTTGCGGTGGAGGTCCGCGGCCCGGTCCACGTGGCGGGCGGCATCGGCGGCCTCGGCGACCGCCCGGGTGGCGACGCGCCGGGCGTCCTCCGCCGCCGCGGCGGCGCGCTCGGCGGCCGCGGCGGCGCCCTCGGCCTCGGCGGCGGCGTCACGGGCCAGCGCGGCCAGCGCCGGGGCACCGGCGCGCACCAACCACCCGGCGGGCGAGAACCGGTCGCCGTCGGTGCTGACCACGACGAGGTCGGGCCGCTCGAGCGCGAGGTCGACGGCCGGCATCCACCCACCGCCGACGCCGACCACGCCCGCGAGCACCCGGTCGAGCACGCCGGCCACGGCCGGGACCCGGGGGCGCACGTGGCGGCGCAGCGGCTCGGCCCCGGGGGGAAGCGGGGGGCCCGGCGGCGCCGAGGCCGACCAGGGCGCCGCCGCGTCACCGCCACCGTCGGGCCGTGTCGCCAGGAGCGTCCCGGGCGCCTCGTGCTCGTGCAGGGTCGCCAGCGCGGCGCGCGCCGCGTCGACGCCGTCGACCACGACCGCCCCCAGGGCGGCGCCGGCGGCGGCCTCGAAGGCGGTGCGCCAGCCGTCGTCGACGTCCACCAGGTCCACGAGGACCCCGAGCACGCCGCCACCGCTGCCGAGCATGTCGGCCCCGGTGTCGCCGCGCTCCTCGGCCGCACGGCGCGCCAGCGCCTCGGCGCGCGCCTCGAGCCGATGACGCGCCCGCTCGGCGTCGCGCAGGGCGTCCTCCGCGCCGCGCTGGCGCTGTGCGGCGTCATCCGCCGCCGCGCGCGCCTGCTCGGCGCGGCCCGACACCTCGGGCAGGCGCGCCTCCGACACCTGGAGCTGCTGGACCAGGGCGGCGGCCTCGGACTCGAGCGCCGCACGCCGCTCGTCGGTGGCCCGGAGCCGCTCGTCGGCGCGCGCCAGGCCACCCTGCTCCCGCTCGAGCGCGCTTCGCAGCGGCTCGAGCTGCCCCCGCGCCATGGCGTGGGCCTCCTCGGCGGTGCGCAAGCCGGCGACATCGGCGAACGACGCCTCGTGGACGGCCAGGTCGCGGGCCAGCGCGTGCTCGGCGTCCCGGACCTCCTCGGCGAGCGGAGCCAGCGCGGCGTCGTCGTGCGACGTCGCCTGGAGCTCGGCCGCCAAGCGGGCGGCGTCGGCTTCGAGCGTGGAGACGACGTCGGTGTCCGCGGACGCCTCGAGGGCGCGGGCGATGGAGCGGCGGCGCTCGGCGACGACACCGTTCAACCCCCGACAGCGCTCCACCAGGCCCTGCACGCGCGTCAGGGCCACGACCAGATCCTCGTCGCGCTGGGTGGCGAGCCGGGCGGCGGTGGTGTCCGCTTCGGCATCGAGCTCGGTGATCGACGCCGCCAGGCGTCCCTCGCGGTCGCGCAGCTGCTCGCGTTCGGCCCCTGCGGACTGGCGGCGCGCCTCGAGGGTGGCCAGCTCGCGGCCGACGAGGTGGAGCCGCAGGGCGCGCAGCTCGTCCGCCAACGACGCGTGCGAGCGGGCGGCGGCCGCCTGGCGCTCGAGCGGCCGGATCTGACGACGGACCTCGCGCAGCAGGTCACCGAGCCGGTCGAGGTTCTCCTCGGTGGCGGCCAGCCGGCGCTCGGCGCGCTCGCGGCGCCGGCGGTGCTTCAGGACGCCGGCCGCCTCCTCGATCACGGCGCGCCGGTCCTCGGGGCGCGAGTCGAGGATGGCGCCGAGCTGCCCTTGGCTCACGATGACGTGCTGTTGGCGCCCGACGCCGGAGTCCGAGAGCAGCTCCTGGATGTCGAGGAGCCGGCACGGCTGCCCGTTGATGGCGTACTCGCTCTCCCCCGACCGGAACAGCGTCCGGGTGATGGTCATCTCCGCCAACCCGCCGGGGAGGCGGCCGGATCGGTTGTCGATGGTGAGCGACACCTCGGAGCGTCCCAGCGCGGGGCGGTCCGCGCTGCCCGCGAAGATGACGTCCTCCATCTTCGACGATCGCACGGTGCGCGGGCCTTGGGCGCCGAGGACCCAGGCCACGGCGTCGACGACGTTGGACTTGCCGCTGCCGTTCGGGCCCACGACGACGGTGACACCGGGCTCGAGGAGCAGCGTCGACGGGTCCGCGAAGGACTTGAAGCCCTTGAGGGTGAGCGACTTCAGGAACACCGGGCGTCACCCTACCCGTCGCCCCCCGGCACGCGGTGATACCCGCGAGCGGCGCGCGCCGATCGGTGGGGCGGCGGGCCGACCCCCAGGTCAGGCGCGCCCCCCGGACCGGGCCCGGGTCGGATCTGCCCGGGTCGGATCTGCCCGGGTCGGATCTGCCCGGGTCAGATCTGGCAGTGCTCGCAGAGGAACGCGGAGCGGCTGTTCACCTTCACGCGCACCACGGGGTTGCGGCAGCGCCGGCACGCCTGCCCCTCGCGGTCGTACACCTGGTGCTGGCCCTGGTAGTCCCCGGTCTCGCCGTAGAGGTCGCGGTACTGCTCGTCGGCGAGCGACGAGCCCCGGTACTTCACGGCCTCCGACAGCGTCTCCACCATCGCCCGGTACAGGCGCCGGATCTCCTGGGCACTCAGGGAATTCGACCAGCGGTCGTAGCGCAGCCCGGCGGCGAACAGGATCTCGTCGGAGTAGATGTTGCCGATCCCCGCCACGAACTTCTGGTCCATGAGCAGCGTCTTGAGCGCCGTGGGGCGATCGGCCAGGAGCTGGCCGAAGCGGGCCCAGCTCATGACGTTCTCGAGGGGGTCGAAACCCAGGTGCGCGAGCTCGGGCACCTGGGCGGTGAGCTCGTCGGCGGTGGTGACGAACATCTCCCCGAAGGTGCGGGGGTCGACGAAGCGCAGCTGGCCGCCCTGGGTGAAGGTGATGATCACGTGCGTGTGCCGGCCGAGCGGGTCCTTGGGGCCCTTGGCCCGCAGCAGCTGGCCGCTCATGCCGAGGTGCACCACCAGCACGTCGTCGCCGTCGAGGCCGATGAGCAGGTACTTGCCGGCCCGGCGGATCGAGGCCACGCGCTTGCCTTCGAGCCGGCCCCGGAACTCCGGGCCGGTCTTGTGGCGGCGGATCGACCGCTTGCCCTTCACCTCCACCGACTTGATGCGCCGCCCCACGACCTCCTTGTCGAGGTCCCGCCGGATGGTCTCGACCTCCGGGAGCTCAGGCACCGCTGCCCACCCCCAGGTCGGCCGCCCGGTGGTCCTCGTGGCCCACCGGCTCGGGGCCGACGGTGGGGACGTCGTCGTCGACCAGCACCGTCCAGGCCAGACGGGCGGCGGCCTGCTCGGCGTCCTTCTTCGACCGCCCCTCGCCGGTGCCGAGATCCCGCCCGGCCACGAACAGGCGGGCGCGGTAGCGGCGGGCGTGGTCGGGGCCGGTCCCCTCCACCTCGTAACGGGGCAGCTGCCCCATCCGCCGCAGCACGAGCTCCTGGAGACGGGTCTTGAAGTCCTCGGCGCCCGGGCCGGCGGCCGACTCGTCGATACGGTCGTGGAGGAGGTCGAGCACCAGCCCCGCCGCGGCCGCGTACCCCCTGTCCAGATAGAGCGCCCCGATGACGGCCTCCACCGCGTTGGCGAGGATCGACGGCTTGGCGCGCCCCCCCGAGGCGTCCTCGCCCCGGCCCAGCAGGAGGGCGGGGCCGATGTCGAGCTCGGCGGCCACCTCTGCCAGCACGCCGGTGTTCACGACAGCGGCGCGCACCTTGGCCAGGGCGCCCTCGGGCAGCTGCGGGAAGGTGCGGAAACAGTGCTCGGCCACGACCAGGCCGAGCACGGCGTCACCCAGGAATTCGAGCCGCTCGTTCGACGGCACCCCCCCGGCCTCGGCACACCACGAGCGGTGCGACAGCGCCTGGGCGAGCAGCTGCCCGTCGTGGAACGTCGACCCGAGGCGCGCCGCCAGGGCGGCGAGCCCCGTACCGGCGTCGTCGGGCCCCGGCGCCGCGCCCGCGGGCTCGGAACCCACCAGGGCGCCACGGGCGCCCGGCCCGGCGCCCGTGGCGCCACCCAGACCGGCGGGGCCGTCGACCGTCTGTCAGCCCGCCCCTAGCTTGGCGACCACGTAGTCGACGGCGTCGCGCACGGTCCGGAGGTCCTCGAGGTCCTCGTCCTCGATGCGGAAGCCGACGGTGCGCTCGCCCAGCTCCTCCTCGAGCGCCTCGACCAGCTCGATCAGGGCGAGGGAGTCGGCGTCGAGGTCCTCGGCGAAGGACGACGACTCGCTGATGGCACCGGGCTCGATCTCCAAGATGTCGGCCAATTGGTCCCGGACCAGCTCGAACACCTCGTGGCGTTCCATCGGGCCCTTCTCCACGTGAGTCTCTGCTGGCACGGCGTCCCCTCGGGTGAGATGTCCTCGACATCCTATCCGGTCAGTCGCCCGCGGCCGATGAAAGCCCAGGTGAGAAGGGGTCTATTGCGGCGGGGCGACCGCCCGGGCCAGACGCTCGACCAGGCCCGCGGTGGCGACGTCGTGGGCCACGCGCACCGCGGAGACGATGGCCCGCTCGCCGGACGAGCCGTGGCTGATCACGCACACGCCGTCCACGCCCAGGAGCATGGCCCCGCCGATGCTGTCGGGATCGAACTCCGCCGCCAGGGGGGCGAGGCGTGGCAGCATCACCTCCGCCGCCCGCTTGGTGTCCTCGTCGGCGGCGAACGCCTCGAGCAGGGCGTCCATGAAGAACCGCAGCGAGCCCTCGAGGGTCTTGAGCGCCACGTTCCCCGTGAACCCGTCGGTCACCACCACGTCGGCCGGGGCGTGCAGCAGGTCGCGGCCTTCGACGTTGCCGACGAAGCGGATGCCGGGGGTCCGCTCCAGCAGGGCGTGGGTGTCCTTCACCAGGGGCGTGCCCTTCGACTTCTCCTCGCCGATGGACAGGAGCGCCACGGTCGGGTCCTCCACGCCGTAGCGCGCCGAGGAGTACGCCGCCCCCATCTGGGCGAACTGCACGAGCATGGCCTCGGTGCACTCGGCGTTGGCCCCGGCGTCGAGCAGGACGGCGGGGTGCGATCCGACCTGGGGGATGGGCGTGGCGATGGCCGGGCGCACGACACCCTTCAGGCGCCCCATGCGCAGCAGGGCGCTGGCCATGGCGGCCCCGGTGTTCCCCGCGCTCACCATCGCCAGGGCCCGGCCGTCGCGCACCGCCTCGGCCGCGCGCACCAGGGAGCTGTCCTTCTTCCGGCGCACCGACGACCCGGGGTCGTCGTCCATGGCGATGACCTCGGAGGCGGGGATGACCTCGATGCCGCCCGTGTCGCCGATCTGCTCCGGGGGGCCGACGAGGACGACGGGCACGCCGAGCTCGTCCACGGCACGCCGCGCCCCGGCGACGATGTCGTTCGGCGCGTTGTCGCCGCCCATGGCGTCCACCGCCACCGGCAGCCCGCCGGCGGGCGCCTCGGGCCGCGGCCGAGGCCGGGCCACTAGTCGATCTCGATCGCCTGCCGGCCCTTGTACCACCCGCACGTGGGGCAGACGAGGTGCGGGACCTTGGCGGTGTGGCACTGGGGGCACACGCTGCGCGCCGGCGGGCGCAGGACCCAGTTGGATGCCCGCCTGCTCCGGCTCTTCGCCTTGGAGGTCTTCTTCTTCGGGACGGCCATCGACGCTCACCTCGGGTCCGGAGCCGTCCACGATAGCCGCTGGCGCCGGAGGCCGGATTCGCTACCCGTCGCCGGCCGGCCCCCCGGGCCCGGCGCCGCCGCCGGGCACCCGCAGGACGTCGAGCGCGCCCCAGCGGGGGTCGCGTCGCGGCTCGCAGTGGCACGGCTCCTCGTTGCGGTCGGCGCCGCACTCCGGGCACAGCCCGCGACAGTCGGGACGGCACAGCGGCGCCGACGGCAGCTCGAGCAGCACGGCGTCGTGCACCAGCGGCTCGAGGTCGACCTCGTCGCCCTCGAGAGGGTACGTGTCCTCGCCGTCACCGCCCTCGGTGTAGAGCTCGCGCACGGCCAGCCGGAGCTGGCCCGATGCCGGCGCCAGGCAGCGACGGCACTCCCCCACCCAGGGCGCCACCACCGTGCCGGCCACCGAGACACCGCCCAGCACGGCCTCGACCACGACATCGGCCAGGAGCGACGCGCCCTCGGGCACCGCGCTGCCCGAGCAGTCGAGGCCCTCGACGGGGCCCCGGCGCTCCTCGTGCCAGCGCTCGCCGACCTCGCGGCGCAGCGCGGCGACGTGGACGACGAAGGGCCGGCCCGGCACGGCCGCTCAGCCTTCGTCCTGGTCGAAGAACCCCGCCTCTCCCTGGAGGGGGGAGGCCTCCGGACCGCCCCGGCGCGCCTCGCCGTCCTCGGGGAGCGGTGGCGGCACGGCCTGCAGCTTCTCGCGCCCCGACTGCACCGTCTTCAAGGTGCGCTCGAGGACGATCTCGAACGAGGCCAGCCGCTGGTCGCAGTAATCCTCGGCCTCGTGGCGCAGGCGACGGGCCTCCTCGCGCGCGTCGTCGAGTATGCGCTGGGCCACCTGGTTGGCCTGGCGGACGATCTCGGTGCGCTGCACCATGCGCTCGGCCTGGGCCCGCACGTCGTCGAGGAGGACGTCCGCCTCGCGCTGGCGCGAGGCCAGGAACTCGTCGCGCTCGCGCAGGAGCCACCGGGCCTGGCGCAGTTCGTCGGGGAGGCAGTCGAGCGCACTCTGCAGGAGGTCGAGCAGCTCCTGGCGGTCCACCAGCACCGAGGCCGACAGGGGCATGGTCCGCGCCGTGGACACCGTGTCGAGCGCGTGCTGGAGCAGGCCCTCGGCGCTGTCACCGCGCACGGGTGGCGCGTCGTCGACCCGGTCCTCGAGGAAGGCGTCGTCGCTCACGCGTCGAATTTCTTCTCGAGCCGGACCGCCACCGCCTTCGGCACGAAGGCGGAGACGTCCCCGCCGTAGCGCGCCACCTCCCGCAGCAGGCGCGACGCCACGAACGACACCGTCGAACTGGTGGGGATGAACAGCGTGTCGATGCCCGACAGCTGCCGGTTCATCTGCGCCATCTGCAGTTCGTTCTCGAAGTCCGACACGGCCCGCAGGCCGCGGATGATGGCGGTGGCGCCGATGTCGCGCGCCACGTTCACCACCAGGGTGGAGACCGACACGATCCGCACGTTGTCGAGGTGGCCGAGCGCGTCGGAGAGCATCTCTTCCCGCTCCACCAGGCTGAACAGGGGCTCCGCCTTCTGGGGGTTGCGCAGGGTCGCCACCACGACCTCGTCGAAGAGATGCCCGGCCCGCTCCACCACCTCGAGGTGGCCGTTGTGGAACGGGTCGAACGATCCGGGGAAGAGGGCGATGGTCACCGGGTGCCTTTCTGGGCTCCGAGGGATCGGACCACGGTGACGAGCGTACCGCCGTACCGCTTGTGCTTGACGGTCTCCCAGCCCCCGGGGGCCTCGACGGGCTGCCGGGTCTCGAGCACGGCCAGGGTGGCGTGGAGGCGGGCGAGCAGGGTGTCCCACGCCGAGAACTCGTAGGGCGGGTCGCACAGCGCGAGGTCGAATCGGTGGGGCCGCTCCAAGAAGCGCAGGGCGTCCTCCCGCACGACGCGAGCCCGGCCGCCGAGGCCCAACGTCGCCAGGTTGCCCTCGATGGCCCGCAGCGCCGCGGGGGCGCTCTCCACGAACACCGCCGACGCCGCCCCGCGCGACAGCGCCTCGATGCCCAGGGCGCCGCTGCCGGCGAACAGGTCGACGACCGCCGTCCCGTCGAGGTCGAGGAGGCTGCCGAGGACGTCGAAGATCGCCTCCCGCACCCGGTCGGCGGTGGGGCGGGTGGTCGTGCCCGCCGCCGTCTTGAGGGGCCGACCCCGGTGGTCGCCGGCGATCACGCGCACGGCGGCAGCGTAGCGGCGGGGCCCTGCGGTGCCCGGGGCGCCGTCAGCTCTTGCGCAGGTAGGTGGCCTCGTCCTCGTCCACGAACAACCGGACCTCGTCGGCCAGGCCGGCGTCGCCCCGGAGGTCGGGGTCGTCGGCCAGCATCGACTCCGCCACCCGCCGGGCGGCCTCCACCAGGGGGCGGTCGCCGCGCCGCAGCGAGGCCAGCTTCAGGTCGCTGCGGCCCTTCTGGCGGGTGCCGAGGATGGTGCCCTCACCCCGGAGCTCGAGGTCGACGTCGGCCAGCTCGAAGCCGTCGGTGCTGCGCTCGAGCGCCTCGAGGCGCGTGGCGGCCTCGGGCGAGGAGGTCTCGGCGAGCAGGTAGCACCACGACGGCCGCTCGGAGCGCCCGACCCGGCCGCGCAGCTGATGGAGCTGGGCGATGCCGAAACGGTCGGCGTCGCGCACCACCATGACCGTCGCCTCGGGGACGTCCACGCCCACTTCGATCACGGTCGTCGCCACCAGGACCTCGATGTCCCCGCGGCGGAAGCGCTCCATGACGCCTTCTTTGTCCGACGCTTTCAACTGCCCGTGCAGCAGGCCGATGCGCAGTCCGGCCAGCACCGTCGCCTCGAGGCGCTCGCGCTCCTCGGTGGCCGACGTGGCCTGGACGCGCTCGGAGCCCTCGACCAACGGGCACACGACGTAGGCGCGGTGGCCGGCGGCCACCTCGTCGCGGACCAGCCGCCAGGCGGCGTCCTGGTCGGCCGTCGCCCGCGCCCACACGGTGCGCACGGGCGTCCGTCCCGCCGGGAGCTCGTCGAGCTCGGTGACGTCGAGGTCGCCGAAGACCACCATGGCGGCGGTGCGGGGGATGGGGGTGGCGGTCATGACGAGCAGGTCGGGGTCGGCCCCCTCGCCGCCCGAGGCGTCGCGGCCCTTGGCCCGCAGGGCGTCGCGCTGTTCGACGCCGAAGCGGTGCTGCTCGTCGATCACGACGACCCCCAGGCTCGAGAAGCGGACCTCGTCGGTCAGCAGCGCATGGGTGCCGACGACCAGGTCGACGGTCCCGGCCCGCAGACCCTCGTGGAGCGCGGCCCGCTCGCGGGCCGGGGTGCGACTGGTGAGCAACGCCACCGCCAGCGGCCGCCGGCCGCCCAGGCGCCCGGGATCGGGCACGGCCAGGTCGGCGAGCAGGGCGCGCACGCCGAGGAAGTGCTGCTCGGCGAGGACCTCGGTGGGCGCCATGAGGGCGCCCTGGTGGCCGCCCTGCACCGCGACCAGCAGGGCCCACAAGGCCACCACGGTCTTCCCCGAGCCGACGTCGCCCTGCAGGAGCCGGTGCATGGGCAGGGCACCCGCCAGGTCGGCGCCGATCCCAGCCACGGCCCGTCGCTGGGCGTCGGTCAGCGGGAAGGGAAGCTGGGCGACGAACGCCCCCACCAGGTCGGGGCCACCGGGCGGGGGCGCCACCGCGTGCCGGATGCCGCGGGCGTCGCGCTCGAGGGCGTGGCGGCGCATCACGACCTCCAGCTGCAGGCGCAGCAGCTCGTCGAAGGCCAGCCGGCGCCGGGCGCGCTCGAGCTCGGCGAAGGTCGCCGGGGCGTGGATGCAGTGGAAGGCGCCGCCGCGGTCCATGAGGCCGAGCTCCACGCGCCAGGCCGCCGGGACGGGGTCGTGGAACGGGCCCGCCCGGCGCAGCGCCTCCTCCACCCACTCGCCGAACTCCCAGCCGGCGATGCCGGCCTTCTCCGAGGTCGGGTAGATGGGGACGATCCGGCCGGTGCGGTTCCCCACCAGGTCGACCACGGGGTTCGTGATCTGGCGCTTCCCTCGGTAGGTGTCGAGCTTCCCGAAGAACAGCGCCTCGGTGCCCACCGGCAGCTGCTTGGCCCGCCACGCCTGGTTGAAGAACGTGATGCGCAGCGTCCCGGTGCCGTCGTCCACGTCGAGCTCCACCAGGGCGCGGCCGTTGCGGGTGCGGCGTGCGCGCACCGCGGTCACGCCCGCCAGCACCAGGGACTCCTCGCCGATGCGCATGCCCGCCACGTCGGCCTGGCGGGTCCGGTCGATGTAGCGGCGCGGGTAGTGGGTGATGAGGTCGAGCACGGTCGCGATGCCGAGCGTCGACAGGGCGTCGGCCCGCTTCTCCCCCACCCGCTTGACCTCGCGCACCGCGATCGCGTCCAGGCGCCCCAGAGTCTGTCCGGCGGGCGCGGCCGTGGTCACTCGATGCTGAGCAGGTACGGGTACAGCGGCTGGCCGCCGTGGTGGACCTCGACGGCGACGTCGGGACGGTGCTCGGCCAGCCACTCGGTGACACGGCGCGTCTCCCCGGCCCCGGCGCCGTCGCCCTCGATGAGCGTGACGAGCTCGTGGTGGTCGCGCAGCAGCTTGCCGAGCAGCCCGCAGGTGGCCTCGGCGATGGAGTCACCCACCACCTCGATGCCGTCACGCGACAGGCCCATCCAGTCGCCGGTGCGGATGGGCCCGGCGGGCCCCGCCGCGTCGCGCACGGCCTGGGTCACCTCGCCCGCCACCACACGGCGCGCCGACTCCGCCATGGCGACGGCGTTGTCCTGCGCGCCGGCCTCGGGGTCGTACTCCAACAGCGCCGCGAACCCCTCGACGATGCCGCTCGTGGGCACCACCCGCACCGTCTTGGTGGCGAGCTCGCACACCTGCATCGCCACGGGCCGGATGTTGTCGTTGTTCGGCAGCAGCACCACCTCCTCGGAGGGGGCCGCCTCGACCACCGCGAGGATCTGGGCCGTGGACGGGTTCATCGACTGGCCGCCGGGCACGAGGAAGTGGACGCCGAGCGACCGGAAGATCCGGCCGATCCCCTCCCCGTTGGCGATGGCCACGACGGCGGTGCGCGGCGGCGGTCCCGTGTCGGCCGCGGCCGCGGCGGAGCGGGCCCCCTCCCGGACCCAGCGCTCCTCGTCGACCTGCTCGGCGAGGTCGGTGACCCTGATGTCGCGCGGCCGCCCGGCGTCGATGGCGGCCTCGATGGACGCGCCCACGTCGTTGGTGTGGATGTGGCAGTTCCACAGGCCCTCGCCGCCGACGACGACGATGGAGTCGCCGAGGCCCGCCCACACCTCTTTGAAGGCGGGGATGGTGTGGTCGGGCGCCTCCAGGAAGTACATGACCTCGTAGCGCAGGCCGTCCTCGGCGCCCGGCACCTCCTCCCCGAACCCCGCCTGCGGCAGGGCGTCGGCGGCCAGGGAACGGGCCATGGCCCGCACGGGTGGCGCCGGGGGCAGCGCCCGGCCGTCGAGCACGTTCAGGGCGGCGTCCAGCAAGAGCAGGTATCCCGCCCCGCCGGCGTCGACCACCCCCGCCTGGGCCAGGACGGGGAGCTGTTCGGGCGTGCGCGCCAGCGCCTCGGCCGCCGCCGCCCGGGCCGCCTCCACCACGGCCAGCAGGGACGCCCCACCGTGCGCCGACTGCCCGGCGCCCTCGGCCGCCGCCCGGGCGACGGTCAGGATGGTGCCCTCCACGGGGCGCAGCACCGCCTGGCGGGCGGCGTCGCTGGCGGCGGCGAGCGCCCGGGCCAGCTCCGTGCCGCCGATGGCGGTGTCGTCGACGGCGAGCGCTCCGGTGAGGCCGCGCAGCAGCTGGGACAGGATGACACCCGAGTTGCCCCGGGCCCCCATGAGCGATCCGTGGGCGATGGCCTGGCACACCGCGGCCATGGGAGGATCCTCGTCGGCCGGGACGGGCGGGTCGGACGGGGCGCCGACCGTGGGCGACTCCAGGTGGACCAGGCCGTCCACGTGCGAGAGCTCCGCCACCACCGACTCCACCGTGAGGGCCATGTTGGTGCCCGTGTCCCCGTCGGGGACGGGGTAGACGTTCAGGGCGTTGAGCGCGTCCTGGTGGAGCCGCAGGGCGTGGCGGTAGGCGGCCATCGTCGACGCCAGGTGGCCCGCCCCGAGCCGGCTCAAGGTCTCCATGGCCGAGGATGCTAACCTTTGCGCCCGTCCGGATTACCCCCCCGAGGAGCGAGCGCGTCGTGGCTGCCGTGTGTGAAGTGTGTGGCAAGCACCCGTCGTTCGGCATGAGCCTCAGCCACTCGCACCGCCGCACCAAGCGGCGGTGGAACCCCAACATCCAGCGGGTCCGGGCTCTGGTGAACGGCACACCCCGCCGCCTCCATGTGTGCACCTCGTGCATCCGCGCCGGCAAGGTCACGAAGCCGCCTCGCCGCGTCGGCGCCCAGCCCTCCTGAGCACGCCACCTCCCGGCGCGCCCGGCCCCGGGCCGGGCGCCGGCAACGTCCCAGGTGGGCCCCCACGTCCCCGGCCGTCGTCGTTGCTCCGCGCCGTCGCAATTCGGTCGATTAGGGGCTTTGGCCCCTACAGCCGGTCCAGCGCGGTCATGATGCTGTCCACGTGATCGCCGCCCTCGTCGACCTCTCGCATCCGGGCCACTACCTGCACTGGGGGTTCATCCAGCTCAGCGTGGCCAACGCCGTGGTGATCCTGCTCATGGTCATCGTCTTCGCACTGGCCGTGGCGGTCCCCTTCCGCGCCGGGCGGAAGCACCGATGAGCGACACGATCCGCCCCGCCCCGGCGGGCCCCGAGCCGGTCGTCGACGAGGCCGGTGACTCGGCCGTCGCCGGCCTCGCCGAGCCGGTCGTCGACGACGCTCGCCCGCTGCCCGGCGACGAGCGGATGTGGAGCGCGCGTCTCCGGGGGGCCGCCATGCGCGCCCTGCCCCCCGGCAAACTCCTCCCCGACCGCCAGCCGAGCTACGTGGCGTCGTGGGTCTACATCTTCGGCGTCCTCACGCTGGCGGCCTTCGTGGTGATCCTGGTCTCGGGCGCGGTGCTCATCTTGAAGGGCCCGTCGTGGTGGCACCTGTCGACCACCGGTCTCTTCTTCAACAGCATCCACCTGTGGAGCGTGGAGCTGTTCTTCTTCTTCATGGTCCTGCACCTGTGGGGCAAGTTCTTCATGGCCGCGTGGCGCGGCAACCGGGCCCTCACCTGGATGACCGGGGTCCTGTGCTTCGTCATGTCCATCGGCGCCGCCTTCACCGGCTACCTGTCGCAGCAGAACTTCGACTCGCAGTGGATCTCGACGCAGGCGAAGGACGGCCTCAATTCCGTGGGCGTGGGGGCCTTCTTCAACGTGTTGAACTTCGGCCAGATGCTGCTGTGGCACGTGCTGCTCCTCCCGGTGGCCGTGGCGGCGATCGTGGGACTGCACCTGCTCATGGTCCGGCACCGTGGCGTCGTGCGACCGCTGCCGGCACGCGGGTCGCGCACCGGGCGCCACAGCGCCGGCGAGCGACCGGCGGTGGCGGGCACGGCGACGGCCGTCGCCGACGGCGGTGACCGGTGAGCGCGGCGACCGGCACACTCGGGTCGCGCACGCTGACAGAGGCGTCGCGCCAACCTGACCACACCCCTTGGGACGGCCCGAAGATCCGGTACGACCTCGCCAAGGAGTTCGTCATCGCGCTGGTGGTGATGGCGCTGCTGGCGGTGGTGCTGGCGGTGGTGTTCTCGTCGCCCGACGATCACCCCGTCACCATCCGGCAGTGGTCCCAGGCCACGCCCGGCGACTTCCTCGCCACCGCGGTGACCGAGCTCGACGGGTCGAGCGGCACCGCCGGCTACGGACCGCCCTACAACCCCTGGGCACCGGGCGAGGGCCAGAAGATCTTCCCGATCGGACTGCAGCGCTGGGCGGGTGTGCACATCCCGGTGAACACGGCCGACGACTTCGTGCTGTCGCCGCTACGCATCGCCGCGGCCAGCGACCCCACCCTGCACGC
>Ga0307372_10005761_pt1 | contig 18434 bp, 20 predicted proteins | sample OX1MG_FD_202533 | JGI IMG/M metagenome (GOLD analysis project Ga0307372, IMG submission 202533) | Soil microbial communities from Risofladan, Vaasa, Finland - OX-1 | ecosystem: Environmental > Terrestrial > Soil > Coastal area > Acid sulfate soil | place: Finland: Risofladan, Vaasa | collected...
TGATCCTGTCGCTGATCCCGATCATCAACTACTTCTTCTACTTCTTCGTCATCTACGCGACCGTGCTCGGCATCATCCGGCGGCTCAACATCCTGACCGAGCGCCTCGCCCCTGCCGGCCAGACGACGTGACGGCCGCTTGGCCGTCATGCCCGGACTTGTTCCGGGCATCCACGCCTTCAAGACGTGGATGGCCGGGTCAAGCCCGGCCATGACATCAAGAAATTTCCCTCGCCCGCGAAGCGGGAGGGTGAGGGTGGCATGCGCCCCCGCACGATGACGCACCGCGCCTGATCGGCTAGCATCCTCCGATGGCCTACGACTTCGATCTCTTCACCATCGGCGCGGGTTCGGGCGGCGTCGCCGCGTCGCGCCGCGCCGCGACCCACGGCGCCCGTGTCGCCATCGCCGAGCATTCGCGCGTCGGCGGCACCTGTGTCATCCGCGGCTGCGTGCCGAAGAAGCTGCTGGTCTACGCCGCGCACTTTGCGGATGAGGCCCAAGATGCCGCCGGCTTCGGCTGGCGGATGTCGCCGCCCGTGCATTCCTGGCCCGACCTCATCGCCGCCAAAAACGCCGAGATCACCCGCCTCGAAGGCGTCTACCGTACGATGCTGAAGGAGCCGGGCGCGCTGCTCATCGAGGGCACCGCCAAGCTGATCGACGCGCACACCGTCGAAGTGAACGGCCGGCGCCACACCGCCGCCAACATCCTGCTCGCCATCGGCGGCCATCCGGTGATGCCGAAGATCCCCGGCATCGAGCACGTCATCTCGTCGAACGAGGCGCTCGACCTGCCCGAGCTGCCGCGCAACGTGCTCATTGTCGGCGGCGGCTACATCGCGGTCGAGTTCGCCGGCATCTTCGCCGGCCTGGGCGCGTCGGTGCAGATGGTGATCCGCGGCGAGGAGCTGCTCAACGGCTTCGATGATGACATGCGCGTCCACCTCGCGCGCGAGATGCGCGCGCGCGGCATTACCATCCACACGCGCACCGAGATCGCCTCGATCGAGAAGGAGCCGCACGGCTTCAATCTTTCGACCAAGGCGGGCGGCGAGCTGTCGGCCGATTGCGTCATGTATGCGACCGGCCGCCTGCCAAACACCATGGGCATGGGCCTCGGCGAAGCGGGCATCGCGCTCCATCCCGAGACCGGCGCGATCAAGGTCGACGACTGGTCGCGCACCAGCGTGCCCAACATCTACGCCATCGGCGACGCCACCGACATGCTCAATCTCACGCCGACGGCAATCGCTGAAGGCCGCGCCCTCGCCGAGACGCTGTTCAACCACAATCCGATCAGCGCGCGGCTCGACGTCGTGCCGACCGCGGTGTTCTCCAATCCGACCATCGGCGCCGTCGGCTTGACCGAGCGCGAGGCGCGCGCCAAGCACGGGGCGATCGACGTCTATCGCACGCTGTTCCGGCCGTTGAAGGCGACGCTGTCGGGCCGCGATGAGAAGACGCTGATGAAGCTGATCGTCGACCGCGCCAGCGATCGCGTGCTCGGCGCGCATATGATCGGGCCCGACGCGCCCGAGATCATCGGCGGCCTCGCCGTCGCGCTCACCTGCGGCGCCACCAAGAAGCAGTTCGACAAGACCGTCGGCATCCATCCGACCGCGTCGGAGGAATTCGTCACGCTGCGCACCAAGCTGCCCGACCCCAAGGCCAAGGCGGCGGAGTGACGGCGTTGGCCGTCACCCCCCGCGAAAGCGGCGGGTCCAAGAACGGCCATCCGATTTGTGGCTCTGGATTGCTGTTTGCGCGGGAACGACGCAATGAACGGCTCAGCCATTCCCCCAATACCCTCGCCCCACGGGGTGAGAGGGCAGGGGTGACGAGGCGAATTTTCGGTTCGCCCGATCGCTCCGCCGCTAATCCGTCTCGGCCGGCATGGTCTGGCAGGCCGGCATCTCGCCCGTCGCGGTCATATGATCGGCCTCCTGGTCGAGACCCATCCACCGCAGCTTCGACACCAGCACCTCGCGCTGGTGCTGCAATCTCGCTTGATCGTAGCGCGCTTCGCGTTGCTCCGAAGTCGCCATCATGGTTTGCCTCCCGAAAACTTGGGCCGCCTGTCTCCTAGTCCGCCGCCGCGTGGTGCGCCGAGCCCGATCCCGTATGCGGCGCGCGCTTGGCGATGCTGCGCGCGTCCTCGAGTGTCTCGCTCATCCGCTTGTTGAACACCTTCATCACCTCGGTGCTCGACTTGCTCGCGTGGTCGGCGAGATCGCAGATGCCTTCGAGCGCGTGCCGTGTGCATTCGGCGCTCTTGCCGATCTGGTCCTCGAACGCGCCCGGCTTGCGCATCGTCTCTTCCACCAGCGCGGCGCAGTCCTCCATCGTCTTGCGCGCGAGTTCCATCTGCCGCGTCGCCAGCGCCTGGGCATTCTCGCTCCAGACCTTGTTCGCTTCCATCAGCGCCGCCCAGTTGCGGCGCTGGCCGTCGAGAATCGCATCGTAATTGAATCCGCCGAACGGGAAATCGCCCATCATCTTGGCGAACGGGAAATCTCCCATCATCTTCGCGAAGGGAAAATCGCCCATCATCTTGGCGAAGGGATTGCCGGCGGCGCCGGTGTCGGTCACGTTTCCGTTGGTCTTGGCCATCTTGTCTCCACTCTGGAAAGGTGGGTGCCAGCACCCGGTGCTGGCGCCGGGAGTCGATCACGGGTTTCTCGGGTGATCCCCTCGACGGTCTCGGGTCCTTACCGGATGCCGCAGCCGTCGAAGCAGTTCCGCAGTCACCATCGCGCCCCTGGACGCGTTTTGTCCATCGGGTGAATACCCGATGCGACACCATTAATTCTCACGAGTCGCACCGCAGCGCACGCGAGTTATCCACCGCTGTGGATAAACTTGTGCGCAATTCTCACAACGTCGCCGAAAGTTCACGGCAACGTCATCGCGCCGTCGCCGCGGCGTCACGCAACCGTCGCGCTGGTGATCAGGGCGACGCCGGCGTCGCGCATCTCCGCCATCGCGCGCGCCAGCGAGCCTTCGAGGTCGATGGCGCGGCAAGCATCCACGATCACCGTCACTGCGAACCCTTCGCGCCGCGCATCGAGCGCCGACCACGCCACGCAATAATCGGTCGCGACGCCGGCGAGCCATAGGTGCGACAATTTGCGCTCGCGCAGATAGCCGCCAAGCCCGGTCGGCGTTGCGTGATCATTCTCATAGAACGCCGAATAGGAATCGATCGCCGCATCGAAGCCCTTGCGGATGACGAGCTCGGCCTGTGGCACGTGCAGCTTGGGGTGGAACGCCGCGCCCGGCGTGTCTTGGACGCAGTGATCGGGCCACAGCGTCTGCTGGCCGTAAGCGACGACGATAGTTTCGAACGGCTTGCGGCCAGAATGCGCGCTGGCGAACGACTGATGGCCGCGCGGATGCCAGTCCTGCGTCAAGCCGACGTGGCGGAAGTGCGTCGCGAGCTCGTTCACGACGGGCACGACACCGTCGCCGTCCTTCACCGCGAGCGCGCCGCCCGGACAGAAATCGTTCTGCACGTCGACGATCAGCAGGAAATCGCGCTCGCCCGACATCGTGGCGCCTCCCGCGAGCGAGCTTAGCGCAAATTTCTGCGATCGACGACGCGGGCACGTTGGCGCACCGCGCGCCCTATCACTCGTCAGCCATTGTCTGGTCGTGAGGGGAGAATCATTGTGCTGGTTCGACGCGTGGTTGTGCGGCCGCGGCTCGGTCGCGCGCAGACGCTCGGTGACGAGCAAATCCAGACCAGCGGGCGCGTGCCGCAGGATTGGAACGTGACCGTCGGCATCGGCGTCGGCGCCGAGCCGACATTTCCCGGCGCCAGCGCCTATCGCGCGTCGCCGATTCCCCTGGTCGCGGTCAAATATCGCGATCTCGTGTTCCTCGGACCGGGCGGCCTCGGCGTCAACGTCATCGACTGGCGGGGCTTCCGCGCCGGTCCGCTGCTCGGCTACGGCCCCGGCCGCGACCAGAGCGACGATCCGCACCTCAACGGCCTCGGCGATATCGCGCGCACCGTGACCGGCGGCGGCTTCATCTCGTACACCGCCGGTCCGATCCGCGTTGCCGGCACGCTGCGTCAGGCCCTCACGCATTCGAGCTATGGCCTGACCGGCCGGCTCCAGCTCGATTACCGGCAGCCGCTCATTCCGCGCAAACTCTTTTTCGAGGCGGGGCCCGAGGTCGATTTCGCCAACGACCGGTATGCGCGCACCTGGTTCGGCGTGTCGCCGGGGCAGTCGGTGGCGTCGGGCCTGCCGGTGTTCACGCCCGGCGGCGGCGTCAAGGATGTCGGCGCCAACGCCAATCTGACCTATCGCTACACCCAGCACATTCTGTTGCGCGGCTTCGTCGACGTGCGCGAGCTGGTCGGCGACGTCGCCGACAGCCCGATCGTGCAAAGCAAGACCCAGGCCCTCGTCGGCGCCGGCGTCGCGTATCATTTCTGACGGCGCGCGCGGCCGGGGTCACGCCGCCGTCGCGCTTCGTGAAATAACTTTCATGCGCATTTGATCTCGATCAACGCGGCGCGCCGTCGCGGGCGCCAGCATCGTCGCACGAGGGCGCGCGCGCCCAGAAAAAAGCGAGGACGCGGTGTCGCTCCAGGGCAAGAAAGGTCTTATCGTCGGCATCGCTAACGAGCACAGCATCGCCTTTGGCTGCGCCGAGGCGTTCCGTCGCGCTGGCGCCGAGCTCGCGATCACCTACTTGAATACGAAGGCTGAGCCCTATGTCCGGCCGCTGGCCGAACGGCTTCAGAGCCCGATCATCGTACCGTGCGACGTGCGCGAGCCCGGCCAGCTCGAAGCCGTGTTCGCGCGCATCCAAAGCGATTGGGGCCGGCTCGATTTCCTGCTGCATTCCATCGCCTATGCGCCGAAAGAGGATCTGCACAGCCGGATCACCGACTGTTCGCAGGCGGGTTTCAATATGGCGATGGACGTGTCGTGCCACTCCTTCATCCGCATGGCGCGGCTGGCCGAGCCACTGATGACACAGGGCGGCTGCCTGCTCACGGTGACCTTCTATGGTTCCGAAAAGGTGGTCGAGGAATACAATGTCATGGGTCCGGTGAAGGCGGCGCTTGAGAGCAGCGTCCGCTACATGGCGGCTGAGCTCGGCCCCAAGCGCATTCGCGTCCATGCGGTGTCGCCGGGTCCGCTCAAGACGCGCGCGGCATCCGGCATCGATCGCTTCGACGAGCTGCTGGAGCGGACCCGCTCGCGGACGCCGGAGCGCCAGCTCGTCGGCATCGGCGATGTCGGCAACGTCGCGGCCTTCCTCGCGAGCGACGCGGCGGCCGCGCTCACGGGCAATATCGAGTATGTCGATGCCGGCTACCACATTCTGGGTTAAGACGGCGGCTCGTCGCGGAGCCAGACCGGCAACGTTCGGGGAGAGGGTGACATGGAAGACGGGTTGCATCGCGGTCTGGAACTCCGGTTGGTGGCGTTGGCGGAACGCATCGCCGCGCTTCGCCGAAACCGGAACACGGCGACGGGCGCCGCCAAGATCGAAGACTTCGGTGAGATCGAGGAATTGCAGCGGCGCTACGATGAGCTCGCCGGGCGATTGCAAGCGCTCAACCGCGAAGGACCCGGTTTCCGGCAGGACCTCAAGGCTGAAATGGAAAAAGTGGCCGACGACTTGACTGGCGTTGTCGAGGACTTCGCGTTATGGGTCGATTCCGGCTACCGCGGTCGCCGGCCGCCGTTGCGCGGACGCAAGCCCTAGGCTACCCAGTCGACATGGCACAGGATGCGCCGAGCGCCGAAGCTACTGCCGCGACGAGGAAAGCGGCTGCGCCGGCCGCCACCGATGCCGGCGGCCTGACCGAAGCCGAAGCCGCGCGGCGCCTCGCCCAATACGGCGAGAATGCGCTGGTCGAGAAGCACGTCAGCCCGCTCGTCAAGCTGCTCTCCTATTTCTGGGGACCGATCCCGTGGATGATCGAGATCGCGGCCGTGCTCTCGGGCGCGGTGCGGCATTGGGAGGATTTCGCGATCATCGTCGTCATGCTGCTGCTCAACGCTGGCGTCGGCTTCTGGCAGGAGTTCAAGGCCGATACCGCGATCGCCGCGCTCAAGCAGCGCCTCGCGCTGAGGGCTCGCGCCTTGCGCGATGGCGCGTGGAAGGACATCGAGGCGCGGCTGCTGGTGCCGGGCGACGTCGTGCTGGTCAAGCTCGGCAACATCATTCCGGCCGACGTGCAACTCATCGCGGGCGATTACCTCAGCGTCGACCAGTCGGCGCTGACCGGCGAATCCCTGCCGGTCGACAAGAAACCAGGCGACGCGGCCTATTCCGGCTCGATCGCCAAGCAGGGCGAGATGACCGGCCTCGTCACCGCCACCGGCATGAACACCTATTTCGGCAAGACCGCGCGGCTGGTGGAGAAGGCCGGCACGGTTTCGCACTTCCAGCGCGCGGTGCTGCGCATCGGCAATTTCCTCATCCTCTCCACCATCGTGCTGGTGGCGACGATCCTGACGGTCGCGCTCTATCGCGGCGATCCGTTGGTCGAGACCGTTCTGTTCGCGTTGATCCTGACGGTGGCGGCGATTCCGGTGGCGCTGCCCGCGGTGCTGTCGGTCACGATGGCGGTCGGCGCCGAAAAGCTCGCGCGCCTCAAGGCGATCGTGTCGCGGCTGGTGGCGATCGAGGAGCTCGCCGGCATCGACGTGCTGTGCGCCGACAAGACCGGCACGTTGACGCAGAACAAGCTCACGCTCGGCGAGCCGGTGGTGATCGCCGCCGCCGGCAAGGACGAACTACTTTTGGCGGCGGCGCTGGCCTCGCGCCGCGAAGGTGCCGATGCGATCGACCAGGCGGTCTTCGACGGGTTGGGCGCGGCGGACCGCCTGGCCGACTACAAGGTTACGGCGTTTCAGCCCTTCGATCCGGTGTCAAAGCGCACCGAGGCGACCGTCGAGCATGCCAGCACGCGCCTCAAGGTCACCAAGGGCGCGCCGCAGGTGATCCTCGCCATGGCCAAGCCCGACGCCGCGCTCGAACAGCGGGTCCACGCGGCGGTCGATGCGCTCGCCGCCAAGGGCTACCGCACGCTCGGCGTCGCACGCAGCGACGGCGATGCGGCTGGCTGGCGTTTTCTCGGCCTGCTGCCGCTCTTCGATCCGCCGCGCGAGGACGCCGCCGCCACGATCGAGCAGGCGGAACGCATGGGCCTCGATATCAAGATGGTCACCGGCGACCATCAGGCGATCGCGCGCGAGATCGCCGGTACGCTCAAGCTCGGCCAGAACATCGTTCCGGCCGACAAGGTCTTCGGCAAGGAAGGCCAGGCGCTCGATCCCGCCGCCGTCGAGGCCGCCGACGGGTTCGCCCAGGTCTTTCCCGAGCACAAATACGCGATCGTCAAGGCGTTGCAGGCGCGCAACCACATCGTCGGCATGACCGGCGACGGCGTCAACGATGCGCCGGCCTTGAAGCAGGCGGATGTCGGCATCGCAGTCTCGGGCGCCACGGACGCGGCGCGCGCCGCCGCCGATCTCGTGCTGACCGCGTCTGGCATCTCGGTCATCACCACCGGCATCGAAGAGGCACGGCGCATCTTCGAGCGCATGACCAGCTATGCGCTCTACCGCATCTCCGAGACGATCCGCGTTCTGCTGTTCATGACGCTTTCGATCATCGTGTTCAATTTCTATCCCGTCACCGCCGTCATGATCGTGCTGCTAGCGCTGCTCAACGACTTTCCGATCATGATGATCGCCTACGACAATGCGCCGGTGGCCGAGCGTCCGGTGCGCTGGGATATGACGCTGACGCTCGCCATATCGACGCTGCTCGGCGTGCTCGGCGTGATCGCGTCGTTCACCTTGTTCTGGATCGCCGAGCGTTACTTCCATATCGGCCGCGCCGAGATCCAGACGCTCATCTTCCTCAAGCTCCTGGTCGCCGGCCACATGACGATCTACCTCACCCGCAACAAGGGCGCGATCTGGCAGCGCCCGTGGCCGAGCTGGAAGCTGGTGGTCGCGTGCGAGACGACGCAGGTCGTGGGCACCCTGGCGACCGTCTATGGCTGGTTCGTCACGCCGATCGGCTGGCGCTACGCCGGCTTGATTTGGGCCTACGCGCTGGGTTGGTTCCTGATCAACAGCATGTGCAAGATCATCGCCTACCGGCTGCTCGAGCACCGCACGCCGCGCCAGGCTGCGCATCTCGCGCGCGTCGAATCCTGGCTCGCAACTCATGTCCCACATCGGTGAGCGTCGACCGCTCGGTCGCGCCTTCATGACGAAAAGGAGCAAGCCATGAGTCGTATCCTGGTTGCGACGGATGGATCTGGCGGTGCGAGCCGCGCGGTCGATTATGCCGCGCGACGGGCCAAGAAGGCGGGCGCCGATCTTGTGATCGTCAACGTCATTGGCGGTTACGAACTGCCGGACAAGGTCGTCCGCGCCTTCACGCGCGCCGAAAGCGCCTGGTTGCGTGAGGAGCTTTCGTCGCTGTCGGCGGAGATGCTGACCAAGGCGCGGGACCGCGCGCGAAGAATTGGCGTCAAGGCGATCCGGCTCGAATCGCGCACCGGCGAAGTCGCGCAGACGATCATCGCGGTCGCCAGGGACCTGAAGGCCGACGCTGTTGTCGTCGGCAAGCGCGGTAGCGGGCGCGTTGCCGGCCTGTTGCTTGGCAGCGTGTCGCAAAAGCTCGTGAGCCTCGCGGCGATCCCCGTGACCGTCGTTCCCTGATTCGCGCGCACCGGCCATGACGAGGCGCGGTGGCACCATAAAAATGGCGAGAAACCAATCAGCGGATTGATTCAGATCAATGCGGTCCGTGTACGCGGAGAAAAGGATGCTCTTCGCATTCGGCCGGATCTGAGTGCAATCCATTGCAAGGAGGCAATTATGTTGCGTGGTGCAAAACTTCTGCTGATTTGTGCGCCTTTGGCTCTCGCCGCCTGCGCGAGCCAGCCGACCAACAACTCGGCGCTCGAGGCGCAGGTTGCCGCCGCCAACCAGAAGGCCGACCAAGCCCTGGCGACGGCGCAGGAGGCGTTGAAGGAAGCGCAGCAGGCCAATGCGCAGAACAACCGGCAGTATCAGCGCAGCCTGCAGAAGTAGGCGGGTTCGCGGGCGCGGGCCTGCCGCGCACCCATAAGCCTTGACAATTGGAGGGGCCGAGATCGTCCAATAGATTATTGGCGGACGGTGGAGGTCGCTCACATGAAGAAAACCAACTCGCTCGCAGCGTTGATTTTCGTCGTTATCTTCGGCGTCGGCTTGGCCTTCGCATATTCTAGCTTTCTCGTTTCGGCTTATGGAACCAGCCTGGCGATCGCCGTCGCTTCTTTCATACTCGCTGTTGTCAGCTTTTATGCGGTCAGAGTTGCGGATCAATGGGAACGCGCCGTGGTATTGCGGCTCGGACGCTTTCGCGGGCTGAAAGGACCGGGCTTGTTCTTTATCATTCCAGTCCTTGAGACCGTGCCGTACTGGATCGATACCCGCGTGATCACGACGGCCTTCAAGGCTGAGAAGACTCTGACCAAAGACACGGTGCCGGTGGACGTCGATGCAGTTCTGTTCTGGAAAGTCATCGATCCGAAAAAGGCGGCGCTCGACGTTGCCGATTACGGAGCCGCTATCGGCTGGGCCTGTCAAACGGCGCTGCGCGACGTTATCGGCAAGACGCTGCTGTCGGACATGCTGGAGGGCCGGGAAAAGATCAGCAGCGAGCTACAGAGAATTATCGACATTCGTACCGAGCCCTGGGGCATCAACGTGATCTCGGTCGAGGTCAAGGACGTGTTGATCCCGCCGGCTCTGGAGGACGCAATGTCCATGCAGGCGCAAGCCGAGCGGGAACGGCAGGCGCGCGTCATTCTCGGTGATTCGGAGCGGCAGATAGCGGAGAAATTCGTCGCGGCGGCGAAAACCTATGCCAACGATCCGGCCGCATTCCATCTACGCGCGATGAATATGCTCTATGAAGGCTTAAAGACGAATGCGTCGATCGTGATCGTTCCGAGCACGGCCGTCGAAACGATGCAGCTCGGCAGCATGGTTGGCCTGACAGCTCTCGCCGAGAAAATGACGCGAGATAGTGCACGCCCGGCCGGAAAGGCTCAGCAGCCGGGTCCTTGGTCCGACCCCAATCCCTCGGCGTCTTAGCGTCCCCTGATTCAGGGCTTCGGCTTGCGTGCCCGAACTCGTGGCGCTGGCCGTGCCGGCATGCCTGAATTCTACGCTCTCCTCGCCGCCGCCGCGAGAAGCGGCGCGGCACTCCCGTCAACGAATGGATAAAATTCGCGTGATTGCTTCGCCGGCTGCACCGGCCGCGCCAGGGCGGCGTGGGCGGCCCGGCATCGACGCTTTGAGCCGTGACTATAAGGTGATACGTTCAACAGCGGCGGACGTGTCCTTATGTCATCAACCGCACGTTCGGGCGGGATTGCAGTTCGAGCCCTTGATTCCTCCGGTCGTTTTATTTGTTGCCGCGCGCCTGCGGACGGTTGGGCCGATGCTCGGAATTGACGGTGCCTTCTCCACGCTTTTGACGCGCCGCCGCATCGCGGCGGGGCTGGGTCTCGCCGCGGCCTATGTCATCAGCGGCCGGCTCGGCCTGCTGCTGGCGGTGCCGCCGGGCTACGCCACCGCGATTTTTCCGCCCGCCGGCATCGCCGTCGCGGCAATGCTGATCGCTGGCGGTGCCACGCTGCCGTGGACTTTCCTCGGCTCATTCGTGCTCAATCTCTGGATCGGCACTGCCGCCGCGCAGCATCTCGGCGGCGGTGACGTCGCGGCGGCGTTGATCATCGCCGGAGCTTCGACTGTCCAGGCGGCGATCGGCGGCTGGTTGCTGCGCCGCCTCGTGGGCTATCCCGCGCCGCTCGACAGCGGTAGCGACCTCGCGCGCTTCGTCTTCGCCGCGCCGCTCCTCTGCCTGGTCGCCGCGACGCTCGCGCTCGCCGGTCTCGCCATGCTGGGCACGGTCCAGGCCGCCAATTTCGGCGAGAGCTGGTTCACGTGGTGGGTCGGCGACACGCTCGGCGTGCTGTTCTTCCTGCCGCTGGTCATGGTCGCGTTCGGCGAGCCGCGCGCGCTCTGGCGCTCGCGATTCTGGCCGGTCGCCGCGCCGATGCTGCTATTTTTCGCGCTCTTCGTCGCCATCTTCGTCCGCGTCGGCGCGTGGGAGGGCGACCAGTCGCTGCTCGAATTCCGCCTGCTGTCGCAGCAGCTCGTCGACAAGGCGAACGCGCAGCTCGATCAATACGGCGTCCTGCTCGAGCAGCTCGGCCGCTCCTTCGACGATCCGACGCCCGTGTCGCGGCGCGATTTCGCCGGGCTGACGCGCGATCTGCTGGCGCGCTTTCCCGCGATCAAGGCGGTCGAATGGGCGCCGCGCATCGATTCCAGCCATCGCGCCGGCTTCGAGGCGGTCGAGCGCCTCGCCGTGCCCGGTTACGCGATCCGCGAGCGCGACGAGCTCGGGCGCCTGCGCCGGGCGGGCGCCCGGCCGGAGTTCTATCCGGTGACCGATGTCGCGCCGGTTGCCGGCAACGCCGCGCTCTTCGGCTTCGACCTCGCCTCCGACAGCCTCCGCCGCACCGCCATCGACCAGACCGTCGAGAACCGGCAGGTCACCGCGACCGCGCCGCTGGCGCTGGTCGAGCAGGCCGGCAACCCCACCGGCATGCTGCTCGCCGTGGCAGTGCCGCGCGGCGCGAACGGCGCCGGCGTTCTCGTCCTCGCGCTGCGCGTCGACGCCTTCATGGACGCGCTGCGCGGGCCAACGCGCGATCTGCTCGGCGTCCGCCTCGTCGACCGCGACACCAAGCAGGCGCTGTTCGACCAGCTCGGCACGGCAGCGCCCGCCGCGCCCTACGTCCAGGATTTCGCGTTCGGCGGCCGGCACTACGGCCTCGAGACCGCGCCGACTGCACTCTACACGGCGGAGCATCGCGGCTGGCAGAGCGTCGCCGTGCTTATCGCCGGCGTGCTCAGCACCAGCCTGCTGGGCGCGCTGCTCATGCTCGGCACCGGCGAGCGTCAGCGCATCGCCCGACTTGCCGCGTACCGCACGCGCGAGCGCGACCGCATCTGGCAGGTCTCGGAGGACCTGCTCGGCGTCAGCACGTTCGACGGCTATTTCATCAGCCTCAATCCGGCGTGGACGCGGACGCTCGGCTGGAGCGAGGACGAGATCAGGGCGATGCACGTCAGCAAGCTGCGCCATCCCGAGGACGCCGCCGCGGCGATCGAGAGCCGCCGGCGGCTCGCCGAGGGCGCCGGCACGGTGCGCATCGAGAACCGCTACGTCCACAAGGACGGCACCTATCGCTGGATCGCCTGGACGATGACCGCGCAGGACGACCTCATCTATGTCAGCGGCCGCGACGTCAGCGCCGAGAAAGAGGCGGCACATGTCCTGCACCAGACCGAAGAGCACCTGCATCAGCTCCAGAAGACGGAATCGATCGGCCGGCTCACCGGCGGCATCGCGCACGATTTCAACAATCTGCTCACCGCCATCATCGGAAATCTCGAGATCGCCGGCCGCGCGCTCGGCTCGGGCAGCGAGGGCCGCGCCCGTCGCGCGCTGACGGCGGCGACCGCCGCGGCGAGCCGCGCGGCGACGCTGACCCAGCGCCTGCTCGCCTACGGCCAGAAGCAGCCGCTGCGGCCGAGCGCGATCGACGTCAACAAGCTGATCACCGGCATGTCCGACCTGATCCGCCGCACCCAGGGCGAGACCATCCGCTATGAATTCGTGCTCGGCAACAACCTGCCACCCTGCTTCTGCGACGCCAACCACCTTGAGACCGTGATCCTGAACCTGGTCATCAACGCGCACGACGCCATGCCGAAGGGCGGTCGGCTCGAGATCCAGACCGCCGACGTCGCGCTCGACGACGAGGCCGCGCGTGCCAACAACGTGGAGCCCGGCGCCTATGTCATGCTCGCGGTGAGCGACACCGGCATCGGCATGGCACCGGAAACCGTGGCGCGCGCCTTCGAGCCGTTCTTCACCACCAAACCGGTGGGCAAGGGGACCGGCCTGGGCCTCAGCATGGCCTACGGCTTCGTCAAGCAGTCGAGGGGCTCGATCGAGATCGACAGTGTCGTCGGCCGCGGCACGACCATCCGGATGTTCCTGCCGCATTTCGCCGCCGCCGCTGTGCCGGAGGCGGTGCGCGCCAAGACCGCGACCGTCGCCGCCGCGCGCCCCGGTCACGGCGAGACCGTCCTGATCGCTGAGGACGATCGCAACGTCCTCGGCTACGTCGCCGAAGTTCTACGCGAGCTCAACTATCACGTGCTCGAGACCGACAACGCCGCCGCCGCGCTCGACATCGTGGCGGAGCCCAACCGGCGGATTCACCTGCTGCTCACCGATGTGGTGATGCCGGGCATCAACGGCCGCCATCTGGCGGATCAGGCGCGCGTGATCCAGCCTGGCATGAAGGTGGTGTTCATGACCGGCTATCCGCAGGACGTCGTCGTCGATCGCGGACCGGTCGAGCCTGGCGTCGAGCTGGTGCAGAAGCCGTTCGCGCGCGACGACCTGGCGACACGCATCCGCGCGCTGCTCGACGCGGATGGCGCCGCACCCGACGGCGATGGCGGCGACGACAGGCGCGTGCGCGTCGCGAGTGACGTGCCGCCGGAAGCCGCCGCCGGTGCAACGCACGAAGGCGCGACGCAGGAACGGTGAGGCGGCGCGCCGGAAGCCAGGCGCTATCGCGACAACTTTACGGCGCAGTGGGACGATGCGTGCGCCCGGTTGAAACCGTCCATCGAAGGCTGAGACACGCGCTAGAGCGGCATATCCTCGACGCCGAGCTCCCGCAGGCGCAGTTCGGTGTCGCTGATCAATTGCAGCAGCAACCGGGCCAGGCGCTCGTCCTGGCGGAAATTGTGCAGCAGGAAGCGATAGCGCTGGAGGTCGTGCAGCAGCGTGTCGCTTTCGGTTTCCATCCGCGCATTGTCCGGCGGCGGATGCGCGATCCGATTGAGCTAGATCAGGGATAAGCAGCCGTACCTATAGCCCACCGAACAGGTCAGAGCACCTACCTCATCACCGAAGGATCACACCCTCCCGGCCCGCCGCGTCGTATTTTGCGCCGCACCAGCCTCATGTTGAGGCCCTGGGGTGAAGTGAAGAAACGGGGATGACGCCGAAGGAAGTCTATCGCGAAAAAGCGACGCGGTTGCGCGAGGCTGCGCAGGAAACGTCCAACATCGCCATGAGCGTTGAGCTCTACGCCGCGGCCGACCGCTATGATCGGCTCGCCGATTTCGCGGAAAATCCGCGGCCAACGCCGGACGACGTATCGCGCCCATAACCGCCCGCCCCGTCCGTGACGGGGCGGCTGAACCGCCCGGCAATCGCCGGCGCGGTCGTAAATACGTAATATCCACTATAGGCGAGGGGTTGGCCCGCCGGTAATTACCCGCCGGATGAGCCACGCCGACGATCTGCGCCGCAAAATCGCGCTTTATCGCGAGTATCTCGCCAAGGGGACCGAGGTCGACCTGGCGGCCATCTACTTGCGCCAGATCACGCGCCTCGAAGCCGAGTTAAGCCAGAGCGAGGCCAAAGCCGAGGCTGGGAACGAGCGGCGGTCTTAGCCGCCCAGCGCGGCGCCGGAATCAGCAAGGCCAGGAAAAAGCCCCGCGTCGAGGGGCAACGCGGGGCCGCCTGCCGCGAGGAGCGTTGGCAGGGAAGATCGGCGAGTAATTCCTTATAGGCGGTGAGGGCGGCCGAGCATCCACTGCCTGGGACGCGACCAGCGCGTCCTGCAAATTCCCAGGCCGCAGAGCTCGAGATAATCGACCAGCCGCTTGGCGATCTCCCGACGATCGCCGTCGGACTGTCCCGGCAGCCGCTTGCCCGGTCCGATCTGGACTCGCAGCATCGTTAGGGAAACCGCCACGGTCTGTAACGTCTCCTCTCGGCTGAGCGGAATCGGCGGTCCGTCGTCCTTGTCGCGCATTTCAGGCATGAGAACAGAATAGGAACATTTGTGACTGCGAGTCCAGCGCTATCGCCAGCAAAGCCGTTGCCATAGAAACGCCAAGTTCCGCTGCACAATCCCCGCCGTCCGTGTTCGTTTGGTGATCGCGAGCGCATGGTTCCCGGCACCGATATGACCGAATTCTATCGTTCGCAAGTTCAGCGCATCCGCGAGCTGTCCGCTCGCTGCACGAATCCCGCGATCAAGCTCGCGTTGTTCGAGATCGCCGCCCGGTTCGAGGACCGCGCACGCGAATCGGACCGCCCGCGGCCAATCGGCCGGCCGGGCTGACCGGACCGTTATCCCCGTCATTCAGATAGTGCTGCCGCAACCAATGATGCGTTGCGGCGTTGAACCATCGCTCCGCTGCTATGAACAAATCGCTGGTCATCGGATTGGCGTTCGTTTGCTCGGTCGTTGCCGCCGTCGGCGGCTCGGTCAGGGGCATCTTCGACGTCGCACCGAGCAGCGACGGCGCGCCGCAGACCTCGGCGGTGGCGAGCATCCCGCCGTCGCACCCGGCTCCGGCCAAGGCGCGCAAGGTGATGCGCGGCGTTGCCTCGTGGTATGGTGGTCCCATGTTCCACGTCACGGCCAACGGCGAGACTTTCGATGAAGACCGGCTGGCGGCCGCCTCGCGTACGTTGCCGTTCAACACGAAGGTCCGCGTGACCAATCTGCGCAACGGCCGTTCGGTCGTGGTGCGCATCAACGACCGCGGCCCCTACGTGCACGGACGGGTGATCGATCTCACGCCCGAAGCCGCTTCCCGGCTGCACATGAAGCGGAACGGCCTCGCGCCTGTCGCGATCGAGATCGTCCGCAACGACGTGCGGACTCCCGCCCCGAACGCGGTCGCCGGCCCCTGAGGCACGCGGCTTCTCGCCGCGCGCCGGTGCCGCCATGCCGATCCGCCGCTGCATATCCGTCGGCTTCATGTCGCACCTTCGTTCGCCGCGTGGGCCGGCCGCCGTGAAAATCGGCGCCGCCGTTCTTATGCTCGTTCTGCTCGCCAGTCCGGCGCGGGCGCAAACCGCACAGGCGTTCGAGCAGTGCGGGGGTGAGGAGGTGGCCACACCCGACGCGCGCATCGCCGCCTGCACCGCGCTCATTGCTTCGGGCGAGCTCAATCCGACGAACCTTGCCGCGGCCTACGACAACCGCGGCGTCGCCTACGCGGCCCAGAGCCGCTTCGACCTGGCGCTGGCCGACTACGCGCAGGCAACGACGCTCAATCCCGACGACGCCACGGCGTTCGACAACCAAGGTCTCGCCTTCGTCAGCGGGGGCCAGTACGACCGCGCCATCGCCAGCTACGACCGGGCGATCAAGCTCAACCCCGACCGCGCCGCGACCTACGACGATCGCGGCCTTGCCTATGCCGGCAAGGGCGACTACGACCGCGCCATCGCCGATTACGACCAGGTGATCGCGCGGGCACCCAGCGCCATCGCTTACTACGACCGCGGCAACGCCAATGCCGGCAAGCAGCAATATGACGCCGCCATCGCCGACTACGACGCGGCGCTCAAGCGCAACCCGGGCTCCGCCGCGACCTTCAACAATCGCGGTCTCGCTTATGCCGCCAAGGGCCAATACGACCGCGCCATGGCTGATTACGACCAAGCGATCAAGCTCGACGCGAATTCCGCCTTCGCCTTCAACAATCGCGGTCTTGCCGAGACCGCGCAGGGCCACGACCAGCGCGCCATCGCCGATTACGACCAGGCGATCAAACTCGATCCCAACTATGCGGCGGCGTTCTACAACCGCGGCCTCGCCAGGCAGCACAGCGGCGACAAGGCGGGCGGCACGGCCGACCTTGCCAAGGCGCGTCAGCTCGATCCGGGCATCCGGCAAATGGCCAATGCGCCGGGCGATGCCACCCCGCGGCATTGAGGCGCTTCACGGCGGCGATCGCCGCGCGCGACTATCTCTACCACGGCGGCAGGAAGCGCGCCGCCGTCACCTGCACCTTGGTGAACAGCGGTGGCGGCTGTTGACCGGTGGCGAGTTCGACGCGGATCACCTGCTCGTGCTCGACCGGCGTGAAGGCGCGCTGAAACTCGCGCGGCAGCGCCGCCGCCACCGGTTCGACGCGCGTGATCGTGCCGGCGAAAGTGTGCAGGCCGTCGGCGATCCGCACCGTCTCGCCCACGCGCACGGTGAAAAGGCCGCCGGTCGGCACATAGGCCAGGACGAAGCGCCGATTGCCGTAGATATCGAGCAGCGGATCGCCTGCGCCGAATACCGCGCCCTGCTCGGCGATCCGCCGGCCGACGACGCCGTCGATCGGCGCGTGGAGCCGGCCGTCGTCGTAGTCGCGGTGTAGATCGTCGATCGCGCTCTGCGCGCGAGCGACGGCGGCCTGGAGCGCGCCGATCTGCGCGGCGAAGGCGCTGCGCTCGGCTTTCAGCCGCTCGAGATCCTCCTTGCTTCGGAACTCGCTGTCGATCGCGGCCGAATGCGCGATCACTGGCAGCTCGCGCTGAGCGAGCAGCTTTTCCAATTCGCGCCGTGTGTCGCCGGCGACGGTCTCGCGCTTCCCAGCAAGGCCGATGACCGCGTCCGTCGTCTGGCTGCGGATATCGAGATCGGCCAGGCGAATTTGGCGATCGGCCTGATCGCCGGTCAGGCGGGCGAGACTCTCGGCGACCGCCTGCGAGGACACGGTAGCGACGACCTGGCCGGCGGTGACGCGCTCGCCTTCGTGCACTGGGATGCCGTTCACGGTGACCGGGAATTCCGCCGCGACGACCGCGAGCTCGCCGAGCACCATGCCGTCAGCGCGCAGATAGAAATAACCGCCGAGAAACAGATTGCCGAGCCACGCCATCAGGCCGATCACCGCCGCTAGATAGACCCAGCGGATCACGGTGTGGCGCCGCGGGCGCGGCTCGTCCTGGGCCACCGGGGGAACGAGGCGCGGTCGGAGGCGGCGCATGGCGCGCGGCACTCAGCCCTGGTCGACCTGGCTCATGACGCGGAACGGCACATAGGGATCGCGGTACGAGCGGCGCCACACCAGCTCCTGCCCGATCGCGATCAACCGGATCCACCGCATCACAACGGTCTGCATGATCGTATACCACGGCAGATAAGGCAGCAGCCGCCAGGCCGACCGCATGTCGGCGCCGAGGGAAGCCGCAAGGGCGAAGGCCAACAGGTCGAGCACCGCGTAACCAAGAAGAACGGCGCCGAGCACCGTGACGGCGAACACGCCGAGATGGAGCCAGAGCCAGAGCACGTAGCCGGGAAAAACCAGTGTCAGCGCCAACTGGAAGAACAGCACATCGAGCAGCGCGCCGACGTCGCTCAGCCGGAAGATCGCCTGGCGCGGATCGAGAATGCCGCGGAACTTGCGCAGCCAGATCGTCACCGTGCCGCGTTCCCACCGCAGGCGTTGGGCGATCAGGCCGGCCATGGTTTCGGGCACGTGCGTGAGCGCG
>Ga0307372_10005762_pt1 | contig 18433 bp, 19 predicted proteins | sample OX1MG_FD_202533 | JGI IMG/M metagenome (GOLD analysis project Ga0307372, IMG submission 202533) | Soil microbial communities from Risofladan, Vaasa, Finland - OX-1 | ecosystem: Environmental > Terrestrial > Soil > Coastal area > Acid sulfate soil | place: Finland: Risofladan, Vaasa | collected...
CACCAGGATGTCGGCCTCGGCCGCGATCCGGGCCAGGTGACGCGTGCGGGAATGACAGATCGTGACGGTGGCGTTCCGGTTCAGCAGCAGCAGCGCCATCGGCTTGCCGACGATGTCGCTCCGGCCGATGACCACCGCGTGCGCGCCGGCGATCTCGATGCCGGACCGATCGAGCAGTTCGATGACGCCTGACGGCGTGCAGGGCGCCAGCGTCGCCCGATTCTGCACCAGGCGCCCGACGTTCGCCGGATGGAACCCGTCCACGTCCTTCGCCGGATCGATCGCGTCGAAGACCTGCTGCTCCGCATCGTCGCCCATCCCGGCCGGCAGGGGCGACTGGACGAGGATGCCGTCGTGCAGTCCGCTCCGGTTCAACCGGTCGACGATCGCGAGGACGTCGGCCAGTGAGGCCGACGCGGCCAGCCGCTCCAGGTCGGCCCGCAGCCCCGATTCCGCCGCCGTCTTCAGCTTGTTGCGGACGTAGATCGCCGAACCGGGATCGTCGCCGGCGAGCACGATGCCCAGGCCGGGCGGCCGGCCCGCCCGGGCCGCGAAGGCCTGCACCCCGGCCGCCAGCTCCGCCCGGATCTGCGCCGCGACCGCCGTGCCGCTGAGAACCCGGGCCGGCACCTACGCTCCCTTCCCGGCCTCGATCTCCAGCTGCCGGAGATTGTCCGCGCGCCCGAGCACCACGAGCCGGTCTCCGGCGCGAATCGCGGCGGACGGGGGCGGGTTGAACTCCATGTGCCCGTCCGTCCGCTGGATGCCGACGACCACCACGCCGAAGCGCTGCCGGAGATTGGCGTCGAGGATCGACTTGTCCACCAGGTTCGACGCGCGGCCGATCGGCACCTCTTCCATGGCGAGCTCGAGATTCTCCGAGCTCGTGGCGAGGGCCACGAAATCGACGACGGCCGGCCGCAGCGCGGTCTGCGCCATCTGCTGGCCGCCGATCTGATACGGGGACACGACCCGGTTCGCGCCGGCCCGCAGCAGCTTCCGGCTCGCATCCTCCGTCTCGGCCCGCGCGATGATCAGCAGGTCCGGTCGGAGCACGCGGGCGCTCAGCACGGTGTACACGTTCTCGGCGTCGCTGCCCACGGCGGCGATCAGCCCGCGGGCGCGGTCGATGCCGACGCGCGTCAGCACGTCCTCGCGCGTCGCGTCCGCCTCGATGGCCAGCATGCCGTCGTCCAGCGCGCGCTGCAGGCGCTCCGCTTCCCGCTCCACGACGACGAAGGGGATCTTCTGCCGCGCGAACTCGCGCGCGACGATGCTCCCGATCCGCCCGTAGCCGCAGACGATGAAGTGATTCGTCAGCCGGTCGATCATCCGCGCGTACCGCCGGGTCTGGAGCCGCCGGGGCAGCCCGCCTTCGACGACGAGCGTGAGGAACAGCGAGAAGTTGTAGAACACCGTCCCGACGCCGCCGAGGATGAGGCAGACCGTGAAGACCTGCCCCGCCCGCGACATCGGGTGCACTTCGCGATAGCCGACGGTGGCCACCGTGGTCACCGTCATGTAGAACGCGTCCCACGCGCTCCACCGCTCGATGGTCATGTAGCCGAGCGTGCCGATCACCAGCACGCCGGCCAGCAGCCCGAGGGCCACCTTCGGCCCCTGGACATCCGCGATCCGGCGCCGGACACCGGTGTCGGGCACGTCAGGCGCGCGGGGATCCGCCTCCGGCCGCCGCGCCCGCCTCGGCGCGCTGGACGTGGCTGTGGTGCCGGCTGTACCCGAAGTAGATGACCAGCCCGATGGCCATCCAGACGACCAGCCGGATCCAGGTCTCGAGCGGCAGCCCCAGCATCAGATAGGCGCAGCTCAGCACGCCGAGCACCGGCACGACCGGCGAGAACGGCACCCGGAACGGACGCGGCACCTCCGGGCGCGTGTGCCGCAGCACCGGAATGCCGGCACAGACGATGAGGAAGGCCATCAGCGTGCCGATGCTGACCAGTTCGCCCAGCACCGTGATCGGCAGCAGCCCGGAAGCGATCGCCACGACCACCCCCGTGATGATCGTCGTGACGTACGGCGTCCGATACCGCGGATGGATCTTCGCCGCCCACGGCGGGAGCAGACCGTCGTTCGCCATCGTGTAGAAGATGCGCGGCTGGCCGAGCAGCATGACGAGAATCACGGAGCTCAGACCGGCAATCGCCGCCAGCTTCACCAGCGGCGAGAGCCACGGCAGGTGCATCGCGTCGACGCCCACCGCGATCGGATCCGGCACGTTCAGCTGCGTATACGGCACGAGGCCGGTCAGCACGCCGGACACCAGGATGTAGAGCACGGTGCAGATGACCAGCGAACCGAGAATGCCGATCGGCATGTCACGCTTGGGGTTCTTCGCTTCCTGGGCCGCCGTCGAGACGGCGTCGAAGCCGATATAAGCGAAGAACACCACCCCGGCGCCCCGCACGATGCCGCTCGCTCCGAACTGCCCGTACGTGCCGGTGTTCATCGGGATGAACGGATGCCAGTTGGCGAACTTCACGTATCCGATGCCGGCCGCGATGAAGACGAGCACCACCGCCACTTTCAGCACGACGATGACCGAGTTGACGTTGGCCGACTCCTGAATCCCGACCACCAGCAGCCACGTCACGGCCAGGACGATGATCAGCGCCGGCAGATTGAACAACGCCGTCGCGTGCGGCAGCGTCGCCGGATCGATGTGCTCGCTCGCCAGGCGGCTGGTGATCGTGCTCAGCACCTCCCAGTGGTTGGGCGAGGTCTTCACCAGCACCGTCCCGGGCGAATCGATCAGCTGCGGCGGAACCGAGACCCCGAGGCCCCGCAGGAAGCTGACGACGTAGCCCGACCAGCCGACCGCGACCGTCGCCGCGCCGACCGAGTACTCCAGGATCAGATCCCAGCCGATGACCCAGGCGATGAATTCTCCCAGAGTCGCGTATCCGTAGGTGTACGCGGAACCGGCAATCGGAATCATCGACGCGAATTCCGAATAGCAGAGCCCGGCGAACCCGCAGCAGATGCCTGCCAGGACGAACGACAGCACGATCGCCGGCCCGGCATATTCAGCGGCCGCCAGCCCGGTCAGGACGAAGATCCCGGCCCCGATGATGGCGCCCACTCCGAGCGTCATCAGGTTCAGCGGGCCGAGCACGCGCTTGAGCGAATGTTCGCCCCCCTGGGCCGCCTCTGCCTCCAACCGCTCGATCGATTTGGTCGCGAAGATCGACATCTGGCAGTCCTCCGGGCCGGTCCCGGGCACGTGGGGCCCGGGGCCCGACCGGTCATGTCTGGCCCGATCACGGCAGGTGAGCCCGCCGGCGGCAGGCCCTCGGCGCGGCAATTATAGCCCGAGACCCGCGCGCCCCGGCGCGCCTCCCCGATCAGCCGGCGAGCCGCCGCACGTACTCCCGCGCGCGGGCTTCCGGGTCGCCGCCGGCGAGCAGATCGCCGATCACCGCCACCGCCGTCGCCCCCGCCGCCAGCACGGCCGTCGCGCGGTCCAGCGTGATTCCGCCGATCGCCACGACCGGCAGACGGCGGCCGGCCCGGCCGCCCGACGCGGCGTAGCGGACCAGATCCAGCCCGACCGGAGGATACCCGGTCTCCTTCGTCCCCGTGCCGAACACCGGGCCGACGGCCACGTACGAGATCGGCTCGGCCAGCGCGGCGTCGATCTGTGCGGCGGTGTGGGTGGACAGCCCGACGATGGCGGCCGGGCCGAGCAGGGTCCGGACGGCGGCCGGCGGCAGATCGGTCTGGCCGACGTGGACGCCGTCGGCCCGAGCCAGCCTGGCCAGATCGGCCCGGTCGTTGATGATGACGACCGCCCCGCAGCCCCGGGCCTCGGCCACGACGGCGTCGCAGGCGTCGAGCAGGCGGCCGCTCGGCTCCGTCTTGGCCCGGATCTGCAGGAAGCGGACGCCGCCGGCCAGGTAGGCGCGTGCGAGGTCGGGCAGCGACCAGCCGCGCGCCCCGGCCGCGTCGGCGTCGACGATGGCGTTCAGGGCGGAGAGCGATCGGGCGGGATCCGGGAGGTTCACGACGCGGCAGCCGGGACGGCGGTGACGCCGGCCACGGCCGGTCAGACCGCCTGCGCGAGCGCGCCGCCCTGCGGCCGCACCGCGAAGCGTTCCATGAACGAGGTGCTCAGGCGGCCGGCGATGAAGTCCGGATCCTCCAGGATCCGCAGGTGCAGCGGGATCGTCGTCTTGATGCCTTCGACGACCGTCATCTCCAGCGTCCGCCGCATCCGGGCGATCGCCTCCTGCCGGTCGCGCCCGTGGGTGATGATCTTGGCCACCATCGAGTCGTAGTACGGCGAGATCGTGCACTCGGAGTGGGCGGCGGTCTCGACGCGCACGCCGGGGCCGCCGGGCACGCTGAAGACGCGGATCACGCCGGGCGAGGGGACGAACCGGTAGGGATCCTCGGCGTTGATGCGACACTCGATGGCGTGGCCCGAGAACGTCAGCTCGCTCTGCTTGAAGGACAGCCGCTCCCCCGCCGCAATCCGGATCTGCTCCTTCACGATGTCGAGCCCGGTCACCATTTCCGTCACCGGGTGCTCGACCTGCAGCCGGGTGTTCGCTTCCATGAAATAGAAGCGCCCGCCCTCGTCCAGCAGGAACTCGAACGTCCCGGCGTTCGTGTACTGGACGGCTTTCGCGGCGTCGACGACCACGCTCCCCATCCTGCGCCGCATCTTCTCGGTCAGCGCCACCGACGGCGACTCCTCGAGCAGCTTCTGGTGCCGCCGCTGAATCGAGCATTCGCGCTCGCCGAGGTGGACAACGGTGCCGTGCTGATCGCCGATGACCTGGAACTCGATGTGCCGCGGCGAGGTGAGGTATTTCTCGATGTAGACGTCGCCGACGCCGAAGGCCGCCTCCGCCTCGTGCTGCGCGGTCTTGAGCGCGTGCCCCATCTCGGCCGGCCCCTGCACGATCCGCATGCCGCGTCCGCCGCCGCCGGCCGTCGCCTTGATGATGACCGGGTAGCCAATCTCCTTCGCGACCCGGACGGCCTTCTCCTCGCTGTCGATCAGCCCGTCGCTCCCCGGCAGCACGGGCACCCCGGCCTTCTTCATGGCGCGGCGCGCGCGGGCCTTGTCGCCCATGAGCCGGATGACCTGCGGGTCGGGGCCGATGAACGTGATATGGCACGCCTCGCAGACTTCGGCGAGATACGCGCTCTCCGAGAGGAACCCGTAGCCGGGATGAATGGCGTCGGCGCCGGTGATCTCGGCGGCGCTGATCACGGCCGGCACGTTGAGGTAGCTGTCCGCGCTCCGGGGGGGGCCGATGCAGACGTCCTCGTCGGCGAAGCGGACGTGCAGCGAGTTCTCGTCCGCCTCGGAATACACCGCCACCGTCTTGATCCCCAGCTCGCGGCAGGCGTAGATGACGCGCAGCGCCACCTCGCCGCGGTTCGCAATCAGGATCTTCTTGAACATACCCTCGCTCAGTCTGCGCCGGCGGTGCGCCAGGCGGCGCGTTCCCTTATCGCGGGCGGATCGCAAACAGCCGTTCTCCGTACTGGACCGGTTGTCCGTTCTCGACGTAGATGGTCGCGACCTCGCCGTCGTACTCCGAGTCGATCTCGTTCATCAGCTTCATCGCCTCGATGATGCAGAGCACCTGCCCCTTCTTGACGACGTCGCCGATCTCCACGAACGACTGCGCGGTCGGCTGCGGGGACCGGTAGAAGGTGCCGACGATCGGCGACTTGACGATCGCCAGCTCGATCTCGTCACCGCCCGGGGCACCCGGAGCGGCCGGGGCCTCCGCCGCGGCCGGCGGCCCGGCCATCGCCGGGGCTCCCGCCGGGGCCACGGCCGGCGCCGGCGGCGCCGGCACGTGCGCGGGCGCCGCGGGTTGGACGCCCGCCTTCCGGACCCGCAGCTTCAAATCGTCGCGCTCGAGCTCGAACTCGGTCAGGTCGTGCTCCCGAATCAGCTCCAGGATCTTCCGCAGCTCGTCGAAATCCATTCGTCTCCGGTCGGCGCGCCGCCGCTCAGCGAATCGCCAGATCGCGGGCGGCCGTCGTCAGCAGCTCGACGCCCGACGAGGTGACGACCACGTCATCCTCGATCCGGACGCCCAGCCGGCCGGGCAGGTACGCGCCCGGCTCGATGGTGAAGACCATGTGCGTCTCGACCGCTTCCGCCTCGCCGGCCTCGGACGGTGGCGCCCCTCCGGCCGGCCGGCGCGTGATGCGCGGCCGCTCGTGCACGTCAATCCCGAGCCCGTGCCCCGTCCCGTGGCCGAACTGCTCGGCCAGGCCGTGACGCGCCAGCGTGTCGCGCGCCGCCTGATCGATCGCGAACCGCGACACACCCGGCCGGACCGCCGCGACCGCCGCCGCGTGCGCCTCGGCGACTGCGTCGTACACGCGGCGCGCCTCGGCGTCCGGCGGACCGAGGCTGGCCATCCGGGTCAGGTCCACGCAGTATCCGTCGTAGACGCCGCCGAAGTCCAGCACCACGAGGTCGCCCCGGGTCAACGTCCGCGGCCCCGGCCGCGCGTGCGGCAGCGCGCCGTTCGGCCCGGAGGCGACGATCGTCTCGAACGCCGGGCGCTGAAATCCGGCCTGCCGCATCCGCCAGTCGACCGCGGCGGCCACGTCGCGCTCGGTCCGCCCCGCCTGCACTTCGCTCAGGATATCGGCTGTTGCCGCCGAGATCATCGCCGCCCCGGCGCGCAACGTGGCGATCTCGTGCGCATCCTTGCGCAGCCGCCCCTCTTCCACGAGCCCTTCGGTCGGCTCGAGCCGGCAGGCGGCGCCTCCCGCCCCGCCCTCCAGGCCGAGCGCCCGCGCCAGCCAGCGATGCCGGCTGAACGACAGGTGCGCCGCCTCGAAGCCGACCCGGGCGCCGGGCAATCCCTGCAGCACCCGCACCAGCGTCTCGTCGTACGAGCCGTCCACCCGGATCAGTTCGAGATCGGGCGGGGCCGTGCCGGCCGCCCTGGCGCTCTCCACGGCCGTGACGTACCGGAAATCGGTGACGAACAGCAGCCGCTCCGCGGTCAACACGACGATCGCGGCGCTGCCGGAGAAATTGGTCAGGTAGAAGATGTTCGGCAGCTCGGTGACGATGAGGCCATCGAAGCCCGCGGCCCCGAACGCATCGCGCAGCCGGACGTGCCGCGCACGAAGGAAGTCAGCCGAGGCATACGACATGGTGGCAGTGGCGCCAGGGGGCGCGGCGCGTGCGTCGGGCCACCCTTGCGTCCCCCCATTCTAGCAGGACCGGCCGGCGGCGGCCCTGTTACCGGCCGGGATCCGCCTCGCGACGGGCCCGGGCCTCCAGAATGGCCTCGAGCCAGCGCTCCAGGGCCCTCACCGTCCGAGCGGTCCGGTCGCGGTTCGCCCGCGTCGCCCCGCCGGCCCGGCCGGCGGACGGCGAGGGGGGCTCAACCGGCGGCAGGACAACCTCGATCCCGAGCGCACCGGCCAGCTCCGTCACGGTCGATTGGAGATCGGGATCGTTGCGGGCCAGCGTGAGGGCCGCGCGGTAGGCGCCGAGGGCTTCTTCCAGTTCGCCCCGCCGCTGGTGGAGCTCGGCCAGCCCCCGGATCGCGGCGAGGTTGTCCGGCGCAATGCGCCGGGCGAGCGCGAATTCCGCCTGCGCCCCGTCCAGGTCGCCGAGCGCGAAGAGCGCCCGCCCGAGGGTGACGCGCGCCGACACGTAGTCGGGGTGGCGGGCGAGGCCACGACGGCCGATCCGGACGGCCTGCTCGTACTCGCCGATCCGGCGGTACTCCTCCGCCAGCTGGGCGAAGGCGATCGACGCCGGGTCGGCGTCGACCCGGCGCCTCAGTTCATCGATGCGGGAATGGTCAGCCACGGCCGGTCAATCCGGCCCCCATCTTACTTTAGGGTGACCTGCTGCGTCGTGCTCGCCGAGTTGCCCGCGTCGTCGGTGACGGTCAGCGTCACAGTGTAAGTGCCCGCGGCCGCGAACGAATGACTTGGCGTCGCCGTGCCGGTCTGAGTTCCCCCGTCGCCGAAGTCCCAGCTGTAGCTGGCGATCGTATGGCCCGGACTGGCCGTAGATGTTGACGAGAAATAGATCGTCGCTGGAGCCGTCGCCGTCGACGGCGAGAAGGTGAACGACGCGACCGGCTTCACGGACGCCACGGCGACCGTGTTGGTGACCGTGCTGCGCTGCCCGACCTCGTCTGCGACCGACAGCGTCACGCTGTAGGTCCCCTGCACGGAATAGGCGTGGTTCGCCGTCACGCCGGAGGCGGTCACGCCGTCGCCGAAATCCCAGTTGAAGGTCTGCAGCGTGTGGCCCGGACCGGCAGTCGACGCCGACGCGTTGAAATAGACCGACTGGCCCGCTGCCGGCGTGCTCGGCGAGAACGCAAAGAGCGCCGTCGGCAGCGACGTCGAGGCGCCGACGGTCAGGCTCTGGGTCACGAACGCCGACTGGCTGCTGGCGTTCGTCACGGTCAGCGTGACCGCGTAGGTGCCCGCCAGCGAGTACGTGTGGCTGACGGTCCGCCCCGTGGCGGTCTGGCCGTCGCCGAACGTCCAGGCGTAGGTCAGCGTCTCCCCGTTGGGGTTCTTCGTCGTCGTCGCGTCGAAGACGACCGCCTGATACGCCGCCGGAGACGTCGGCGAGGCGGTGAAGGCGGGGGTGAAGGCCACGGTGCTGCCGACGCCGAAGGCCGACGGGCCGGTGAGCGTCGGCGCCTGGATCTTATTCGACGTGCACGCGGTCATCCCCACCAGCGCCAGCGCGACGGCCATCCACCGATATGGTCTCTTCATGACGTCATCCACATCCACAGAAGTGCGCCGGGCGCCTCGCCGCGCCGCGCCGGGCCCGCGGGCCGACCGGCGCTTCTACTGAGCCGACCAGTCGGCGAAGTTGATGCCGACCTGCCCGGACACACTGACCTCGTTGCCGTTCTGGTCCTGTCCGTACAGCGTCACCGTCGCGACCGTGTCGATGACCGGCAGCGTCCCCTGCACCGTGCCGCCGACCATCAGGCCGGCGAGCGGCGCCTGCTCCTTGGCCTGAGCCTGAACCAGGACGATGTCGAGCGTCGTCGAGCTGGTGCCGCTCACGGTCGCCGTCACCGCGCTGTCGAACGCGCTCGGCACCGGACCGCCGTCCGACCGCACGTAGGCCACGTGGTACTGGTTGATCGTGATCGCGTTGTTCGTAGTCGGCGCGGTCGGGCTGGCCGGCGTCCCGATGTTCTTCAGGGCCAGGTGCACGGTGATCTGCCCGACGTCGTCGACACGCTGGCTGACGTCCGACTGCACCACGTTCGTGCCGGAGCCGCCCACCAGGGAATCGACCACCAGGTACGCCGGCGATCGCCCCTGCCCCAGCGCGCCGCCGGTGCAGGCCGACAACGCCGCGACGCAGAGCCCCAGGAGGACGACCCCTCCCACCCGTGCCGCTCGTCCGCTGCTCATGATGCCCGCACTCCCCTCGCTGCGCGCGGATTCCCGCTCCCGATCGGCTTCGCGCATGGCTGTCACTGGCGGATGATCTTCGGCGTGATGAAGATCAGCAGATCGTTGTCCTGGTTGCTGGTCGAATTCCGCTTGAACAGCCAGCCGAGCAGCGGCAGCTGGCTCAGCGCCGGCGTCCGGTCGTTCGTCATCTGCTGCTGCGACACGACGATTCCGCCGATGACGGTCGTCTGACCGTTGTCGACCAGCACCTGCGTGCTCGCGCGCTGCGTATCGATCGGGGGAATGCCGTTGACCGCCCGGCTGAAGTCGGGCGCGGCGTTCTCGAGCGCGATCCGCATGATGACCGTGTTCGCCGACGTGATCTGCGGCGTGACGCGGAGCGTGAGCGCGGCGTCCTTGAACGTCACGGTGACCGTGTTGTTCGCCACGGTCTGGATCGGGATCTGCACGCCCTGCGTGATCTCCGCTTCGACGTTGTTCTGCGTCGTCACCCGCGGCGTCGACAGCACGTGGAGGTTGCCCGAGTTCTCCAGCGCCGACAGGGCGACGTCGAGATTGAACGCCCCGGCGACCGAGCCGAGCGCCAGGCCGACGGCGCTCGTCGGGTTCTGCACGCCCAGGTTGACCGCCGTGGACGTCCCGGCCGCCCCCTGCGTCACGCCGGTCGCCCCGCCCGCGCTGATGCTGTTGGGAAATTTCGCCGCCGTCGTGTTGCCCAGCGCCGGACTCAGGCTGCCGTTGAACCCCCACTGCACGCCGAGCTGCCGGGCGAAGCTCTTGTTCGTCTGGACGATCTGCGCCGCGATTTCCACCTGCGGCTGCGGCTTGTCCAGCTTGGCAATCAGGTTGAGCGCCTGGGTGACGTGCTCCGGCAGGTCGGTCAGGATGAGCGTGTTCGTCCGCTCATCGACCTGCACCGTGCCGCGATTGCTGATGATGCCGCTCTTGGTGAGCAGCGACTGCATGTCGTCCGCCTTCGCGTAGCTCAGCGCGATCGTCCGGGTCTGCAGCGCGCCCGACAGCGCCTGCTCCTCGGCCAGCTTGCGCCGCTGCGCCTCCTCTTCGGCCAGCACCGTCAGCGGCGCGATCCGGACGACCGTCCCGTCGACCACGTACCCCAGCTTGTTGGCCCGCAAAATGATGTCGAGCGCCTGATCCCACGGCACGTCGTGCAGCGACACGTCGACCGTGCCGTGCACGGCCGGATCGATGACGATGTTCAGGCCGCTGATCTCGGAGAACGTCCGGAGGACCGCCTTCAGGTCGGCCCCCTGGAAATCCAGGCTCACGGGATGGCCGGTGTAGTGCTTCTCCTCCTGCGCCACCTGTTCGGCCGGCGTCGCCAGCATGGGGACCGGGCGGGCCTGCCGCGCGGCGGCCGGCGCGGTCGCCGCCGACCGGCCGGCGCGGAGCGCGCTCATCGGATCGACGCCGTTCACGCCGAGCGCGGCGAGCGATTCCACCGGCACGGCCGATCCGCCGACCGCGTCCTCGGTCAGCCCGGCATCGTCCCGCACCAGGACCGTCGAAGCGCGCTCGCCCGGCAGCGCCGGCGCGGCCGGCGGCGCCTGCCGCGCCAGGTCGACCAGAATGGTGTCGCGGTGCGATCGCACCTGCGGCCGCACCGGCCGGTCCAGCGCAATCCGGACGCGCGCCAGCGGGCCGTCGGGCCCGGTCGTGTCCCGCACCGAGACCGCCCGGATCGGCTCGGCCGGCACGCCGGCGAAGTCGCTGTGAAAGCCCCTGGCGACGACGTGCGGCAGATCCACGACGAGGGTGAGCGGGTCGGGCTGGCTCATGGCGTAGGCCACCGGCTCGCTGGCCCGGATGATGAGCGAGGTCATCCCGGGGTTCACCTGCGACGACAGCGCCATCAGGCGTGCCGGCGCCGCCTCGCGCGCGGCCACCGCCCGCGCGCCCGTGGCTCCTGCCGCGGCCGCCGCGACCGCGCCGGCCAGCAGCAGTCTCGCCGTTCGCGCCCGGACTCGGGGATACGGCGCCATCAGCGTTGTCCTCTCTCCATCGGTGTCATTTCGTCGGTCCCCCCACGGTCTTGCTGATCACGCGCTGCTTCACGAGCGACAGGGGATTGCGGACGTCCTGCTCGATCACGACGGTGCGCAGCGTGATCGCCGTGATCGTGCCGTCCGCCAGCCGATCGTGGACGCGCGCGAGATAGGTCTTTCCGTCGGGCCCCTGCACCATCGCCACGTACTCGTGGCCGCTCTGGAGGATCCCCTTGACCGAGATCGCGTCGGCCGACAGGCCGGCGAGCCCTTGCACGCCCTGGCCCGCCTGCGGGGCGGTCGTCCCGACGTCGAGCAGGCTCACGAACGGATCGCGGCGTCCCACCGGGTTGTAGCGGTACGTCCCGTGCGGCGCCGTGAGGGCGCGCACGGACGGGCCCACCGGGCCGGCCGGCTTCGCCGGCCGTGCGGGGCCGGCCGCTTTCGCCGGCGGCGCTCCGGGAGCCGGCGTCCTGGACCAGACCGGCACGTCCATGACGATCAGGCACACGGCGAGGACCAGCGCCCGATCGCGCATCCGTGCGCCCCGTCGCGGCCCGGGGCGTGTCGTGTCCGGACGGACCGTGCCGCTCATGGTGTCTTCCGCCCCGCCGGCGCCTGGCGCTTGCCGGCCGCCGGCTTCGCGGCGGTCGCTGGTTTGTCGATCAGCACGAACGTGGTCGCCTTGCACGAGGCGGTGATCGTGGAGCCCGGTTCCTGCTTTGGCTTCGCGCGGATGTCGATGTCGCTGACGTCGATGATCCGGGGGAACCGGCTGATGCGGTCGAAGAAGACCGCCAGGTTGTTGTAGCTGCCGTCGAGCTGGAGGGAGATCGGCCACTCGACGTGCAGCGCCTTCGTCACCGTCGGCTCGGGCTTGAAGCCTCTGATCGTCAGGTTCGACTCGACCGCCAGCGCCTGCATCCGCCGCAGCAGGTCGGCCACGTCCTTCTGCTCCGGCAGAATCGTCTTGAGGTCGTTGAGCTGCGCCTGCAGCACCTGCACGCGCGCCCGGAACTGCGGCAGCCGCCGCGCGTTGGCCAGGCCCGTATTGATGTCGGCCTGCAGCGACACCAGCTCGGTCCGGCGGCTGTGCAGGTCGGCCTCCGCCGGCGCGGCGTAATAGATGTAGAAGACGTACACCCCGGCCGCCGCGAGCAGCAGGAAGAGCCCGATCTGGTAGTACCAGGGCAGCTTGTTGAGACTCGGAGCCATGGCTTATGACTGCGGCGGCACGTAATGGGCCCGGACGGTGAAGCGCACGATCTCGCCGGGCGCCTGCGGGATCGTCTGCGTCTCGCTGCTGACCAGCTCGACCGGCTTCGCGAAGTACGGCGAGCGCTCCAGGTTCGCGACGAAGTCGGACAGCGCCATCAGCGACGTGCAGCGCCCTTCGATGGTCACGACGTCGCCGTTCTCCTTCATCTGCGTGAGCCAGAGCATGTCGGGCAGGCTGCGGCTCACCTCGTCCAGCAGGTGCACGGAAGAGGTCTGCCCCTTCCGCAGCTGCTCGATCAGGGCGACGCGCTGCTGCAGCTCGTTGCGCTGCAGCTCGAACCGCTGGACCTGCTGGATGATGACGTGCAGGCGGCGGGTCTGCGCCTGCGCCAGCGCGATCTGCTGATCCAGCGCGGCCGACTGCCGGTTCAGCGACCAGGCCCAGCCGCCCACGCCGACGGCGGTCGCGACGAGGATCAGGCCGCAGGCGATCGTCATCTGCGTCGCGACGTCCAGCTTGACGCCGGCGCGCCGGGCCTTGCGCTCGCGTTCGCCGGCCAGCAAGTTGATCCGGATCATCGGTCGCCCGCCCGTCTGAGTGCGAGGCCGACGGCCACGGCCGCCGTCGGCACGACCTCGTCGCGATTCTCCACCCCGAGCGCCGCCGGATCGAAGTCGATCGTGCGGAACGGATCGAACGCCTCGACCGGGGTGTCGAACCGCTCCTCGAGCATGCTGCGGAAGCGGTCGACGCGCGACGCGCCGCCGCTGACGAGGATCCGGTCGATCCGCTCGGCGGCGGTCGTCGCCTTGAAGAAATCGAACGTCTTCTGGATCTCCAGCAGCACGTTCTCGTTCATCGCCTGCAGCACCGACCGCACGTCCTCGAACGCGACGCCGTCGACCGGCTCGCCCCGCTTCAGACGCTCGGCCGCCTCGAACGGCAGGTTGAACTCCTTCTGCACGGCTTCCGTGTAGGCGTTGCCGCCCAGGGAGATGTCGCGGGTAAACAGCGACTGGTCGCCGCCGACGATGTTGATGTTGACGGCGCTGGCGCCGGCGTTGAGCAGCGCCACCACCGCCTCGGCCGACGGCCGATAGTTCACTTCGTAGACGTTCTGCAGCGCGAAGGCGTCGACGTCCACGATGATCGGCACCCGCCCGGCCTGCGCAATGACGCCGGTGTAGTCGGCGATCTTGTCCTTCTTGGCCGCCACCAGGAGGACGTCCATCGCGCTCCTGGCCTCCTCCATCGCACCCGGCGTCAGAATCTGGTAGTCGAGGTTGACGTCCTGGATGTCGAACGGGATGTACTGTTCGGCTTCCCAGTAAATCGACTCGGCCACCTCCTGCTCGGTCATGATCGGCAGGCTGATCTTCTTGACGATCACCGCGTGCCCCGACAGCGACGCCGCGACCTCCTTCGTCCGGAAGGCCGGGTTCTCGAACACGCGGCGGATCGCCTCGGCCACCGACACGCCGTCGATGATGGCGCCGTCGACGATGCTGTCGGGGGGGATCGGGGCCGTGCCGAAGGCGACCACCCGGAACCCGTCGCCGGCCGGCCGCAGCTCGACCGCCTTGACGGCACTCGAGCCGATGTCCAGGCCGACGATCGGTTTCGATCTGCGGAAGCGCACGGTCATCATTCCTGCCTGCCCGGCACGCACCGACGATCCGGCCGGGCGACCTCAGCAACGCAAAGGGAGTGCCAGGGGCGTCAGGCCGGCGAAAGTTCGAATTTGGGCGTCCGGCCGTCGCCCGCGCGGCCGACACGGTCGGTGCGGCTTACACTTTGGTGGCCGGGTGACAGCTTTGGCCGTTCCCGGCGGTCCCCGACGTGGCCGCCGGTGCCACCCGGGCGGCCGCGTGCCGCCCGCCTGGCCCGGTTGGCTTATCGGCGGGTGGGGACCAGCTCTTGACACTCGACAGAAGGCCACGTATTATTTGGGTTTACGGCTGTGAAGGTGAGGCCGGAAGGGGAACCGACTGCATGAAGACGTTCATCGCCAGCCCGACCGAGGAGACGCGGCGCTGGCACGTGATTGACGCCGAGGGCAAAGTCCTGGGTCGTCTGGCGACGACCGCGTCGCGGTTGCTGCAGGGCAAGCACAAGGCGGTCTACACCCCGTTCCTGGATACGGGCGACCACGTCGTGATCGTGAACGCGGCGCGGGTCCGTCTGACGGGGCGCAAGGACAACCAGAAGCTGTACCGGACGCACAGCGGCTACGAAGGCGGTCTGCACGAGGAGCGGGCGAAGGTCGTCCGCCAGCGCCATCCGGCGCGTCTGGTCGAAGAAGCGGTGCGGGGCATGCTTCCGAAGACGAAGCTGGGCGACGCGATGTACCGCAAGCTGAAGGTCTACGCGGGGCCGGATCATCCGCACGCCGCACAGAAACCGTCGAAGCTCGAGGTCGCATAACTTGGCAGCACTCATTCAGTACTACGGCACGGGCCGGCGCAAGACGTCCACCGCCCGCGTGTTTCTCCGTCCGGGCTCCGGGGCGATCAAGGTCAACGCCCGGGAGTTCCAGGCCTACTTTCCGATCGAGTCGCTCCGCACCGAAGTCCGCCAGCCGCTGCTGGTGACCGACACCTCCGAGAAGTTCGACATTCTCGCGACCGTGGCGGGCGGCGGAGTGGCCAGCCAGGCGGGCGCGATACGGCTCGGCATCGCGCGCGCGCTCGTCGAATTCAACACCGAACTGCGTCTCCAGCTGAAGAAGAACGGCTTCCTGACGCGCGACGCCCGCATGAAGGAACGCAAGAAGTACGGCATGGCGGGGGCGCGCAAGCGCTTCCAGTTCAGCAAGCGCTAGGGTCTCGGGTCTCGGCTGTCGCGGAGGGGCCGCGACAGCCTGCTGCCGGCCGTCCGCCTCGCGGAGCCGCAGCGCAGGGAGGTAGCTTGGCCGCGACTACGATGAAGGAACTGCTGGAGGCTGGCGTCCATTTCGGCCACCAGACGAAGCGCTGGAATCCGAAGATGAAGCAGTTCATCTTCGGCGAACGGAACGGCATCTACATCATCGACCTCGGCAAGACGGTCACGCTGTTCCGGGAGGCGGAAGACTTCGTCCGCGGGCTGGCCAGCGAGGGACGGACGGTGCTGTTCGTCGGCACGAAGCGCCAGGCCAAGGACGTGGTCGCCGAAGAGGCGCAGCGCTGCAGCATGTTCTACGTCAACGAGCGGTGGCTCGGCGGCCTGCTCACGAACTTCTCCACCATCCAGCGCAGCCTCGGCCGCCTGCGCGATCTCGAGCTGATGGTGACCGACGGCCGCTACGACACGCTGTCGAAGAAGGAAATCGCCCGCAACGAGAAGGAACGCCGGAAGCTGCTGAAGAACCTCGACGGCATCCGCCACATGAGCCGGCTGCCCGACGCCGTCTTCGTGGTCGACACGAAGAAGGAGAAGATCGCGGTCGACGAGGCCCGCAAGCTGAAGATTCCGGTCATCGGCATCGTCGATACGAACTGCGATCCCGACGAGGTCGACTACGTGATTCCGGGCAACGACGACGCCCTGCGGTCGATCCGGCTGTTCGCCTCCCGCATCGCCGACGCCGCCCTGACCGGGCGCACGGCCCGTGAGTCGGCCGCGTCGGAGGCCGAGGGGACCGAGGGCGGCGACGAACGCCGGCCGCGGCCCGCCGCCCGCCCGCGGCCGGAGCCGACCCCGACGCCGGCGTCGGCCTGATCCCGGTCGCGCGGAACCGGGGATCGGCCACGGTCCCAGGATGTGCGCCGGCCCGACCGCGGCCGGCGCTTTTGCTGTACGGGCGGCCGCGGCCCCTCGGGGCCCGCGCGGCCGCCCCCCATCGTCCAACAGACGTCGAACGGAGCACGAGTCATGGCAATCACGGCTGATCAGGTCAAGGTCCTGCGCGACCAGACGGGCGCGGGGTTCATGGAGTGCAAGGCGGCCCTCACCGAGGCGAACGGCAGCCTCGAGGAGGCCACGACGATCCTGCGCAAGCGCGGGCTGGCCCGGGCCGCCAAGAAGGCCGGGCGCTCCACCTCGCAGGGGATCGTCGGCAGCTACATCCACATGGGCGGCAAGGTCGGCGTCCTCGTCGAAGTCAACTGCGAGACCGATTTCGTCGCGCGGACGGACGATTTCCAGGCGCTGGTCAAGGACATCGCGATGCACATCGCCGCCGCCGATCCGCGGTACGTCCGGCGCGAGGACGTGCCGGCGGCCGACGTCGAGAAGGAGCGGGCGATCTACCGGGCGCAGGTCGAGAACTCGGGCAAGCCGCCGGCGGTCATCGAGAAGATCGTCGACGGCAAGCTGGATAGCTATTACGCGCAGGCGGTCCTGCTCGAACAGCCCTACATCCGCGACCAGGCGGTGACCATCAGCCAGCTCCTCGCCGAAAAGACGGCCAAGCTGGGCGAGAACCTCACCGTGTCGCGCTTCGCGCGCTTCCGTGTCGGCGAAACCGCGACCGCCGAGTAGCCGCGGGGCGCGCGGCGCCGTTCCGCCGGCGCGCCGGACCGCCCCCGGGGGCGGTCCGGCGCCGCGGGCCCGGCGCTGATATAATCCGTCGCGTATGCCTGCCCTGCCCGACCCCGTCTACAAGCGCGTGCTGCTCAAGCTGTCCGGCGAAGCCCTGATGGGCGACCAGACCTACGGCATCGATCCGGCCGTCGCCACGCAGATCGCCCGGGACATCCGGGACATCCACGCGCTGGGCGTCGAGATGGCCATCGTCATCGGCGGCGGCAACATCTTCCGCGGGGTGGCGGCGAGCGCCCGCGGGATGGATCGGGCCACCGCCGACTACATGGGCATGCTGGCCACCGTCATCAACGCCCTGGCCCTGCAGGACGCGCTCGAGCAGCAGGAGGTGGTCACGCGCGTCGTGACCGCCATCGAGATGCGCGCGGTCGCCGAGCCGTTCATCCGCCGGCGGGCGGTCCGCCACCTCGAAAAGGGCCGGATCGTGGTCTTCGCGGCCGGCACCGGCAACCCGTACTTCACCACCGACACGGCGGCGGCCCTCCGCGCCATGGAGATGAAAGCGGACGTCATCCTGAAGGGGACGAAGGTCGACGGCATCTACAGCGCCGACCCCCTGCTCCACCCCGAGGCCACCCGGTTCGACCGGATCTCCTACCTGCAGGTGCTCGAACAGGGCCTCAAGGTGATGGACGCGACGGCGATTTCGCTCTGCATGGACAACCGCCTGCCCATCGTGATCTTCAACCTCCGGACGCCCGGCAACATCCAGCGCGCCATCATCGGCGAGCCGGTCGGCTCGCTGGTGACCGCCTAGCGCGCGGCCGCGGCAGCCTTCATCGAGTGGAGCAGCCATGGACGTCAACGATCTCAAGAGCCTGACGGCCGACCTCGCGAAGAAGATGAACATCGCGCTCGAGCACATCCGCCACGAACTGGCCGGCGTGCGGACGGGGCGCGCCTCGGTCAGCATCCTCGACGGCGTGCAGGTCGAGGCCTACGGCACGCACATGCCGCTCAATCAGGTCGCCGGGCTCTCGGTCCCCGAACCGACGCTCATCGTGGCCCAGCCGTTCGACCCGTCGCAGCTGGCCGCGATCGAGAAGGCCATCCGGGCGTCCGACCTGGGCCTGAACCCGGCCAACGACGGCAAGGTCGTCCGGATTCCGCTGCCGCCGCTGACCGACGAGCGGCGCAAGGAGCTGTCGCGGCACGTCCACAAGCTCGCCGAAGAAGGCCGCAACGTGATCCGGCAGGCGCGCCGCGACGCCAACGACCGCCTGAAGAAGCTGATGAAGGATCACGCGATCTCGGAAGACGA
>Ga0307372_10005766_pt1 | contig 18421 bp, 16 predicted proteins | sample OX1MG_FD_202533 | JGI IMG/M metagenome (GOLD analysis project Ga0307372, IMG submission 202533) | Soil microbial communities from Risofladan, Vaasa, Finland - OX-1 | ecosystem: Environmental > Terrestrial > Soil > Coastal area > Acid sulfate soil | place: Finland: Risofladan, Vaasa | collected...
GGCCAACACATAGAGTTCGCCGTCCTGCTCAAACAGTTTCACGTCCACCGACTCTCGGACCTTCTGCCAGGGCAGATCCAGCCACTTCTTTTCGTACTGTTGGATCTTGCCTTTGGGCGTTCCCACCAGATAGAAAATCTCGCGTGCCGGGTCCCGCATCTCCTGCAAGATCTCTTCGGTCGGAATGCCTCTGTCCATCACCCACATGCGTTTTGCTTTCCCGTAAGTCTTCTCGATCTTGTCCAGAAACCCACGGAGTGTAGTGCGATCACTGGTATTGCCGTCCATGACTTCGTAGGCCAACGGGAAACCATCGGTGGTGATCACCAGCGCAATCACCACCTGCAAACAGTCCGTCCGTTTATCGCGACTGTGACCGTACTTAGCCTTGGGGTTCTCTTCCATGGCGCCCTCAAAGTACGTGCTGGTCAGATCGTAGAGCAGCACTTCGAATTCCGCTTGAAACAGATCGGCCCACTTCTGGCGCAGCCACAGAAAGAGATCTTGCTTGTGCTCCAGTACGCGATCCAGACAGCGATACAAGCGATCCTTCTCGGCCACGGCGAAGTCCGTTCCCAGCAGTGCATCCATGGCGGTGGACAGATACCACTGGCGATGCACACGAAACTCGCTGCCTGGATCCAGCAGGCGGTTCACCACCAGGAGTTGCAACACTTTTTCCCAAGCGACATCTTCCCGTGACCCGGCCAGGCGAGAGTCCCAAAACTCATGCAAGCCCAGTTGACGCCACAGCTCGCAGGCCAACCAGCAACTGCCGAAGACGCGAGGGCGTCGCAGTTCCAAGCTGCTCATTTTCACTTGCAGGCTGTCAACTGCATCGGCGGGAATCTCCCGATCGTCGGGAAACAAATCCAAGCTCGTATACTCTTGCTGCTGTTCATCAAACACCGACAGCGTCTTGCGCCATGCCGCTTGTTGTTGGTCATTGATTTCGCCGAGATAAAGAACGGTTCGCTGCACCGTTTTGTGGGAAGCAATACGGTGATTTTCTACGATGCTGAAGTAGCGATGATCTTTGCCGTCTTTTTTGCGATGGATCCTGCGCAGAAACATTCTGACGGCAGACTGCCAGATTTCCCGTCTCGAGGGAAGATACTTGGTCTTCACTCTACCGTTTTTTCAAAGTGCGGCGATGGAAACGCGTTACTTAACCGCGAAAATTAGCGCAAAAATGCCGAAAATCGTCCGCAACTGCGAAGGTTGGGCTAGTATTTGCGGAGGACGCCGATGACACGGCCCTGAATCTTTACCTCGGCGGCCGGGAGGACGATGGGAGCCATTTGCGAATTGGCGGGCTGAAGGCGAATTTTTCCGGCGGGTTCGCGGTAGAAGCGCTTCAGCGTGGCCTCATCGTTGCCGACGAGCGCGACCACGATTTCGCCGGAATTCGCGACTTGCGATTGCTCGACGACAACGTAATCGCCATCGAGGATGTGGTCTTCATGCATCGAGTCGCCTTTGACCTGGAGAACGAAGGTGTTTTGGCCGCGGCTGAAATCAGCGAGAGAAATTGTTTCGCGATCTTCAACGGCTTCGAGCGGGCGGCCGGCGGCGATGCGTCCCACGAGCGGAAGCCCGGCGGCGTGGCGTTCGATGATCTGTTCGCGGACGGGTTTGGGGAGCTGCGTGATTTCGATGGACCGGCTCTGATTGTAGCCGCGGCGAACGAAGCCCTTTTTTTCGAGCGTCGAAAGATGCTTGTGCACGGTGGCGAGAGACGTGAGCTTGAGGGCGCGCGCGATTTCCTCGAAGCTCGGCGAATAGCCATGCTTGTTGAGAAAATTCACCAGATAATCGAGGACCTGTTTTTGCCGCTTCGTCAGCGCCATCGCTTCCCTCCGGGCTTCGCTCATGGAACTGCGAGCCGGGGCAAGTATAGGCGAATCAAAAGCGAAACGCAAGCGCCGCAGCGCCAGCGTTCAGGCGCGCCGAGGATTGCAAGTACCACTGGGCAGCACTGACGCGCCGTTCCGCGCATCCAATCGCGCGCTGGGTGTTTTCCCGTTTTAGGAATTTGCGCGCTGTGCTACGCTTGTGGGTTATCACGCGCGGGGATTTCCTTGCTGAACGAATCCTTCTGAACGTGGTGTACGAACGGAATCTGGTTGGTGATTTTACGGGCGGGTATCGAATGGCGCCGTATTTTTCTTGGATGATTGGCGGGCCGCAAGGCAGCGGCCTGAACGTGAGCGCGGAGATACTGGCGAAGGCGCTTTGCCGGACGGGGTATTACGTTTTCGGGCAGATCGAATACCACTCGAACATCAAGGGCAAGCACAGCGCGTACAAGCTGCGGATCGCGGACGAGCCCGTGGCGTCGCACGTGGACGTGGTGCATTTGCTGTCGTCGCTCGACGAAGAAACGCTCGTGGGCGATCTGTATCACGAGTTCCCCGCGCATCGCGGGCACGTGCATGAAGTAGCGCCGGGCGGCGCAATCCTCTACGACGCGGAACAGAAGAAATTCGCGGAGACCATCGAACGCAAGGATATTTTTCTGTGGGAGATGCCGTACGCGGAGCTGCTCGACCGCGCGCTGACGGAAGCGGGCAAGCCGGGGCAGGCGCGCGCGTACCGCATCATGACGAACACGCTGGCGCTGGGCGCGTCGGTGGGCGCGCTGGGATTCGATTTCGAGCCCGTGGCGCAGGCGATTCGCGACAATTTTGGGAGCAAGGCGGGGAAAGTCGCGGAGCTGAACGTGAACGCCGCGAAATATGCCTACGAATACGCGCGCGAACGATTTTCGCACGAATTGAAATTCGCGCTGCCTGCCGCGCCGGCGAAACGCGAGCAAATCATGGTGAAGGGCACGCAGGCCGTCGGGATGGCGAAGATTCAGGCGGGGTGCGGTTTGCAGACGTATTATCCGATCAGCCCGGCGACGGATGAGAGCGTGTACTTGGAAGGCTATCAGAGCGAGCACAATCTGGTGGTACTGCAAACCGAAGATGAAGTTTCCGCGATTGACGCGGCAGTGATGGGCGCGCATGGAGGCGTGCGCACGTCGACGTCGACTTCCGGGCCGGGATTTGCGCTGATGCCCGAGGGATTGGGATTCGCGGCAATCACGGAAGCGCCTGGGCCAGTGGTGCTGCTCTATCAGCGCGGCGGGCCGTCGACGGGTTTGCCCACGCGCCAGGAACAGGGCGATTTGCTGTTTGCGCTGAATGCGGGGCAAGGCGACATCCCGCGAATGGTGATGGCGTCGGGCGACATCGAGGAATGCTTTTACGACACGTTTGACGCGTTCAATTACGCGGACCGCTACCAGTTGCCGGTGATTGTGCTGGTGGACAAGCATCTGGCGAGCTGCTACCAGACCCTGCCGCGATTCAAAACTTCGCATTTGAAAATTGATCGCGGCATGATGAAGCCGGCGAACACGAACGGCGATTACCAACGGTATGCGTTTACGAAAGATGGCTTGAGCCCGCGATCGGCGCCCGGGCAGGCGGGCGGAATTTTCTGGTCTACCTCGGACGAGCACGATCCGCGCGGGCACATCACCGAAGGCATTGGCAACCGGCTGGCGATGATGGAAAAGCGCATGGGGAAAGTCGAGATGGCCTTGCGCGAGATTCCCGACGGGAAGAAGTACCGATTTTTGGGCCCGGCGGCACCAAAGAAAATTCCGGTCTTGGCGGTTTGCTGGGGGTCGACGAAAGGCGCGGTGCACGACGCCTTGCATCGCTTCGACGCGCATCACGCGACATATGCGGCGCTGCACATTCGGATGATGCGGCCGTTTCCGGTGGAGGCGGTGAAGGAAATCCTTTCGCGCGCCGAGCGCGTGGTGTGCTTCGACGGGAATTATTCGGGGCAACTGGCGCAACTGATTCGCGCGGAGACGGGAATTTCGGTGCAGCATCGCGTGGTGAAATATGACGGGCGGCCGTTTTCCGAGGAAGAGATTATCGTGGCGCTCGAAGCGGCGCGGGCGGGCGCGGCGGAGCGGCTGGTGCTTTCGCAAGGGAAACTAGTTGTTCCCGGCGACGGCAATCAGGAATTCGACGAAATGCTCGAGCTGCGCGAGGCGCATCCGAAGATGCTGGCGCCGATGGTGCCGCTGCCGCCGGGATATAATCGCTGACGCCGCGATCCATAGGAGAGTTTTGGGAATGAGCACGACAACACCGGAAGTGAAAACCATTCAGGCGCACGATTTCAAATCGGACATTCACAACGATTGGTGTCCGGGGTGCGGGGACTTCGGCGTGGTTTCGGCGGTGCAAATGGCGCTGGCGAAATTGCAGGTAGCGCCGCATCGCGTCGCGGTGATCAGCGGCATCGGCTGCGCGGGCAAGACCGCGCATTATATGAACGCGTATTCGTTCCACACGCTGCACGGGCGCGTGATGCCGTCGGTGACGGCGATGAAGCTGGCGAATCACAGCCTGACGGTGATTGGCGTGGGCGGCGACGGCGACGCGTATGGCATCGGCGGAGGGCATTTCGTGGCGGGCGGCCGGCGGAACTTGGACATCACCTACGTGGTGATGAACAACGACGTCTACGCGCTGACGAAGGGGCAGGCGTCGCCGACGATTGCGAAAGGGCAGAAGACGAAGTCGATGTCCGAGCCTTCGATCATGGACGCGATCAATCCCGTGCTGCTGGCGCTGGCGTGCGGGTACACGTTTGTGGCGCGCGGCTATGCGCTGGACACGAAATATCTGTCGGAGATCATCGCGCAGGCGATTCAGCATCGCGGCAGCGCGCTGATCGACGTGCTGCAAACTTGCCCGACGTATAATGATCTGCACACCAAGGGATTTTACGCCGGACAAGCCGAAGGCCAGCCGCGGCTCTATCGTCTGGATCAGACAGGCTACGATCCGATCGTGCACGATGCGGACGATCCGGTGGAAATCGCGCAGAAAAAAGCGCAGGCGCTATTGAAAACGCAAGAGCCGGGAGGCCGGATTCCTCTGGGAATTTATTACAAGCTGGATACCGCGACTTACGAGGATCATCTCAAGGCGAAAATCCCCGGGCTGCAGGAAAAGCCTCTGGCGGAGCTCGATTTGTATCATCGCGACATCACGCCCAACCTCGATGAATTGATGTGATTCGCCGTGGAGACAAGGAACCCGGGCGCGACTTTGGTTAAGCACTGCGATGCGGCGCCGAATCGTTCCCGTCGTCGAAGGCGAACACGACAATGAAAGCTCTGCGCAAGATGCGCCCGGAGGCAGGCGCGCAACTCGAGTCCGTTTCCATTCCTACATTCGGCCCTTCCGACGTTCTCATCCGCGTGCGCGCCGCTTCAATCTGCGGCACCGATCTGCACATTTACCACTGGGACAAATGGTCCGCGTCGCGCATACGCCCTCCGATGACCTTCGGCCACGAATTTTGCGGCACGATCGAAAAAGTCGGCGCGGAAGTTGATTCGCTGAAGCCCGGCGATTTCGTCAGCGCGGAAATGCACATCAATTGCGGACATTGCCGCGCCTGCCGCGCGGGCCAGCCGCATCTGTGCCGCAACGTGAAAATCATCGGCATCGACGCCGACGGCTGCTTTGCGGAATTTGTTCGCATTCCCGCGCGCAACGTGTGGAAAATCGATCCCGTGATTCCCGAGCATTACGCGGCGATTCTCGATCCGCTTGGCAATGCGGTGCACACGGTTCTCGCTGGGGAAATTGCCGGGCAAACCGTCGCGGTCACGGGCTGCGGTCCGATTGGATTGATGTCCATCGCAGTGGCGCGCGCTTGCGGCTGTTCTACAATTTTTGCGACTGAAGTGAACGCGCATCGGCGCGACTTGGCAAAGAAAATGGGTGCCGATGTGGTGTTGGATCCGAGGGAAGGCGACGCGGTCGCGCGCGTCCGCGAAGCTACGGACGGCGACGGCGTGGACGTTCTTCTCGAAATGAGCGGCAATCCTGCCGGCATTCGCCAGGGATTTCAAATGTTGCGCCAGGGAGGGCGCGCGTCTCTGCTGGGCATTCCGAGCGAGCCGGTCACTCTCGATTTGGTCAACGATGTGATTTTCAAAGGCGCCGTCGTACAAGGGATCTATGGCCGCAAAATGTTCGAGACGTGGGAGCAGATGACTTCGCTCCTGAGAGCAGGCCGCCTGAATCTCGAGCCGCTATTCAACGAGCGCCTGCCCCTCGACCGTTTCGCCGAAGCTTTCCAGCTCCTCGAATCCGGCCAAGCCAGCAAAATTCTCTTCTATCCAAACGGCACCGCGAAATAATTAGATTTCGTCCGACTTGGGATTGATCGTTCGGGATCGATAAATGAATCGTGAAGCAGCTCTCGCCGAAGCCGAAAAGATCCTGCAGAGCCTCCGCAAACTTTCATATCGCGAGTGTCGTAAGCTTATGGAGCAACGGTCAACGAAGACAGTGCAGGGCCCTGATGGGAAAACGTATCAACTTGAAACCCAAGCCTTCTGGGACAGCAAGAAGAACGGGAATATCCGAGTGATGGTATTGGTCGATGACGGCGGCATCAGTGCGTTTAAACCATTGACTCGGTCCTTTATTATCTCGCCCGATGGCACATTTGTCGGAGAAAATATAGACTGAGCGCGGCGAGTAATCCTGCCCCTCGTCCCAACCTCTCGGGTAGCCTATAATCCTTTGTGGGGCTGCTCGGCTCTCTTTCATAGGAGGAATTATGGCTACACCATCACCGCTGATGTCCACGCGCCCGCAGACGCAGTATCTGCGCGACGCGTTAGAAGATTTGAAATCGAAGCACCAGTATATTCAGCTTCGCATCCTCGAAGGCGAGCAAAAGCCCATCGCCACGGTTGACGGAAAAGAAGTCATCAACCTCAGCTCGAATAATTATCTCGGCCTCACCACGCATCCGAAGCTTCGCCGCGCGGCGATTGACGCGATTCGAAAATACGGAGTCGGCTCCGGCGCCGTCCGCACGATTGTCGGCACGATGAAAATTCACATGGATCTCGAGGAACAAATCGCACGCTTCAAAGGCACCGAGGCCTGCGTCGTGTTTCAGTCCGGATTCACCGCGAATGCGGGAACCGTTTCCGCCATCCTCGGCAAAGAGGACCTGATTATTTCCGACGAGTTGAATCACGCGTCGATCATCGACGGCTGCCGCCTGTCGCGCGCCACGATCAAGGTTTTCAAGCACAAAGACATCGCCGATTGCGAGCGCATTCTTCAGGAGACGAAGGACTGGAACGGCCACAAGCTGCTCATCACGGACGGCGTCTTCTCGATGGATGGCGACATCGCGCCCCTGCCGGAGCTTTGCGACCTCGCCGAGAAATACAATTGCATGATGATGGTTGATGACGCGCACGCTTCCGGCGTGCTGGGCCGCAATGGACGCGGCACGGTCGATCATCTCGGCTGCCACGGGCGCGTGGACATTCAAGTCGGCACGCTCAGCAAAGCCATCGGCTCGATTGGCGGCTACGTCTGCGGGTCGCGCGATTTGATCGAATTTCTCTATCATCGCGGCCGGCCGTTCCTGTTTTCGACGTCTCATCCGCCGTCCGTCACCGCGACGTGCCAGGCCGCGTTCAATCTGCTCGATTCGGACGCCGGAGAAAAGCTCGTCAAGCGCCTGTGGAGCAACACGAAATTCTTCAAGCGGCGCCTGAAACGCCTGGGCTTCGACACGGGCAAGAGCCAGACGCCCATCACGCCGATCATGGTCGGCGAAGCGGATAAAGCCTTCGAATTTTCCCGCGAGCTTTTTCAGGAAGGCCTGCTGGCGATGGCCATCGGCTACCCGACGGTTCCGCAGGGGAAGGCGCGTCTTCGCACCATTGTTACGGCTACGCATAAACGCGCCGACCTCGAGCGCGCGCTCGAAATCCTCGAACGCACCGGCAAAAAACTCGCCGTGATCTAATGCGAAGGCGCGGACTTTTACGCGCGCGAGCGCAGCATAGCATCATCGCTGTACGCACCCGCTCGATTTGTACGTGAAGAAATCCGAGGATGTGTGCCGTAAGCAGCGAAAAGGATCGCAAGTCAAGGCCGCCCGCTAAAGATATTTCAAACCGCACGCCGCTGCCGGACGAAAAGGAAGATCAGAAAACGGATAACGTTGACGAAGCCTCGCGCGAATCTTTTCCCGCGAGCGATTCTCCGGCCTGGACGCTGATCCCGAAGAGGTGCGACAGGGAAAAATGATAGCACGCGTTTAATTTCGCGTCGGCAAGCAGCCGATACGCGAAGCAGCGTTGCTGAAAAACCTTATTGCCTCCCCGGTGTATATTCTTCCAGAAGTGTTACATTTCCACCCAACAGAGGTCTCTCGGCGCTGCTTTGGTACTCTTGTAATTCGCTGTAAAGGAACGACATTCATTTTGGAAGGAGAATTGCGGCCGACGTATCTGCGTAAAGAAGGGGAAGTGTGACTCGCTCCGCTCGCACCGCCCCCAAGGATTCTCCAGGGAGGGTTGACATGAATAGACTTGGCTTCTCGTTTCTGGTTGTTGCGGCGCTGGCGTCCACATCCGCCGCACAATCCGCTAATCAGCAGTATCGTCCGAACGATCGCCAGCAGACGCAATCGCAGCCGGCGAAATCTTCACAGCCAAAGGGCCAGCAGAGCGGCACGCTGGGTGGAGTTTCAGCCTCGGCGTCAAACGCCTCCTCCGCTTCCGCAAATGCCGGACCGGCATCGGCGGGTCTGTCATCTGGAACCACCGTGAACGCGGAACTGCTGACCACGCTGGACGCACGCAAATGTCATCCGGGCCAGCGCGTTGTCGCGAAAACCACGCAAGACGTGAAGCAGAATGGGCATGTGGTCCTGCGCAAGGGCACGCGGCTGATCGGCCACGTTACCCAAGCGCAAGCCCGAACGAAGGCAAATGCCGAGTCTTCCGTCGGCATCATGTTCGACGAAGCCGTAATGAAGAAAGGCCACCCGGTTCCATTTCACGCCGCGATTCAAGCCCTCGCTGCGGCGCGGACGATGTCAGCCGCTTCGCTGGGTGACGATGGCATGATGGAGCCCTCCGGACCCCCGATGGGTTCTGGCGCGGGTGCCATGGGTGGCGGCGCCCTTGTCGGCGGCGCCGGATCAGCGATGGGCGCGGCTGCGGGCGCTACGGGCGGCATGGCCGGAAATCTGTCTGGTGCTGCCAGCGGGACTCTTGGCGCAACATCCGCTACAGCAGCTTCGGCGGGCGGCAACCTCCGCGGCTTAAATGCAGCGGGCCAGTTGACATCCACCAGCAGCGGCGTCATCGGCATGAACGGTCTGAATCTGACTTCCGCAGCCAGCAATTCGACCGGAGGCTCGGTTATTACGTCGACGAATCGCAATGTCCATCTGTCCAGCGGCACGCAGATGCTCTTGCGAGCGAATGGCGGCAAGTAACTGCGGTGCTCTCCTGCGGCCGTGCGAGGCCTGCCGCTTCGCACGGCCAGTTTTCCTGCCGATGGTATTCGCGGCAAGGAGTTGACCGGTTCGGCTTAACCTTCGTTGTTGACTCTTAATGTATCGGCGCTGCACTTCGGTACTACGAGAAAAGAACATTCCCGCCAAAATGACAGGTATCACCTCGGCTCTCGTCTTTTCGGGCAGGGGAATTGGGGAAAATCCATGAGGCAAAGAAAATACTTGGGAAATCTCCCATGGGCTTTTGCGGCTGCGCTTCTGTTTATCGCCGGGTGCAGTCACGCGATCTTTCCACAAAACGGCGGAGGGAACGGCGGCAATACCGTTCCGATGATTCTCGCGTTCCACGATACCCCGCCTTCCGGCATTACGCTCACGTCCTTTCAGGTTACGGTCACGGGAGCGGTCTTGCAGCCAGGAAACGTTTCGCTGCTGTCCGCGCCGGGCCAAACGATTGAGCTCACGCAGCTGCAGGCCAATTCCGCGATTCTCTCGACCACGCAAGTTGCTTTGAGCAGTTACACGAGCCTGACCATCACCTACGCAAATCCCAAGTACACATTCTTGAACGACTCCGGCATAACGGAGACCGTCAATGGACAAGCGTGCGCTGCGGGAGCTTCCTGCGTCGTCACGCCTACGATTTCCGGGGCGTCCACGATCACGCTTCCCAGCACGGCGCCATTTCCCGTGGTCACCACCACAGGGCAGACCACGCTGCTCCAGGTCGACGTCAACCTCAACAACATCATTCAAAGTGATTTCAGCGTAAACTTTGCCAATTCAGGAGCCGCCACGGTGGTTCAAGGCAGTACCGCTGGCTCCGCGCTTGGCAATCTGGCCGTGAATGGCGTGATAACGTCGGTCGGCACGAACCAATTCAATCTTGCGGCATCAACGGGACAGTCGCTCACCGTCGCGGTCGGCACCTCGACCGCCTACGAGTTTCAGCGCGCGAATTGCACGGCAAATGATTTCACGTGCCTAGCGACCGGCCAGATCGTCGATGTGGATTTGAACGTCTTGACGGGCGGCACGTTCCAAGCCAGCGAAGTCGATTTCGACGACGCAACCAACACGCAGCAGGTGAGCGGAACCATTGTCTCCTTCAACGCCACGCCGCCGACCAGTTTCCAGATGGTCATGCACAATACCGTGCCGCCGATCTCGGGTTTCTCTGTGGGCACGCCCGTCACAGTCACGCTCGGCAACGCAGTCACATTTGTCATCAACAACGGCTCATTGCCGTTGCCGGCTGGCGTCACGTTCGCCAGCAATTCGGATCTGCTCGTGGGCCAGGAAGTCGAGGCGCGTGTTTCCGGCACATTCACGGCCGGGCCGCCGCCTTCGTTCACCACGGATCGCATCGCCCTCGAGCCCACGCAGCTCAATGCAGCCGTGAGTTCGATTTCTTCGCAGGCTCAGCCCTTGCCGCTTTTTGTTTTGAAACCGCTTCCGCCGATGTTTAGTCAGGCTCCGATCAACTCGGTCACTCAAATTCAAGTACTCATTTCTCCGACGACCCAGTTCGAGGGTCCTTCGCTCACCAGTTTGTCCAGTTTGCAGGTCGGAAACGTGGTCTCCGTGGGTGGCTTCCTGTTCAACACGACCAGCACGACAGGTTCGCCGTCGATCGTCGCAAACGCCGTGATTGCTCCTGTTCCCGGCACGTAACCGGCGCCAGCGCGAAACGAAAAAAGGGCCGCCTATTCGGAGATTCATTGCGTCGAGATAACGCAGTGATGTCCGAGGAGACGGCATTTTTTCTCTGCTCATTGAAACTTGCTGCTCACTCGCGGCGAGACATCCGGGCTAGGTTGACTGCTCGCGCGCGCGAACGGCGCGTGCTCCCTGCTGATGCTCCGGATTCCAGATGCGGACCGCGCTACGGTCTGACGTTTCCGCGAGAAGCTCCGCGATGGTCTTATTTTTGACGGGATGGCGAACCGTGGGAGCGATTTCCGCAAGGGGCACGAGGACGAAGCGGCGCTCGGCCATGCGCGGATGGGGGACTTCGAGCTCGGGCGCGCGAATAATGCTCGAGCCACAGAGCAGAATATCGATATCGATCGCTCGCGGGCCGCGCCGCACCCGCTTCCTGCACCCAATTCCGGTTTCGATTTGACGGATGGCGCGCAAGAGTTGGCGCGGCATCAAATCCGTCTCCGCTTCGACCACACAATTCAAAAACCAACCCTGCGTTTCGAAATCCACGGGCTGCGTGGAGTAAATCGAAGACCGCCGCGTGACGTTGAGGCCGTGCGCGGCGAATGCCTCGATGGCTGCCGCAAGATGCTCTTCGCGCTCGCCAACATTCGAGCCAAGCGACAAGTAGACCGTCTTCATGAGTATTGGACGCGACTGAAAAGCATTTTCAGAAAAGCTGCGGCTGGCGGCGCGGTTCATCCATGCCAAAATATTTGTACGCGAGGGCCGTGGCGACGCGGCCGCGCGGCGTGCGATCGAGCAGGCCGAGCTGCATCAAATATGGCTCGTAAATTTCCTCGATAGCGTCCTCCTCCTCGCTCAGCGACGCGGCCAGCGTATTGAGCCCGACCGGTCCGCCGCCGTATTTTTGAACGATGGCGAGCAGCAGGTTGCGATCCACTTCATCGAGGCCGTGCTCATCGACGCCGAGCATCCCAAGCGCTTCCTTCGCGACAGCCAGCGTGATTTTTCCGTCCGCGCGAACCTCGGCAAAATCGCGAACACGGCGCAATAGCCGATTCGCGACGCGCGGGGTGCCCCGGCTGCGGCGCGCGATTTCCTCCGCGCCCGCATCATCCATCGCGATGCCCAGAATTTTCGCCGAGCGGCGCACGATTTCGAGCAAATCTTCCGCCGTGTAAAAATCCAGACGATGCACAATGCCGAAGCGCGAACGCATCGGCGCCATGATCAGGCCCGCGCGCGTCGTGGCGCCGACCAACGTGAATTTCTGCAATTGATACGGATGAATGCGCGCTCCCGCGCCCTGCCCGATCACCAGATCGATGCGATAGTCCTCCATCGCCGGATAGAGGATTTCCTCCATCGCGGGCTGCAGACGGTGAATTTCGTCGAGAAAAAAAAGTTCGCGCGCTTCGAGCGCCGTCAGCACCGCCGTGAGGTCGCCTTTTCGCTCGAGGAGCGGGCCGGAGCTGATTTTGATGCTGGCGCCCATCTCTGCCGCAAGAATTTGCGCCAGCGTCGTCTTGCCCAAGCCGGGAGGGCCGTACAGGAGAACGTGATCGAGCGCGTCGCCGCGGCTGCGCGCGGCCTCGACGGCAATTTTCAGATTTTCCTTGACGCGCGACTGGCCCACAAAATCGTCAAAACGCTTTGGGCGGACGCTGGCGTCGAGACGCGCGTCCTCGTCAAACGCCTGCCCGGAAACCACGCGATGTTTCAGGTCGACCATGCGATTTTGTTCACCGTGCAAATCGTTACGCTAATCATTGCGAGCGGCGCGCGCGCCCTTCTCGATTGCGGCGCCGCCCAATTTCTGCAAAGCGGAGCGAAGAAGCGCATCGAAACTTGAACCGGCTGCGCCGCGCACCTGCTCCAGCGTCTTTTCCACTGAGCGCTCGTCGTAACCCAGATTAACGAGCGCGGAGGCCACATCGGATTCGACCTGCGAGCGCGAGGCAGGCTTGCCCGTATCCGCGACTTCGACGACCGCAAGCTTGTCTCGCAATTCGAGGATGATGCGCTCGGCGGTTTTCTGCCCCACGCCGGGAATGCGTTTGAGCTGCAAAACATCGCCCTTGCGAATCGCGGGGACGAGTTCGTCCAAATTCATCCCGGACAAAATTTTCAGCGCGAGGCTGGGACCGACGCCGGATGCGGAAATCAGCATCTCGAAACACTGCTTTTCGCGCGCGGTCAAAAATCCGTAGAGCGCGATTTGGTCCTCGCGCAAGTGCGTGTGGATCAGCAGCGTCACTTCCGCGTGCAGCGCGCCCAAACCGGCGAACGTCGACAGCGGAATCTGCACTTGGTAGCCAACGCCGCCAGTGTCCACGATCACTTGATTCGGCCGTTTGTCGACGAGCACGCCACGAAGCTGTCCGATCATCTCGAGCGATTATTGACTGGCGGCCGGGGAGTGTCAACGCAACACGGATGCGTGCTGGCATGCAACGAACTTCTGACTGAGGAAGCTAGCGGCGTGCGCGATCGTTGCGGACGGCTTCCTCGACCAGAGCCTCGAGGTCGCGCCGCGTGAGCGTGATTCGGTCGGGTTCAGCCATATCTGACGTGACCGGGCAGGCGGTGCTGGCGCCGGCCGCGGTTTCCAGGCCATAGCGGGCGCGCGCGACGAGCAATTTTTCCACGTCTTCGCGGGAAAGCAAAACCTGCTTGTGAAGCAATTCCGTCACCAGAGCTACTCGGGCGAAGTGCTCCACTGTCTCCATGCGATAATACGCCGTAAGCAGGTCCGCGCCATAGGTGACGACGCCATGATTCGCCATGAGAATCGCGTCGTGCGATTGCACGTACGGCTCGATGGAGTCGGTCAACTCAGAGGTCCCCGGCGTGCCGTATTGGGCCAGCGGGACGCTGCCGAGCCCCATCACTGCTTCGCTGAGCAGCGCTTTATTGAGCGCGAGACCCGCCGACGCGTATCCCGTCGCTGTGATGGGATGGGCATGGCAGACCGCATTGACATCCGGGCGCAGGCGATAAATCAAGATGTGCATCGCCAGTTCCGAAGACGGATTCCGCCCGCCCGAGATTTTGTTTCCCATGCAGTCCGTGACAACGAGCTCTTCGGGCGACATCATGCCCTTGGAACAGCCTGTCGGAGAGGTCAACACACGATGCGGGTCGAGGCGGAGAGAAATATTCCCGTCGGTGGCCGCAATGAAATTGCGCTCGTGAAACCATCGCCCGACGGTGCAAATGTCGCGCCGGTGCTCTTCTTCGCTTTTCAGCGCCCCGTGAGAGATGGATTCAGAGAGCATGTTCAGGAGATCCTCGACTGCCACGCCGCCATTATGGCCGGAGGCAGGCCGCCATTCTATCCCTGTTGTCCAGCGCCAATGACAAGTTTTTACAAATTAGGCATAAATACCGCGATGCCTCAGCGCGATGGCCACGCGATCGATGGCCAGCATGTAAGCGGCGATGCGGTTGTTGACGCCGTGCTTTTCCGCGTACTGGACCACATCGTCAAAGCTGCGGTCCATCACGTCTTGCAGGCGCTCGTTGACTTCGCTCTCACGCCAGAAGAAGCCCTGCCGGTCTTGAACCCATTCGAAATAGCTGACCGTGACGCCGCCGGCATTTGCGAGGATATCGGGAATAATAAAGACACCTTTTTTGCCGAGCACCTCGTCGGCGGGAGCCGTAGTGGGTCCGTTCGCGCCCTCGCACAGGATTTTCGTTTGCACGCGGCTGGCGTTCTGGCTGGTGATTTGATTTTCGATCGCCGCGGGAATCAGAATATCGCACGGCTGGAAGATCACGTCCTGCGAGGAAAGTTTTTGCCCGCCTCCGGGGAAATCCGGCAAGGCCTTGTGCTGGTTGTAAACCCAGTCGATCATCTTCGGGATATCGAAGCCTTTTTCGTTGTACAGGCCGCCATGCACATCGGCGAGGCCGACAATGTTGTAGCCCGCCTCTTGCATCAGGCGCGCGCCCATCGAGCCCACGTTGCCGAAACCCTGAATCACCACGCGGCAGTTTCTTTTGTTCATGCCCAGTTTCGCGGTGGCCTTGTCGCAAACCATCATCACGCCGCGGCCGGTCGCTTCCGGACGCCCGAGCGAACCGCCCAGCTCGAGGGGTTTGCCCGTGACGACGGCGGTGACGGTGTGGCGCATGTGCATCGAGTAGGTGTCCATCACCCAGGCCATCACTTGTGCGTTAGTGTTCACGTCGGGCGCGGGCACGTCGCGCTCGGGACCGATCCAATCGGAAAGCTCGGCGGTATAGCGCCGCGTCATGGCCTCGATTTCGCGCTGCGACATTTTCTCCGGATCACAGATGATGCCCCCCTTGGCGCCGCCAAAGGGAATGTTTACCACCGCGCACTTCCAGGTCATCCAGGACGCCAGCGCGCGCACTTCGTCAATCGTGACATCGGGCGAGTAGCGGATTCCGCCTTTGCCGGGGCCGCGCACCAGCGAGTGCTGGACGCGATAGCCGGTGAACACTTCGAGGTGCCCGTCATCCATCTTCACGGGAATGTACACCGTGATTTCCTTGTTCGGATACCGCATGAAGCGATAAAGATCCTGCGGAAGCCCGAGCCGCCTCGCTGCTTCTTCGAAGCGCGATTCCGCGGCTTCGTACGGATTCAGTTCATGCTCCATGGATACGGTGGCCATAACGAACGCTCTCCTCGAAGGGACGAATTGGACAATGCCGCTGCCGTTCCGCGCGGCGGAAGCTCCCTGAAACTTCCAGGGCAGCGGGGCCAAGTATACGAAGGCACAGCCTCGCCACGCAAGGCAACGAGTGATTCCCTGATGCCCATTCGGAAACGAGGTGCCTACATCGCGGATCGCGCCGCAACCCGCGTCAAACTCGGGATCCGCTTCCTAATTTCGGTGGATAAAGTGATGGAGCAGAAGCCGCGCGAGGCGTTTATGATCATGGCGCACCACGCCCTTCTGTTGGAGCAAGTTTCCGGTGACGTACTTCAGGCCCATTCGCCGCAATTCATCGAGCGAAGGGTCAACCGGCACGGCGCCCTGGCCGCGATAACGCCGCAACAAGGCCGGCGAAGAAGCGGGCGCGCGATTCACCACGACCCAGTCGAATATCTCTTTCCCCGTGTGCTCGTAAATGGCGCGAACATGATCGGCAACCGAGTAGCCATCCGTCTCGCCCGGCTGCGTCATTAGATTCGCGATGTAGACGCATTCGCCGCGGGAACGCACGATGGCGTTCGCCACGCCGCGCACCAGCAAGTTGGGGATGATGCTTGTGTACAGCGAGCCAGGGCCCAGAAGAATCAAATCCGCTTCGCGAATCGCCTGCAGCACCTCGGGCAGGGGCCGCGCGTCCGACGGGACGAGCCGCACACGGCGGATGCGCCGCCGCGAGCGCGATATTTTCGTTTCTCCGGCGACGACGCGGCCGCCTTCGAGCTCGGCTTTTAATGTAACGTTCGCATTCGTCGAGGGGAAGATCCTTCCGCGCGTCGCCAGCACTTTTCCCGAGAGCCTTACAGCCTCCGGAAAATCCCCGGTGACATGTGTCAGCGCGGTGAGAAATAAATTTCCGAAGCTGTGCCCCCCCAGGCCGCGTCCGCGATCCGAGGGAAAGCGATATTGAAACAGCCGGCCGAGCAACGCTTCATCGGGCGACAATGCAACCATGCAGTTACGGATGTCTCCCGGCGGCAAAATGGAATATTCGCGGCGCAGGCGGCCCGAGCTGCCTCCGTCATCGGTGACGGTGACGACCGCGGCAACATCCGCGATCGGCCGCTGCTCGCCATTTTGCCGGGTGCTTGCAATGTGCTGTTTCAATCCGCGGAGCAGCATCGAAAGTCCGGTACCGCCACCAAGCGCGACAATGCGGATGGATCGGGAACGGGAATGTGCGGGCTTACTCACGGACTTTAGAATTAACCGCTGGCGCCCTCGCGCTCGGGGTAGAGTAGCTCGGTAAACCGCGGGTCGTCCTGCAGAAATGCAAAATCTTCATCGTTGCGCGCGCGATAGCGGTTTTCCCCGCGAAGCTGAATCGCAATTTTCAAATTCTGCATCGACGATTCCGCCTCGCCAGTCAAACAATCGAGCGCCGCCATGGCATACACAATATGGTCGGCCTTGGGTGCGGACTTGCGCGCGCGATCCAGATGCACGCGAGCCTCATCCCAGCGCCCCAGGTTCATCATTGCGATGCCCTGATTGTAGTGATCTTCGGCCGATTTCGCCGATGGCTCGGGAGCGCGCGAAATGCGCTGATCGCAGATGCGCAGGTGAATCCGCGCGCGATCGGCGAGTTCCTTGTTCGGACCCTCCAAAACGCGCTCGAGCGCCTGCTTGGCGCGGCTAAATTTCTGCTGCTGGAAAAACTTCAGCCCTTCTTCGTAGGCTCTCAATTGATGCTGCGTGGCGTGGTCACTGGTATCTTGAAAGATGCTGGAATGCTTTGTTTCCTGTAACGCTTTATTTTTCAGTGTCTTATGGCCATTCCGGCGAGCGGAGGAGGACTGCCTGCTACGCGGTTTGGTCTTGCCGGTCGAGCGCGCCATAATGGACGTAGAATAGCAGCGACGCTTTGTGTCGTCAACCGGCCATATTTTGGCTAATTTCCCCCTGTTTTACTCTCGACTTGCGGGGTTTCACGTGGAACATGCGGTTCCATTCGCGCGCCAACGGGATTTTCGCGCGAACTGTGGCGGGATTGGGGCGCAGCGATGGTCGTTGCCTGTTCCGAATCAATGCGAAAGACGCAAGATGGCCTGCCGGACATCCCTATGCTATAAGTAAACGGCGACAAAAATACTGAGGTACTCGTGCCGTTCATAAATTTTCCCGCTCGCGAGATCAACTGCAAGCTCGTTTACTACGGTCCCGGCCTCGGCGGCAAAACCGCCAATCTGCAGTGGATCTACGACCACACTGGCTCGAATCAAAAAGGGAAAATGGTTTCGCTGGCGACGGAAACAGATCGCACTCTGTTTTTCGATTTTCTTCCGCTGGATCTCGGCACGGTTCGCGGATTCCGCACGCGCTTCCATTTATATACCGTGCCCGGCCAGGTTTTTTACGAGGCGAGCCGTCGGCTGATTTTGAAAGGCGCGGACGGCGTTGTGTTCGTCGCGGATTCGCAGGAAGAGCGGCTCGACGCGAATCTCGAGACGATTGACAACCTCAAGGAACATTTGAAAGATCACAACCTGAATTTCGATACGATTCCCTACGTGCTGCAGCTCAACAAGCGCGATTTGCCCAACGCCATGCCCGTCGCGGAATTGACCAAGCAATTGCAACTCAAGGGCGAGCCGGTGCTCGAAGGCGTCGCCATTCAAGGCCAGGGAATTTTCGACACGCTGAAGGAAGTTGCGAAGCTCGTCCTCGCCGAACTGAAGAAAAACTCCTAACTA
>Ga0307372_10005772_pt1 | contig 18408 bp, 11 predicted proteins | sample OX1MG_FD_202533 | JGI IMG/M metagenome (GOLD analysis project Ga0307372, IMG submission 202533) | Soil microbial communities from Risofladan, Vaasa, Finland - OX-1 | ecosystem: Environmental > Terrestrial > Soil > Coastal area > Acid sulfate soil | place: Finland: Risofladan, Vaasa | collected...
CGCCGTGAGCCGCGGCCGCCCCGCCGTGAGCCGCGGCCGCTCCGCCGACCGCGCGGAGGGCTCCGCCGGGTGCTCGTGTGCCTGCCGCGTCGTCGTCACCGCTCCCGTCGCACTCGTGCGCAGCCGCCCGGCCGGGCTGCGGCGCGCTGCCTACAGTAACGATCCGGCGGCCGCGGATGCGGGGCCCACCAGGCCTTGCGGCCGGCACGTCACTCGGCGAACCATGACCACCCGGATCACCAGCCCCGCGCCCGCACCCGCCGCGTCCGGCGGCGCTCCCGGCGCCCGGACTGCGCCGGTCGGCCCGTCGCGCCGGCGCGCCCCGGGGCTCCTGGCCCACCTCGTCGTGGCGGCCCTCGCCTTCGTCCCACTCCTGGTGGTCGACCGGGGCGTCGTGAGCTCGGACACGAAGACGTACCTCTACCTCGACCCCGCCCGTTTCCTCGGCCAGGTGGCCTCGATGTGGTACCCCACAGTGGCACTCGGCACGGTCACCCACCAGTACGTGGGCTACCTGTTCCCGATGGGGCCGTACTACGCACTTGCCGCCGCGGTCCACGTGCCCACCTGGGTCGCCCAGCGGCTGTGGCTGGGCGCCATCCTCTTCGCCGCCGGCGCGGGCGTCCTCTGGCTCTGCCGGGCGCTCGGGGTGCGCGGGCCCGGGCGTGCCGTCGCGGCGCTGGCGTTCATGCTCTCGCCGTACCTCCTGCAGTACTCGGGCCGGATCTCGGTGATCCTCGTTCCGTGGGCGGCCCTCCCGTGGCTCGTCGCCTGCACCGTGCTCGCGCTGCGCCGGCGGCACGCGGTCGTGGCGGGCACCGGGGGTGCGCGGGCCACCACGCTCGAGTCGTGGCGGTACCCTGCCTGCTTCGCGCTCGCCGTGGCGCTCTCGAGCGGCATCAACGCGAGCTCGGTCCTCTACGTCGTCCTCGCCCCGGTCCTGTGGCTCGTCTGGGCCGTCGCGGTCGAGCGCCGGTCGACGTGGCGCGACGCAGGGGTCGTGCTCGCCCAGCTGGGCGCGCTCTCGCTCCTCGTCTCCGCCTGGTGGATCGCAGGGCTCATCGTCGAGGCCGGGTACGGCGTCGACATCCTCCGTTACACCGAGTCGGTCCGCGCCACGAGCTCCACCTCGACCCCGCTCGAGGTGCTCCGCGGGCTCGGCTACTGGTACTTCTATGGTGGGGGGAAGTCCGGGTCGTGGACCCAGAGCGTGGTGCTCTACACCAAGTGGCTCTGGCTCGTCGCCCTCTCCTACTTCCTCCCGGTGCTCGCGTTCGTCTCGTCCGCGCTCGTGCGCTGGCGCCACCGCGGGTACTTCGTCGTGCTCGTGGTGGTGGGGGTCGTGCTCTCGGTCGGCGCCTACCCCTACACACAGCCGCCGGCCGCCGGCGGCGTCCTCGAGGCCTTCATGAACGACACGACCGTCGGACTCGCGATGCGCTCGACCGACCGCGCGACGCCCCTCGTGCTGCTCGGCCTCGCGATGCTGCTCGGTGCGGGCGTCACCGCGGTGTGCGCGGCCGGCGCGGCCCGGCGGCGCAGGGCGTGGACGGGGTGGGTGGCCGCGGCGTCGCTGTGCGCGCTGGTCGTCGCCGACAACCCGGCGATCTTCAACGGCGACGCCGCGATCGTCCCCCCGCTCACCCAGCCGGCGACGCTCCCGGGCTACGGCCTCGCGGCGGCGAGCTACCTCGACTCGACGCAGCCGGGCACCCGGGTGCTCGGGATCCCCGGCGACGCCTTCGCCGCCTACCGGTGGGGCGAGACGACCGACACGCCGCAGCCCGGGGTCCTCACGCGCCCCTTCGTCACGCGCGAGCAGCAGGTCATGGGCTCGATGCCGACCGCCGACACCCTCTACGCGCTCGACGCGCCGCTCCAGACACACATCGAGGACTGGGCCGCGCTCGCCCCGATGGCGCGTCTCATGTCGGCGGGGAACGTCCTCGTCGAGTACGACCAGACATCCGCCCGCTACGCGAGCCCCCAGGCGGTGACACTGGCGCGGTCGCTCGCCACGACGCCCAGGGGGCTCCTCCACGAGCGCGCCTTCGGGGCGCCGGGACTGCGCGTCGCCACCCCCACAACGACGACCGAGCGCCTCGCCGGCGCACCGCACGCCGCCAAGCCCCCGCCGGTCGTCGTCTACACGGTCGCCCACCCCCGGCGCGTCGTGCGGGCGGAGTCCGACACCGGCGCGCTCGTCGTCGCCGGCGACGCGGCCGGCCTCGACACGCTCGCGGCGCAGGGGCTCCTCACGACGAGGAGCGCCGTCTACTACGCCGGCTCGCTCGACGGCCGCCCGGCGAGGCTCCGGCAGCTCGCCGCAAAGGGCGCCACCCTCGTCGTCACCGACACGAACCGAAAGCAGGGCTTCCGGTGGAACGGGCTCGCCGCGAACGCCGGACAGCTCCAGACCGCGGCGAACGACGCGACAACACGGACACCCACCGACTCCCCGATCGACCTGTTCACATCGGCCCGCGACCCGACAGCGGCGTCGGGGAGCCGCACGGTCGCCGCTTACGTCGGCGCGGCGGACGTCACCGCCTCCTCCTACGGCAACCCCGTCACCTACGCCCCCGAGGAGCGCCCGTACGCGGCGCTCGACGGCGACCTGCGGACCGCGTGGGAGACCGGCACGTTCACTGCCGACGTCGACGGGCAGTGGTGGCAGGCGGCCTTCGGCCACGCCGTGAGCGCCGGCCACGTCACCGTCGTCCAGCCGCGCTTCGGGACACTGAAGCGCTCGATCCGCAAGGTGACGCTCACGTTCACAGGGGGTCACCCGGTCACCGTGCGGCTCGGCTCGGCGTCGCGCCGCCGGAGCGGGCAGCGGATCGCCTTCTCCCGCCGCACGTTCAGGACGCTCCGCATCACGATCGACGCGACCACGGCGACGAGGGGCACGCCGGTCGGCTTCGCCGAGGTCGAGGTTCCGGGCCAGCACGTCGTCGAGCTCGACCGCATGCCCACCGACCTGCTCTCGCGGCTCGGCGCAGCCTCCCTCGCCGACCCCCTGGTGCTCTCGATGACACGCACACGGGTGTCGCCGTACACGACGGCGCGGACCGACCCGGAGATGACCCTCGACCGCGTCTTCACCCTGCCGACCGCGCGCACCTTCACGCTCTCGGGCACCGCCACGATCTCGCCCTACCTCCCGGGCGACCAGGTCGATCGGCTCGTGGGCGTCCCGGGCGCGACAGGCTCGGGCGTGATCGCCAGCTCGTCGAGCCGGCTCACAGGGGCGCTCGGCGGCACCGCGGACGCGGCGGCGGACGGGAACCCGGCCACCGTCTGGCAGACCGGCTTCGGCGAGACAGACGTCGAGGGCGCGTGGCTCAGGTACCGGCTCCCGTCGCCGATCACGTTCGACCACCTCGCGCTCTCCGTCGTGGCGGACCGCCGGCACTCGATCCCCGCGACCGTCGAGGTCTCGGCGACGACAGCCACGACCGGGACGACCGAGACGCGCGACCTCGCGCTCTTGCCGATTGCGAGGAGCACGGTCGAGGGAACCACCGTCACCGCACCGTTCTCGTTCCCCGCCCTCACCGGCACACGCATCAAGGTGACCTTCACCGACGTGCGACTGCGCCACGACACACTGCTGACGGGAAGGCGGACCCCGGCGCTCCCCATCGGGATCGCCGAGCTCGGGATTCCCGGCTTGCGCGTGCCCGCGGCGCCCGCGACCCTTCCGGGTTCCTGCCGCTCGGACCTGCTGCGGCTCGACGGCAGGCCGCTCGCCGTCCGGGTCGTCGGGCGCACGGCGACCGCGCTCGGCGACGGCCAGGTGACCGTCGAGCCCTGCGGCGCCGACGCGCACGGGATCCACCTCGCCGCGGGCCGCCACGTCGTCGAGAGTGCGCTCCCCACCGCGCCCGTCTCCACGGCGCCGGCGGGTGCGGGCCCGTCGACGGCGCCGGGAGCGCTGCCGGCGGTCCCGGGGTGGAGCGTGGACCGGCTGACGCTCTCGTCGGTGGCCGGCGGCGGCCCGGCGGCCGAGGGCTCGGTGGCCGCGGCGCCAGTGCCTGCGCCCGTGCCCCGGGTGCGCGCCCAGGAGACCTCGGCGACGTCCTGGTCGGTCCACGTCACGCACGCGTCGCGGCCCTTCGAGCTCGTGCTCGGCGAGAGCCTGAACGCGGGATGGCGCGCCGTCGCCACCCCCGGACCCGGCGCGCCGGCAGGTTCCCACGCGGTCACACTCGGCAGTCCCTCGCTCGTCGACGCCTTCGCCAACGGCTGGCAGGTGGGCCGCGCGGACCTCGGTGCGCTCGGCGGCGGAACCTTCACCGTGTCGCTCACCTGGGCACCGCAACGCTGGGTGTGGACCGGGATCGCGATCTCCGGAGCAGCCATCGTCGGCTGCCTCGTGCTCGCGGTGCTGCCCTGGTGGCGCCGGCGGCGCGGGGCGAGGGCGCGCAGGCCCGCGGCGGCGCACGCCGTCACCGCGACACCGGACTCGCCGTCGCTCGCCCTCCCGATCGGTACGGACGGCGCCCGGCGGCCGAGGTGGTGGAAGATCGTCGTGCTCTCCGTGGTGACCGGCGCGCTCTCCGCGGCGATCAGCGCGCCGGTCGCGGGGGTCCTCGTCGCCGTCGCGGTCGCAGCCGGCCTCGCGCTGCGCCCTCTCAGGTTCCTCGGCGCCGCCGCGGCGGTCGGGCTCCTCGTGGCGGCGGGGGTCGTCGTCGCGGCCGGGCAGGTGCTCCACCCGGCACCGTTGGGTGGCGAGTGGCCCAACGCCTACCACGACGCCGCAGTGCTCGCCGCGATGGCGGTCGCGTTCCTCGGCGCGGACGCGGTGGTCGACTACGCGACGACGCCGGCGCCGAGCGACACCCGATAGCCGTCGGTCACCCAGCAGGCCTCCTCGGCGAGCACCTCGAGCGTCGTCCTCGCGGCAGCCTCCCAGGTGAAGCCCTGCGCATGCGCGAGCGCGCCCGCACCGAGCCTCGCACGCAAGCCTGCGTCGGCGAGAAGGCGCCCGATTGCTTCGACGATCCCCTCCTCATCCTCGGTGACGAGGCCGGTCCGGCCGTGGACGACCGCGTCGCGGTGTCCGGCGATGTCCGAGGCGACGGCCGGGGTCGCACAGGCGCCGGCCTCGGTGAGCGTCATCCCCCACCCCTCCCGCCGGGAGACCGACGCGACCACCCACGCGCGACGGTACAGCGAGACGAGGTCGTCGTCGTGGACGTGGCCGGGCAGCGAGATCCAGGCTGTCGCCCGCAGGTCGCGCCGGAGGGCTTCGAGGCGCGGTCGGTCGTAGCCCTCTCCGGCGATCACCGCCCGGAGCTTCGGCACCGCGACCTTCACCCGCGCGAGCGCCCTCATGAGGAGGTCGAAGCGCTTCACCGGCACGAGCCTGCCCACGGCCGCCACGAGCGGCACGGGCGATCGGGCCTCGGGCGGCCCCGGCGAAAAGCGCGCCTCGACGCCGGGCGGCACGACCGTGATCCTCTCCGGGTCGAGGTCGAGCAGCTCGACGATCTCCGCGCGTGAGGAGTCCGAAAGCGTGATGACCCGCGTCGAGCGGTAGAGGGGCGGGGCGAGGCGTCGCTCGGTGGTCTCGCCGATCCGAGCCATCCACCGCGGCAGCACCATCCGCCACATCTCCGCGTGGACGTGGTGGAGGAAGACCACCCGCGGGCCGCCGAACCACAACGGCGAGAAGAAGGGCATGCCGTTCCAGATCTCGACAAGTCCCTCCCCCTGCCGGCGCCGGCTGAAGAGCCCCTCGGCGCCGCGACGCGCGAAGACCCCGTAGCGACCGCCGTGCCGGAGCACCCGGTAGCCCTGACGCTCGACGACCCGGGGACCGCCGGGGACCGCCGACGTCCGCAGCTCCACGCCGATGCCCGCCGCGGCCCAGAGACTCGCGATGCGGTGCGCGTGGAGCTCCGAGCCCCCCGCCTCGGGGTGCTCGAGGTCGCGCCACGCGACGACGCGCACCCGCTCGAGGCCGCTCTCCGCCGCGATGGCCTGCAGGGCATCCGCCCCGACCGCCCCCCCAACCATCGTCACCGGCCCGGAGCGTACTCCCGGCTCGGCACGCGGGACAGGTTCCGGGGCGGCGTGTGGTCGCCGCTCCCCGAGACCGTCAGCGGCGCCGATCGAAGGTGTGCACGACGTTGATCGCGGCGATGGCCGCCCACGCGACCACCACGCCGATCAGCGAGTCGGTGTTGCCGTGCAGGTTGCTCGCGACGACGGCACTGACGGGTATGCCGAGTGCGATCGACGCGAGCGCGAAGCTCGACGTGCCGCGGCGACGGCCACGCAGGACCGACACGCTGCGCCCCGCGTCTCGCGCCGTGAGCGCCTGCTGCACCCTTGCGTCCACCTCGCGGTCGAGCTTTTCGAGGAACGACCGGGCGAGCGCGGCGTCGTACTCGTCCCCCAACTCCCGACGGGCGGCCAGCGTGGCCTCGAGATCCGCCCTCAACTCCGGGTCCGCCATCGTGCGAATTCTCTCATCCCGGCTCGGGGCCCACAAGGGCTCCGGTCGTCCCTCTCGGGCTGCCCCGACGGACCCCGCCATCATCTTGCCAAGGGGGTGAAATCCTTCCTCCCCTGACGTACAATGCTGCCGTCTTCCTCGGCGGCGACGACGATGGCAGGGGGGTGGCCATGCGGTGGGCGTCTTTGCAGCGCAAGGTGGGGAGCGGGGCGCGGGCCCGCCGCTCTGCGGGAAGGGCGGACGTGCGGCCACACCGGCTCCTGCCACGTCGCTCGCCCGCGGTGCCGCGCCGGGGTCGCCATAGCCGCGGAACGGCCTTGCACCTCCTCGCTCTCGCGGGCACGTGCCTCCTCGCCGAGTGTCTCACCGCCCCGGCAGTGCTCGCCGCACCATCTCCGTCGACCGTAGGACTCCAGCCGAGCGACGTCCCCGGGTACTCGCCCGTGGCGCCGACACTGACGTCGCTCACATCCACGACACTGCCACGTGCGCTCCGCCAGTGTGCCCCGAACGACCCGCTGCTCAGCCAATTCGGCACCAGCCCCTCCGCGACGATCAGCAGCCTGTACGGCCAGGGCGCCGGGCCGTTCGGTGTTCCGTCGCTCCTGGTGGGCACCGCGGTGTTCACGGACGGCAGCACGGCAGACGCCGAGCGCGCGTACACGTTGCTCGACAGCCCGTCCGTGCAATCGTGCTGGTTGTCCACGGAAGACACGATCACAACAGCGATCACCTCCGGACTGGCGACGCTCCTGACAGCGAAGCTGGCGGCACTTCCGGCGCTGTCCCTCGGAAGCAACGTCGAATCGACCGGCTTCGTCTTCCACGAGACGGTGTCCGTGTTCGGACAGACCGTGCGGGACTCCGTGGAGATCGCGCCGATTCACGTCGGAGCGATCGTGACCCTTCTCTTCACCTTGGCAACCGACGAGACATTCCCCGAGTCGGTACGAGCCAGCGTCGCCCACGCGGTAGCAAGCAGAATGGGCGCAGAGACATCCCACCCGCCGCCCACGACGACACCCACGACACCGTCGACAGTCAGGATCTGTCAGCGCTCCGGGATACCGGACACAGCCAAGCCCGTCCTCACGAACCTCACGGTCCATGCGATCCTCCGGAGCCGCGTCCACTTCACAGGCGAAACGACAAACGGCAGCTCGATCTGCGTCTGGTCGGTACGGACCCCCTCGAAGGTGAGGACACCGTCGGTCCCCGCAGTGCTGACGACCACATGGCAAGTGCTCATCGACGGCCCGCTCACCTCGAGCGCGGCAGCTCGACATGCCTATCAGCAATTCGGGTCCGCAAGCTCGCTGAACATCGGGGTGCCGAATCTCGGAGATGCCGCAGAGCTCCTTCCCGGGACAGCCGCTTCGCCCGCCCCCCGGCTGCTCGTCCGGGCCGCCCGCTACGTGCTCCAGTTCTCCAGTGTGACCGCGAACGACTCCCCGACAGTGGTGGCGACCCTGCACGGGCTGGCCACAGCCGTGCTCGTCCGGCTGAAGTTCGCCCCGTCCCAGTCCAGCTCGTCGATGGCGGACAAGAGCTGGTCCACACCCCACTGGGCCGGTCCGAAGTTCTGCAAGTCGTACCACCAACCGGCTCTCGCCACATTCCGGGGTGTCGCCTCCTGCGGTCAGCGCTTCGTCAACACAGCTTCCAACACGACACCCAAGCCGATCTGCTATCCCGCGCACAAGTGCAGGAATCCCGGAATCGATTTCGACACAACAGGGTTCCAGTGCGTCGAGTACGCGGATCGCTACTTCTACTTCGTGACGGGCATCGGGTCGTTCCCGGCGGATCCGGGGAGCGACACCGCTGAGGCCCTGTACTACAAGTTCCACGGGAAGAACCCGCAGCTCGGCCTCGTGCCGATGGGGAGGACCGCCGGAACCTCCAGATACGCGACGTCACTGGTGAAGGGCGACATCATCAGCATGTGGAAACCGCACGTGGACCTCACTGGGCATGTCGGGGTCGTCAAGAGCGTGCACGTCACAAAGGGACGCAACGGCAAGTACACGGGCCGGATCACAATGATCAACGAGAACGCCCAGCACGGTGTCACACCTATCAAAGTGACGACAAACGTGCTCACATATGGCGGTGGCTACTTCACCACGTTCCAGTGGTTGACCGGACTTCCGACATCGTGAGCCTTGGGAAGGAGAGGAACAACATGGTCTGTCCTACGTGCGGTGCCGAACTGAGCCAAGAGGGTGGTCCTTGCTCCGTCTGCGCTTCGTCTGCCGCCTCTGCCGCAGGTGCCGCGGGTGCCGCGGGTGCCGCGGGTGCCGCAGGTGCCGGCTCTGTCGCCGGGTCCGCCGGGTCCGGGGCTCCGACGCCTGCCGAACCCGGCGCGGACACTGCTCCGTCACCACGTCCCATCACCTTCAACGTTTCCCGCCTCACGCGTGGCGACCGCATCGTCGGAGTGGCGTCACTGGTCGTGTTCATCGCGCTCTTCTTGCCCTGGTACGGCACAGGACTCATCGGCTTCACGGTGGACGGGCTCTGGCACGGGTGGATGGTCGTCACGCTCCTGCTCACCATCGCGACGATCGGCTACGTCGCTGCCTTGGCGGCCGTCGAGGTCCGGCTCCCCGTCTCCCACGCACAGGCGCTGCTCGGAGCGACCGGGGTGACGTTGCTCCTCGTCGTGATCGGTCTCGTCACGACGCCGTCGGGCGCAACGCTGGAGTGGGGCGGCATCCTCGGTGTGATCGCGGCCTTGGCTGGGGTGGGCGGCGCGGTGGTCCGGCGCCGCGAGGCCGGGACGGCTTGAGCGAGCATCCACGGGGTCTCACAGAGCCGGCACGGAACCGAGCGGTCGGCCCCGCTGCTGCGACCGGCCGACGTCAGCCCGGACTTCAGCGACGTCAGCCCGTGACGCGGCGGCGGTGAACCCTTGCGAGCTCCGCGGCGCCAGCGCACAGCAGTGCCGCCTGGACGCCGACGTCGGCGAGCGCGGTCGACCGTGGCGAGCCGCCGGCTGCCACGACGGCGAGGGTGGCGAGCACCGCGGCGCCGGCGAGGGCCGCTGAGAACCACCTGTCCCCCACCCCGAGGAGGTACATCGTCACCATGACGGTGGCGCTCAGGCAGACCATCGCGAGAGCGAGCGGGAGGAACGCACCGCTGGCCGACACGTATCGGGTGGTGAACGCGGACGCGAGGAACTGGCGCGGGACTGCCGCCGCCACCGTGACGAGGACCGCGGCGGGCACGGCGAGGATCGCGAGCGAGACCGACAGCTGGCCCAGCGCGTGGCCGCCCGCCCGCCACGAGATGGCCGCCTCCGGCAGGAGGTACCCCGCGACCACGACGGCAACGAAGACGAGCGCCTTGCTCGACACCGACACCGCCGCGTAGGCGCCGGCCGCCCGCGGGGCAGCCCGCGCCATCGCGATGACGTCGACGTACTGGAGGACCGCGATCGCCGTGAGAGCCAGCACCGCGGCGAGAAGGTCGCGTCGGACGAGGCGGTCGTGCCCGAAGTCATGGCGGGCGCGCCATGCTGCCGTCCGCCGCGCCCCCGGCGCGCCGCAACGCCCGGGGCGGGCGGAGCGTACGAAGCTCGGTGCCGAGTCGCCCTCCGGCCTCCAGACACGGTCCGCGACCACCCGGGCGTGGAGGGCGGTGCACAGCTCGGCGACGAGCACGCCGGCGGCGACGCCGGAGACCCCGAGCCCTGCCGCGCCGGCGGCGACCATGAGGGCGGTCCGCGCGCCGCCCTCGAGGAGGAGGTTCGCCGACAGGGTGCGGTACGAGCGGTGTGCTTGGAGGAGTCCGCGGTCGATGCAGAGGAGCACCCACACGGCGCCGGCGATCGCGATCGCGTCGACGCCCAGGGTGTCGGAGCGGCCGAGCAACCGTGCGAGCTGCGGTCCGACGGCGACCACGGTGCCCCCGAAGGCGACGAGCGCCAGCATCGCCCGCCGGTGCAACGCGGCGCCCCAGCGCGCGACGGCGTCGAGATCTCCCATCCATCGAGTCACACGACGCACGACGCCGACGAGCACCGCCGAGCCCGGCGTCGACACCACGAAGAAGACGCCGATGAGCTGATTGAGCGCGCCGTAGTCGCGAGCGACGAGGAGCCGCGCGAGCGCCACGGTGACGACCACGCTCCCGCCGTTGGCGACGGCGCCTGCGAGCGCGAGCGGGCCGGCGTCGAGCAGGCACACGCGCCATCGCATCCGGGCGGGCGCCGCCCGCTGGTCGGCGAGCACGGCGATTCGTTCCCCCTCCCTGTTCAGGGGAGGGTCAGGACCCCGGCTGCTCCTCGTGCTCCTGGGCGGCCGCCTCGGATCCGGCGAGCGTCGGCTCGCCAGCCTCGGGCTCACCAGCCTCGGGCTCACCAGCCTCGGAGACCGTCTCTGCTGGAAGGGTGGCCTCCGGGGCGCCGGCCGCCGCTTCGGTCTCGATCGATCCGCCGGCAGCTCCTGTCGCCCCCGGGTCGGCTGTCCCCTCGGCCGGAGCGCCACCGGTGTGTCCCGCGTAGTCCGCCCATGCCGCCTGCGCCTCGGTCTCGGGGGTGAATTCGCCGGCGTCGCCGTACTCGTAGGCGCCGATGTAGTTGCCCTCGGCGTCGTAGGCGTGCTCACCGAACGCCTCGCGGTACTCCTCGGAGACCTCGCCGCCCTCCGCGGCCTGCTTGATCGAGAGGCTGATCCGGCGGCGCTGGAGGTCGATGTCGATGATCTTCACCCACAGCTCCTCGCCGGGGCTCACCACCTGCTCGGGCAGGTCGACGTGGTGCGCCGCCATCTCCGAGATGTGCACGAGCCCTTCGATGCCGTCGCCCACCTGGACGAAGGCACCGAACGGGACCAGCTTGGTGATCCGGCCGTAGACGAGCTGGCCGACCTCGTGGCTGTCGGCGAACTCCTGCCAGGGATCGGTCTGCGTGGCCTTGAGCGACAGGCTGATCCGCTCCTTCTCGAGGTCGACGTCGAGCACCTCGACGGTGATCTCGTCGCCCACCTGGACGACCGACGACGGATGGTCGACGTGCTTCCAGGACAGCTCGGAGACGTGGACGAGCCCGTCCATCCCGCCGAGGTCGACGAAAGCGCCGAAGTTGACGACCGAGGACACCGTGCCGCGCCGGCGTTCGCCGGGCTTGAGGTTGGCGAGGAAGTCGCCGCGCTGCTCCTTCTGGGCCTCCTCGAGCCACGCGCGCCGTGACAGCACCACGTTGTTGCGGTTCCGGTCGAGCTCGATGATCTTCGCCTCGATGACGCGCCCGACGTAGGGCTGGAGCTCTCGGACACGGCGCAGCTCGACGAGCGACGCCGGGAGGAAGCCGCGCAGCCCGATGTCGACGATGAGACCGCCCTTGACGACCTCGATGACCGGGCCCTTCACGACCTGGTCGGCGTCCTTCAGCTTCTCGATGGTCGCCCAGGCGCGCTCGTACTGGGCGCGCTTCTTGGAAAGGATGAGCCGGCCCTCCTTGTCCTCCTTCTGGAGGACGAGCGCCTCGACCTGGTCGCCGAGCGAGACGATCTCTGTCGGGGCGACGTCGTTGCGGATGGAGAGCTCGCGCGAGGGGATGACCCCCTCGGACTTGTAGCCGATGTCGAGCAGGACCTCGTCGCGGTCGATCTTGACCACGGTGCCCTCGACGAGGTCGCCGTCGTCGAACTCGACGATGGTGCCCGCCATGAGGTCCTCGAGGGACTGGCCGGAGAGATCGTCCTCGACGATCGCTCGAGGTTGGTACACGCCTTCCTCGTCGAAGCTGCCCATGGCCTCGTCGGACAGGGCCGGACGCCGGGGCGGTGCGAGGAGGGTGGAGGATTGCTCGTCGGACATCTGGGACTGCTCGCTTTCGTGGCTGTGCCCGCTCTCGGGGGGCCCGAGGGACGACACGGCGACCGCGCCGGAGCCGCAACGCTCGAGGAATGGTCCTGACCGCCGGCGCCGGCCAGGCACTACAGGCTAACAGCAACCGCGGCGAGGCCTCCCGCAGCGTCACAGGCGCCGGCGGTCAGCCGCCCTTCACCGCCCAGGAGTCCCCCCAGGCCATGGTGACCTCGAGCGGGACCGAGAGGTCGACGGCGTGGGTGAGCGCGTCGCGCGTGAGCTCGGCGACGGTCGCCTCCTCGCCGCCGTCGGCCTCCACGATCACCTCGTCGTGAACCTGGAGGACGAGCCGGCTCCGCATCCCGCCGCGCTCGAGGGCCCGGTCGAGCTTGACGAGCGCCACCTTGAAGATGTCCGCCGCGAGCCCCTGGATGCCGGCGTTCATCGCCTGGCGCTCCGCCGCGGTGCGGCGCTGGAAGTTGCGGTCGTGGAGGTCCGGGAGGGGCCGCTTCCGGCCCATCTCGGTCCGGGTGTAGCCGCGCTCGCGGGCTTCGGCGACCGTCTCGAGCATGTACCGCCGGACCCTCGGGAACGCCGCGAAGTACCGCTCCATGATCTCGCCGGCCTCTTCCTGGCTCGTCGACAGCCGCCTGGCGAGCCCGAATGACTCCATGCCGTAGGCGAGGCCGTAGGAGACCATCTTCGCCCGGTCGCGCTGGTCCTTGGTGACCTCGTCGGCCGGCACGCCGTAGACGCCGGCGGCGACCGCCCGGTGGATGTCCTGGCCCGTGCCGAACGCCTCCACCAGGCCCGGGTCGCCCGAGAGGTGCGCGATCACGCGGAGCTCGACCTGGTCGTAGTCGGCCACGAGGAAGCGGCACCCGGGGGCAGGGACGAACGCGCGGCGGAACTGCGAACCCGTCTCGCGCCGCGTCGGGATGTTGTGCAGGTTCGGATGCTCCGAGGAGATCCGGCCGGTGCGCGCGACAGTCTGGCGGAACGACGCGTGGATGCGGCCGTCCGGCGCGACCTCGGCCAGGAGCGTCTCGCCGTAGGTGGAGCGGAGCTTCTCGAGCTCCCGGTACCGCAGCAGCTGATCGACGAGCGGGTGCGCCTCGCGCAGGGTCTCGAGCGTCGCGGCGTCAGTGGAGTACCCGGTCTTGGTCTTTCGCCCGGGTGCGAGGCTGAGCTCTGTGTACAAGACGGTGCGCAGCTGCGGCGTCGAGTTGACGTTGAAGTCGTGACCTGCCAGACGGTGGATCTCGTCCACCAGCGTCTTGCACTCCGAGGCGAGGTCCCCCGTCAGCCGGCGGAGCTCGTCGACGTCGACGCGAATGCCCGCGACCTCCATGCGCGCGAGCACGCGGACGAGCGGGAGCTCGACGCCGTCGTGCAGCGCGCGCAGGTCCTCGGCATCGAGCCGGGCGAAGAGCCGGGGCACCGCGACGGCGATCGAGACCCCGTCGGCGACGGCGAGCGCCGCGTCGACTGCTTCCCCGACGCCGGCCCCGGCCCCGTCGGACAGGCCGGCGGCTTCGACCGCGTCGTCGAGGGAGAGCTGCCCGGACCCGGGCGCCCCCACAGCGGCGCCGTCGTTCGCCGGGCCGGCGCCCGTCGTCGCGCCCCCGGTCGCGCGGAGCACCGCGTCGATCCCGTAGTCGCCCGTCGACGGGTCGAGGAGGTACGCGGCAACCTCGGTGTCCATCACGAGCCCCATGCAGTCGACCTGGAGCGGGAGGAGGGACCGGAGGAGCTCCTTCACGCCGTGCCCCGCCACGGGCACGCCGTCGAGGAGCGCACTGAGCGCGGCCTCGACCGCTGCATCCGCCAGCAGCGGGCCGGTGAGCCATACCCCCTGCCCTGGCGGGACGGGGTCGACCACGGCGACACCCCGGAGGGTCGAGCGGCCCGGGAGCCCGTCCCAGCGCCCGACCGCGACGAGGGCCCCACCGGTGCTCCCGGAGCCGCCGGCGTCCCCCGCCGCCAGCCGTGCCCCGGCTGCCGATGCCAGCGCCTCGATCGCCGCGACAGCAGCCGGCGCGTCCTTTGGGACGAGCGCGCCGACCTCCGCGGCGAGCTCGACGTGCACCTCGACCACCGCTGCCGCGTCGGCGACCGCCTGCGCGCCGCCGGCGCCTGGCGCGCCCGCAGTCGTTGCGCCTGTCTCCGGCAGCGCCGAGCCCTCCTTCGGCGGGCCGAAGCGGCCTTCGGCGAGCAGCGGCACCGTGCGCCGCCACACCGTCCGCAGCTCGTAGCGCTCGAAGACGTCCTTCACGGTGTCGAGGTCCCACCCGCCGAGCTCCAGCTGGTCGACGGCCACGTCCAGCGGCACATCGCGCACGAGCGGGGTCGCGGTCGCGTTGGCACGGACCTGCGCTTCGTGGGCAGCGAGGTTCTCACGCAGCTTCGGCGAGAGCTCGCCGAGGTGCGAGAAGATCCGGTCGAGGTCCCCGTAGGTGAGGACCAGCTTGGCGGCCGTCTTCTCGCCGACGCCCGGGACGCCGGGCAGGTTGTCGGACTGGTCGCCCCGCAGCGCGGCGAGTACCGGGTACTCCCTCGCCGGCACGCCGGTGCGCGCCACGATCCCCGCCTCGTCGTAGAGGTCGTAGTCGCTGACGCCGCGCTTGTTGTAGAGCACCCGCACGTGGGGGTCCTCCACGAGCTGGAAGCAGTCCCGGTCGCCCGTGACCACGACGACGTCGCATCCCCGGTCGCGCGCCTCGGTCGCGAGCGTCGCGAGGACGTCGTCCGCCTCGTAGCCCGGCACGCCGAGCTGGGGGACGTTGAGCGCGGTCAGGACCTCGCGGATCATGCCGAACTGCGGCAGCAGGGTGTCCGGCGTCTCCGCCCGCCCCCCTTTGTAGTCGTCGACGAGCTCGTGGCGGAACGTGTCACCGGGCAGGTCGAAGGCGACTGCCAGCGCGCTCGGCTGGTGATCGCGCACGATGTTCACGAGCATGCCCACAAACCCGTGCAACGCGTTCGTGACGGTGCCGGACGCCGTCGCGAGGTCGGGCGGCAGCGCGAAGAACGCCCGGAACGCGAGCGACATGGCATCGAGCAGGAACAGCGGCCCGCTCGCGCCCTCCGCCCGCTGGCTCACGACGGTCGGAGCTCCCCTTCGACGACGCGACGCGCCACGTCACGCATGCGCGAGCGCGTTTGCATCGCCGTGCGCTGCACGAACGCGAAGGCGTCAGGCTCGCTCATGCCGTGCTGCTCCATGAGCACGGATTTCGCCTCCTCGACGAGCCTGCGGGTCGCGATCTTGTCCTCGGCGGCGTCGCCTTCGGAGGGCGATGGACCGAGCTCCCGGGCGATCTCCTCGTCGATTGCCCATTCCTGCCGGCAGCGCGCGAGGACCTCGGCCACCGCGGGCAGGAGCTCCTCGCGGCGGAAGGGCTTCACGAGGTACGCCGCGACACCCGCCTCACGCGCGTCCTCGATGAGGTCGCGCTGGCTGAACGCGGTGAGCACGACGACGGCCGCGCGGTGGCGCGTCGTGATCTCGCGTGCGGCGCGCACGCCGTCCATCCCCGGCATCTTCAGGTCGAGGATGACGAGATCAGGATGGTGCTGGTCGACGAGCGCAACCGCCTCGTCTCCGCGTGACGCCTCGCCCACGACGTCGTAGCCCGCCGACCGGAGGATCTCCTTCAGATCGAGGCGGATGATGGCCTCGTCTTCGGCGATCACGACCCGCGTCGGCGTCGTCACGGTGGGTGCTGCGGGCGTCATCTGTGGGTCTGCGCTCATGCGTCCACCTTCCATCGGTCCTCAGCCGTCCGTGCCCACGTCCATCAACAGCTCGTCGCGGCGCCGCTCCAGCCCCTCCACGGTCGCCGACAGCGTCGCGCGCGCCCGCGCCATGGCGTCGACGTGCCGCTGCACCTCCGTGTACTCGTGGGCGGCGAGAGGCGTCTCGGAGACGAGAGAGCGGAGCCTCGCGTCCTCGGCCTCCTCGGAGATGGCGGCCAGCTGCTCGTCCAGGATCGCGAGCTCCTCCCGAGCGCGCACCAGCCGGACGTGCACGTCGCGCAGGCGCCGCTCGACCAGGAACCGCTGCATGAGGGTTCGATTGTACGTGTCGGGTGGCCGACCGATCACCGGCGTCGGGGATGGTCGGCGGAACCGGACCGCGCCGGCTACGGGGCGCGCCAGGTGCGCAGCGGCACCGCCGCGGCCAGGTCCGGCACGGGCGCGATGCCGGGACCGTCGAAGAGGCGCAAGCGTGCGCCGTCGAGGCCGGGATACGCACCGGACGAGGCACCGACGGGTCCCTGCAGGTACTCGCCCGGGTCGGAAAGGTCGCCCACCAGGGTGAAGGTCGCCAGCCCCGCGAGCGACGCATTGGCCGACCTGGCGAGCCCGGTCTCGAAGAAGCCGCCGACGAAGGCACCCACCCCCGCCTCGTGGCACGCGGCAGCCGCGGCGCGCGCCCGCAGCAGGCCACCGAGCCGGGCGGGCTTCACGCACGCGACGTCGCAGGCGCCGTAGCGGAGGGCGTCACGGACCCGCCCGAGCGACGTGAGCGACTCGTCGAGGGCGATCGGGGTCTCGAGCCGCGCGGCAAATTGCGCGAGCGCCGCGAGATCGCCGGGCACGAGCGGCTGTTCGACGCAGGAGATCTCCAGGTCGTCGAGAGCGATGAGGCGCATGGCGTCGTCGAGACCTCCACCGTCTCCGTCGCCGTCCATGCGGTAGCTGCCGTTGGCGTCCGCCTGGAGCGCGAGGTCCCCGAACGCCTCGCGCAGTGCCCGGAGCGGCTCGACGTCCCACCCCGGTTCGATCTTCACGCGGACACGTGCCGTCGCCCCGGAGCCCACGAGGGCGCCGACCCGATCGACCAGCGAGTCGACGCGGCGGCCCTCGGGAATGCCGACCAGGTGGCCGACCGGCACGCCCGCGCGCGCGACTTCCTCGTCGACGTCGAGGCGCGACCAGAGCGACGTGGCGGACGCGCGGACCTCTGCGTCGAGCACCGCCATCTCGAGCGTCGCCGCCACCATGTGGGCCGCAGGGCTCGAGCCGAATAGCGCGGGCACCTGCGACGCCTGCGGGAGGACGCCACCACGCGCGGACGCCGCGGCGAGGAGACGATCGATGCCCGTACGTTCGAACGCTGCGAGCACCGCGTCGAACGGGGGGTCGACGGCGGTTCCCTCGGTGAGCGCGGCACACTCTCCGAAGCCTTCGCTCTCGTCGGTCTCGATCCTGACGAACGCAACGGGACGAACCCGGTGGGTCCCTGCCGCCGTCAGGACAGGCGAAGTGAAACGGAGCTCGACAGAGAAGAGGTCGACCGCACGGAGCCTGCTCACCCCGTCACGTCTACCCGCCTGCGCGGGGCTACGTCCGGGGCCGGTGCTCGGTCCCGGCCCCGGGCGTGATGTAGAGCGCCTGCCCCGGCTCGTGGACGTCGCAGGTGTGCCACACCCCGACCGGGTTGACGATCGCCTGACCGGGGCTCATCTCGGCCCGGCGCTCTTCCCCGTCGACCTCCTGGACGAGCGTCACCCTGCCCGACAGCACCACGACGACCTCTTCTCCCGCCGGGTGGCGCTCCCACGAGGTCCACGTGGACGAGACATCCCCGATCATGACGAGCCGTCCGTCGTCCCCGTCGGCGGCGTGCGCGGCGGTGTACCGCTCGAGGTACTCGTCGTCCCAGCGAAAGTCCCCGAGGGGCTCCGCGGTGGCGCCGCGACCGAGGTGGACGTAGGTGCTCGAAAGATCGAACGGCTGGCTCATGGACGCGATGATGCACCTTCGGGTGCCGAGTTCGCTCGGCCAATTCTCTCACCAGGCGCGTCACAACCAATCCGTACCGTTCGAGTGTGACCAGACCCCGTGAAGAGATCGAGCGCGCCGGAGAGCTCTACCGCGCCGGAAAGAGCGTCGCCGGGCTCGCGAGGGAGCTCGGGATCCCGCGCTCGACTGTGAAGACGTGGAAGGAACGGGGCTACCTCGAGCATGGCCTACCGGAGAACGCGGCTCGTCGGCTACCCGCCTGCTGCGAGGCAGCATGCCCACATATCGCGGCACTGCCGTCGCGCGAGTATGCCTACCTCTTCGGCCTGTACCTCGGCGACGGCACGATCTCGCGATACCCTCGCGGTGTCTTC
>Ga0307372_10005773_pt1 | contig 18407 bp, 18 predicted proteins | sample OX1MG_FD_202533 | JGI IMG/M metagenome (GOLD analysis project Ga0307372, IMG submission 202533) | Soil microbial communities from Risofladan, Vaasa, Finland - OX-1 | ecosystem: Environmental > Terrestrial > Soil > Coastal area > Acid sulfate soil | place: Finland: Risofladan, Vaasa | collected...
GCACGGACAGAGAGCACCAGCGGATGGCGGCCGTTCTCAGATTGTCCCGGGCCTCCACGGTCACTCGGCCGATTCTCGCGACTCGGCCGAGTAGCTGCCGACCGGGCGCGTCGCTCTGTGCGACAACCGGCACGCGAGTTCAGGCGGAAGCGACACGCTGGCCGGCGGGTTAGCCGGCGTAGGTCGAGAGATCGAGGGCGTAGCTGGCGAGGGCAACGAATAGCCCGCCGGCTGCGACAAGGCATGCCGCCAGCGGCCAGCGGATCGTCCGGGAGCGGCTGAAGAGGTAGCCCGCGATGAGGATGCCAAAGACGCTCAGCATCCCAAAGGCCCAGAGGGTCTCCGGCGCCTTGGTTGCAGAAAGCGGCTGCCGGCGACCCGGGGGAAGCGTAGGGTGAACCACCGTCGCCTCTGCACGGGCCGCCCATGCCGAGGCCAACGACGGTCAGGTACCCGGACGCGGCGAAGGACACGCCATCACGATCGTGGCGACGCGCGCCGGCCGTCTGTTGGGTCCGCCGTAGAGGAGAACGGCGGCCGCCGTGGCGACGCCACTAATGACGAATCCGAAAAGCGCCTCGTGGTTCGTCAACGACTGCGTTCGGAAGAGGTGGACGAGCGCAAACGTCACCACCGGTATGTCGACGTGAGCGACCGAGAAGAGCCCCGCGACCCGGTCGTCGTCATTCCGCAGAGCCGGGTGCTCAACGGTGTTCAGCGGGCGACACGCAGCATGACGACACGAACGTCGCCGGAATCACGCCGGGTATCGCCGCCGCGTACGCGAATGGGTATCCGCACCGAGGCGCGCAGCTCCCGGACGATCAGCGAGCTGCGCCGCGCGTACTCCCGATCCGTCGTGCGCGAGCACACGATTGGTGTCGGCCAACGAGGGCAGCCGCCTAAGCCGGCGTCCCTACGCCGTTGAGGAAACACTCACATCTGCGCCATCGCTGTTGCTCTGCGTGTGCATGGCGACAGTGGTCCCGGAGATCGCGGCGGGCTTGCAGCGAGCGAGCAGCACGATTCCCGTAGAGGCGATCAATCCGAGGACGGGTACCGCGCGTCGAGCCGCGGTGGGTGAGAGCACAAGCTCAAACAGCGGGATGGGGTCTCCGAGACGGTCTTGCAGCCCGCCAAGCGGGCAGTCCCCTCGGTTGGCCGCCACGAGCGCTCCTTCGGTCACCAGGGCCCCAACGGCAAGCCGCAACCGCGGGTCGCGGCGGCCGGTGAGGGCACACCACCACACGTAGCCCATCGCAACGAGGAACGCGACAGCGATCGCGCTGTGCGCAGCTCGGAAAGCTCGCGCTTCGATCGACAATCGCGCGGTGGCCATACCCACCAGGATCGCTCATCCACCGCCGACCCCGTACACGGCAGACGCGCCGCGCTGTCGGATTCGCGCAGAGCAGCACTGTGCGAGGCTCTGCGAAGCTTGTGTGAGCTGGTGTCAACGGCCGGGAGGTGATCAGTCCCCATGAGTGAGGACGACTTCTTCGGATCGGTGCCGGAGCCCCCGCCGGAGCCGCCGCCGGAGCCGCAGCCCGATTGGTTCGGCCCGCCGACGGGAACGCTCCCAGGCGTCGCTCCGCTGGAACTCCTGCTCGCTCGGTCCGACCTCGCCGCCGTCTGCATCACGCGAATCTCGGCCTATGCGAACGGTTTTGCGTTCGAGCTGCTCACGGTGAGCGCGGCGGACGCCAGTGACGACCTGGACCCTCACATGATGGGGTTCCATCACCGCCGAGGCCGAGGGAGTGCTGTTGACACGCAGTTGCGTCTTGGCGTGCAGTTCTCCGACGGTTCGAAGGCGACGAACGTCGGCGCGGCCCCGGGGTTTGCTGGGCGCGACGAGCAGCCGCAAGCTCCGGTGCTCCACCCTCAGGGCGGAGGAGGCGCTCCCGGCAGTTGGCGCATGGGCTACTGGGTGTGGCCACTGCCGCCTACAGGGCCGATGGCGTTCGTGTGCGAGTGGTCGGCAGCTTCTATTCCGCTGACGCGCCACGAGATCGACGCACAGATCGTGCTCGACGCGTCGGCGCGCGCACAGGAGATCTTCGCTCCGGGGACGCCGTCGCGTCCTGGCGCAACCGTGACGACCTTCGGGCTGACCGCGCGAAGCACCAAGCCCGACGAGTAGCCGCCGGCTCAGGCGCCCTCGGCGGTCGCGAGCGACGAGATCGCCACCGCCGCCACAATCACGACGCCGGTGACGATGGGCTGCAGGTTGGAGTTGACCGAAAGCAGATCCATCCCGTTCGTGATCAGGGCGAGGAACAGGACGCCGACGACCGTGCGCCACACGGAGCCGACACCGCCGAAGATGCTGGTCCCGCCGATCGCCACCGCGGCGATTGCCTGCAGCGCGAGGGTCGTACCGTCGTTGCTGTTTCCCGAGCCGGTCGTGGATGCCTCGATCAGCCCGGCGATGCCGGCGGCGACGCCGGCGATCACGAACGTGGCGATCACGATCCGGTCGACTCGGATGCCCGATAGCCGCGCGGCGTCGCGGTTGCCGCCGACCGCATAGCAGAAGCGTCCGAAGACGGTGCGCGCCAGCACGAACTGCAGCAGCGCCGCGAGTGCGACGAAGACGATCACCGAGTACTGGACCGAGCCGACGCTGTCGCGGCCGAGCGCGAGGAAGGTGTTGCTCGATTCCGACAACAGAAGGCCGCCGCTGATCGCGGTCGCGGCGCCCACGTAGACGAATGACGTTGCCAGCGTCGCCAGGAACGAGTTGACCCGCAGCTTGGTGCGCAGCAGGCCGTTGACCAGCCCACATCCGGCGCCGACGACGAGCGGGGTGACCAGCCCGAAGCCGACTCCCCAGTGGATCGCGATCTCGACCGCGCAGACCTCGGTCAGCGCAAACTGCGCGCCGAGCGAGAGGTCGAAGTTCCCCGCGACGACGACGAGCGTCACCGCGCAGGCAATGATCCCGAGCGGCGCATTCTCGTAGAGGATGTTGAGCAGGTTGCTGCTCGAGAGGAACGGCGCCGAACCGAGCGACAGCGCGATGAACAGGACCGCGAAGGCGACCAGCACCCCGTAGTCGCGGATGTGCTCGGCGCGTATGCGCAGGCGCCGCGGCGCGGCGGCGTCGGCCGACGCGGGCTCGGCGATCGGCGCCGCGCCGGGCGGGTCGGCGGTCATGCCCCGATCGCCTCGGGGGCGTCCACGCCGAACGCCGCCTCCATCACGTCGGCGAGCGGCGGATCGGCAGCGAACTCGTGGGTGATCGCACCCGCTGCGATGACGAGCACCCGATGCGCGAGGGCGAGCACCTCCTCGATCTCCGAGGAGATCAGGAGAATCGCGACGCCCTCGCCGGCGAGGTCGTTGATCAGCCGGTGAATCGCTGCGCGCGCGTTGACGTCGACCCCGCGCGTCGGCTCGTCGAGCAGCAGCACGCGCGGGCGGCGAAACAGCCATTTCGCGAACAGCACCTTCTGCTGGTTGCCGCCCGAGAGCGTGCTGAGCTTGGCTGCCGGCGACGGTGCGGCGATCGAATGCTCCGTGATCAGGCGCCGGGCGTGCGCGCGTTCGGCGCCGCGCTTGACGACGCCGATCTTCGACGCGATCGAGCGGACGTGGGCGATGGTGGTGTTCGGCCCGAGCGACAGCTCCATGAACAGGCCGTCGTGCTTGCGGCTCTCCGGCACGAAGGCGATGCCGGCCCGGATCGCGTCGCGCGGAGACTGAACGCGCCGCTCCACGCCGTCGACCGAGATCGTGCCCGCCTCGGCGTGATCGGCGCCGAAGATCGCTCGCGCCAGTTCTGAGCGTCCGCTTCCCACCAACCCGGCGAGCCCGACGATCTCGCCCTCACGGATCGACAGCGACACGTCGCGCAGCACGCGGCCGCGCCGCAGTCCGCGGACCTCGAGCACCACGGCGCCCGGCGCTCGCACTGGCGTCTCTGCGCGCTGCGCCTCCACCGTCGCACCGAACATCGCGCGCACCAGGCTTGCCTCGGTCTCCTCGGCCGCCGGCACGGTGTGCACCAGGCGCCCGTCGCGCAACACGCTGATCGTGTCCGCGAGCTCGACGACATCGTCGAGGAAATGGCTGACGTAGACGATCGTCGTCCCGCCGCGGCGCAGATCGTGGACCATCGTTCGCAGTGTCTCGATCTCCACGTGCGTGAGCGAGGAGGTCGGCTCATCCATCACGATCGCTCGCGCGCCGGTGGCCACGGCGCGCAGGATCTCGACCATCTGCTGGTCGGCCAGACGCAACTGGCCGACCGGCGCATCGCGGTCGAGTTTGAAGCCCCAGCGCTCGACGAGCTCACCGTACTGACGCGCGAGCCGCTGGCGTGCCACCAGGCCGATCCGGCGCGGCTCGATCCCCAGGAAGACGTTCTGCATCACGCTCAGGTGCGGCACGAGTGCGAGCTCCTGGGCGATCAGCGCGATGCCGTGGCGCCGCGCGTCGTGGGGGTCGGCCCAGCGCACCGGCTGCCCGTCGAGGTACATCTCCCCGGCGTCCGGACGGATCGCGCCGGCGATGATCTTGCCGAGGGTCGACTTTCCCGCCCCGTTGGCGCCGACCAGCGCGTGGACCGTCCCGGCAGTGATCTCGAGGGCCACGTCGTCGAGGGCCCGCTTGCCGCCGTAGCTCTTGACGATCCCGGCGAGCCGGATGTGCGCCGGGTGGCGCACATCCGTCCCACCGCCAGCCTCACTACCCGGCATAGCTCCAGTCGGGCTTGAAGCTCGGATGCGCCTTCAGCGCACCCGCGTCGATCACCGGCAACGCGCCGGGGAGCTTGTAGGTGTCGACGACCGCGGGAACCTTCTTCCCGTGGACCGCCTGAACGAGGTACTGAACGGCCAACTTCGACTCCGTCGCCGGGTACAGCGCCTGCGACGCGAACCACGTGCCGGCCTTGATTCCGGCGACGGCCTCGGTCGAGGCACCGAAGCCGATCAGCTCGAGATCCTTTCCAGGCGTCAGCTTCAGCTGCTTGAGCGCGGTCAGCGTGCCCGCGATCATCTGATCCGCGAACGAGTAGAGCACGTCCACCTTCGGCTTCGACTGGAAGAAGTTGAGCGTGGACGCCTGCGCGCCCGGTGTCGAGTACATGCCCTGGGGCATCAGCGTCGACTTGATGTGTCCGGTGGCAGCCAACGCCGGCTGGATCAATCCGATCCGGTAGGCGTCGGGCGGGAAGGCCGTGATCCCGGGCATGATGGCCACGTTGCACGCCTTGCCTGCGCCGACCTTCGCGGCGCATGCCTTCTTGATCTCGGAGACGGCGATCTGCGCCTCCTCCTTGAGCCCGGTGCCGGCCGTGATCGTCAGACCCGGCTCGGTCTTCAGCGTGGCCTGGTCGGCCGTGCTGCCCAGCGTGGCGTCGGCCGCACCGACCTTGATCCCCGCCTTGTTCGCCTGCACGGCGAGCGGCTGCAGCGCCACCGCGTTGTTCGGCCAGATGTAGAAGGCCTGATACTTGCCGCTGGTGATCGCGTCTCGCATCTGGGTTGCCTGCAACGTCGGATCGTTGTTGGAGTTCAGGAACGTGACCTTCGCGCCGACCTTCGCCGCCTCGGCCTGGGCGGCCTTGAACCCCGAGAGCGGATACGGCGTCGTGTTGTAGCTGAAGAACGCGATCTGCACCGTCTTCGGTGCGGCGCTCGAGGACGCTCCGCCGACGGCGAAGCCGGCGAGGGCGATGGCCCCCGCGACGACACCGGTGATCCGCCACCTGCGTCTCACACTTCCCATTTCTCTTCTCCCTCTCGCGTCCCCCACCGATGGGCGACACGTGTTGTTGTGTCGAAACCCGGTCCTCGACGCGTTGGGTCCCTCCTCGGGGTTGCTGCCCAGGCGCGGCGGAAGCACAAGAGCTGCCGTCTGCCGTTCCCCTCCGCGAGCATCGTACAACCGCCCAGCCTGCCGGCCGGCTGAGCGGCGACCCTTGCGACATTCGCAAGTTTCAGCCTTTGCCCGCCGCAGCGCTTGTCCGGGCGTGCACGAGTCCTTGGCCGTTTGCGCAGCACGCGGGTTCGTGTGGGCTAGCGCCAGACCCGCCGGGCGTCTCTCCCCTGGACGCCGGCATCGAGCTTGCTGCCGGCCGCGGTCAAGGCAAACCTGGGGACCGGTCCTGCTACGCTCGCCGCCCGGTCGCAGGACAAGGAGAGCAGTGGACTTCGGGCTGGTCCTGATGGGCTATCACGGATGTTGGGATGACGTCGCGTTTGCGGAGGAGCACGGGTTTGCGACCGCCGGCTTCGTCGACTCGCCGCTGCTGGCGGGCGATCCCTTCGTGTGCATGACGCTGGCCGCTCAGGCGACCACGCGTATGCGGGTCGGGACGATGCTCGCCATCCCCGATTTGCGCCGCGCGCCAACGACCGCGGCCGCGATCGCCACGGTCAACCGCATCGCTCCGGGGCGCACGTTCCTGGGACTGGGGAGCGGGTTCACGGGGCGTGCCGTGTTCGGGATGCCGCGTCTGCCCGCCGATCGGCTGCGCGACTACGCACTGGAGTGCCGGGCGCTGCTCGACGGCGACGAGGTCATGCATCGGTGGGGTCGCCACGAGCAGCCGATCAGATTTCGCCAGACCGATGGGCGCTACATCGACATCGAGCGGCGCACCCCGGTCTTCATCGCCGCCGACGGGCCCAAGGCGCTCGCCGCCGTCGGGGAGGCCGCCGACGGTTGGATCGCGTCGTTGATGTACGCCAACACGATGAGCAACAGCCGAGATGTGTTTGCCGGATCGCTGGCAAGCGTCGAAGCGGCGGCCGCGGCCGCGGGCCGCTCGATGGCCGGTGCGTACAACATGTGGTCGATCAGCGTGTGCGTGCTCGAACCGGGCGAGTCGGCGATGTCCGAGCGCGCGCTCGAACGCGTCGGCGCCGGGGCGATGATGCCGTTTCACGCCTACGCGGACGATCCGGCCATCGCCGAGTTCCTGCCGCCGCCGCTCCGCGACCGTCTCGAGGTCTACGAGCGCGAGGTGCTCTCGCGCTTTGGGGTCGGACGCGACCGTACCTACCAGGAGACCCACCGCGGGCACCTCTCGCACCTGCTCGACGGCGAGGCTGCCGTGCTGACCGACGAGATCGTGCGGATGACCACGCTCACCGGCACGGCCGAGGAGATCGCCGGCGTCCTGCGCGACCTCGAGGCGGCCGGCCTGAACAACGTCGCGTTCCCCGTGCCACCACGCCTGACCCGCGAGGTCGTGACTGACATCGAGCAGAAGATCATGCCGCTCTTGGACCGTGCGACCGCGCCGAACGGCTGAGCCGGAGACCGCGTGCCTGGTCGTCAGACTATCCACGAGCATGATCTGGAGGCTCTTCCCCGGCGCATCGCGATCGTCGGTGCTGGGCGGATGGGCGTGGGGATCGCCGAGAGTCTCGTGCTCGCCGGTTTCGAAGTCGTCGTCACCGACGGCACGCCCCAGCTCGGTCGGGCGGCGCGCGAGCGGCTCGTCGCGCGGATGCACGCCCACGCCGAGGCTGGTCTGATCGATCGCGAGGCCGCCAGGCTGGCAACGACGGTGCGCGCGGCCGACGGCATCCCGAGCGCGGTCGAGAACGCCGATCTCGTGATCGAGGCGGTGACCGAGGACATGGATGTCAAGGAGGGTGTGCTGCGCGCCTGCGAGGCCGCAGCCCCGGCGGCGGCGATCATGGCGAGCAACACCTCGTCGCTCAACATCGATGCCCTCGCTCGCTTCGTCGAGCGGCCCGCCCGGTTTCTCGGCATGCACTGGTTCAACCCCCCGGAATGGACGCCCGGTGTCGAGGTCGTCCTCGGCGAGCACACCGACCCAGCGGTCGCCGACCGTGTCGTCGGCCTCCTCCGCGCGGTTGGGAAGCGACCGAGCGTCGTCTCGGGAGGCGTCGGCTTCATCGCGAATCGCCTGCAGATGGCGCTCTTCTGCGAAGCAGCTCGCTGCGTCGAGGAGGGGCTCGCGACGCCTCAGGCGATCGACGAGGTGGTGCGCAGCTCGTTCGGCTTCCGGCTGCCGTTCTTCGGTCCGTTCCAGATCGCCGACATGGCCGGGCTCGACATCTACGAGGCGGTCGTCGAACAGCATGAGCAGGGTCTCGGCGAGCGCTTCCGGGTACCCGAGGCCCTGCGCGAACTGGTCCGGCAGGGTCGCTGCGGAACGAGTGCCGGGGCCGGCTTCTACGACTACGAGCCAGATGCCGCCGGTCGCCTGCTGGTCGAGCGAGACCGCCGCTATGCCGCGCTCAGCGAACTGCTCGCACGGGTTCCGCCGCTCGAGTTCGACGGCGGACAGACGTTTCCGTGATCGACGCCAGCGTCCTCGTGGTCGGCGGTGGCGCGATCGGCGGCGTGACCGCCGGGCTGATGACCGGCCATGTGCGCCGCGTCGCCGTGCTCGACGCCAACCGCGAGCATGTGAGCCTGCTGCGGGATCCAGGGCTGCGCCTCGACGAGCTCGGAGCGGAGCGGCTCGTCCCGCTGGAGGCGTACCGGTCCGTCGCGGAGCTCGACGGATCGTTCGACTTCGGCCTGATAACGCTGAAGGCGCAGAACCTCGAGGCGGCGCTGCCGGAGATCGTCGAGCGAGACCTCGTCGACGTGTTCGTCGGCCTCGGCAACGGGCTCGTGCAGGACCGAGTCGCGGCGCTCGTCGGCCGCGAGCGACTGGTCGCCGGCATCGTCGAGTGGGGGGCAACCAACCTGGCTCCCGGTCACCTCAGCCAGACCACGCGCAACGTGTTTGTCGTCGGTGAGCTCGATGGGGCGGCCCGCGAGCGAACCGACCGCCTGGCGCGCGTGCTCGGGACAGTCGCCGAGACACGTGTGAGCACGAACATTCGCGGGCAGATCTGGTCGAAGTTGCTGGTCAACAGCGCGTTTTCGGGGCTCGGCGTGGTCGGTGGCGTGCTCTATCGCGACGTCGCCGCCCACGCCGCCGGCCGACGTGCGCTCTGTGCGCTGTGGAGCGAGGGCCACCGCGTCGGTCTCGCCGAGGGTCTTGAGCTCGAGCCGGTGCTCGGGATCCCGGCGGACGCGCTCGTCATCGCCGGTGACGGACCGCAGGTCGGGCGGGATTCTGTGCGCATCGAGGGGGCGCTCGAGACGGCGCTGGCGCTGGCGGGCGCGACGAAGGCGTCGATGTTGCAGGACGTCGAGCGGGGGGCATTGACGGAGGTCGACGTGATCAACGGCGCCGTCGTCGAGCGGGCCGCCGCACACGGGCTGCCGGCACCGGTGAACGCGCGAGTCGTCGAGCTTGTCCACCAGTTCGAGCGCGGCGAGCGCGCGCCCTCGACGGATCTCTACGAAGGGCTGGCGGCGCTCGCCGGGAGCTGACCGCAACCAGCCAGCGGCGCATCCGCTCTGAGGTCCGCGGCCCGGGTGAGCGGGCCGCGGCGCCGATCAGCTCAGGAGTGCACCACGCCGGAGGCGGTCAGCACGACGCCGACATCCCACGGCTCCTCCCCGGGCATCGGCTCGGGCGCGAGCAGCGTGATGTGGCGTTCGGTCTCGGGCCCGTCGTTCCACTGGCCGTGCGGCACTCCGGCTGGCAGGATCACCAGCGAGTGCCGGCTGGCGGTGTAGCGCTCGAGCCCGATCTGCAGGCTCATCGTCCCGTCGAGCACGTAGTAGAACTGATCGAAGGCGTGCACGTGGATCGCGGGCCCGGCGCCGCCCGGCTCGACGGTGGCGATGTATAGCGACACGTGCTCGGACCCGTGGGCACGTTGCAGCAGCTTCTGCATCGCGAAGCCGGGCAGCACCTCGGTGAAGCCGTCGGCGGCCAGTGGCGCGATCCGGTAGGGCCGATCGCCGAGCTCGGTCGAGTCGGTCGGCGTCATCAGCACCACGTTGGGCGCCGGAGCGGGCGCGAGGACCTCGAAGTGAAACTCGTCGACATCGCCCTCGTTCCAGTTGTGGTGCGGCGTGCCGGCCGGGATGTAGACGAGCGTGTCGGCGCCGGCGACGTGCCGGTCGCTGCCGAGTTGCAGCTGCATCTCCCCCTCGATCACGTAATACAGCTGGTCGACGGGATGGACGTGGTGGGGCGGCGCGGCGGCGCCCACCGGCACGTTGCTCCCGATCACGATCGCGCTTTCGCCGTGGTACAGGTACTGCGCCTCATAGCCGCGGCGCTCGTAAGCGCCGAAATCCACGTTCCGCAGGTACTTCATCGGCGTCCCTGTGTCGGGTGGTGCGTGCTCATGGTCGCCGCAGCAGGCCGAAGCCGTAGTCGCCGCCGTTCGGCGTTCGTACGATCGTGTGGACGTGGAACGGCTCCGGCTCATCGTTGTCGAGAAAGATGCCGGGGTGGTGGTCGAACTCGATCAGGATCACCGGGCTGTGCAGCTTGTAATAGAACGGGGCGCTGGCGGTGTCGCCGATCCACGCGAAGTAGGTCTCGTCGAGGTGCTCGACGACCAGCGCGCGCTCGCGCTCGCGGTGGCCGTCGGGCCAGCGCGAGAGGTACATGTCGAGCAGCGCGAGCAGCGCCTCGCGCTGATCACCGGACAGCTCGGAGGCACGCAGTCCCTCGAGCGGCAGCACCAGGTTGTCCTGACCGGCGCCCGCGCGATGGCGGCCGTTGGTCGGTCTTCCGAGCTCCGCCGGGAGGTCCTTGGAGAGCATCGACGGATACAGCACCGCCGTCTGGCGCTGCGCCGGCGTCAGCGTCGCCGTGAACGCCAGCGCGCGCTGCTCCTGCTCGGCGAACAGCTTGGTGCCGGCGTCCGGTCCGTGGTCGACCTCGGCCATCTCGGTCGCCAAGAACTGCGGCGTCAGCGAGATCCGGTCGCCGACGATCGTGCAGTGCAGGTCCACGTGATGGCCCATCAGCTGCCACATCCACGGCGTCTCGGTTGACGGCTCGCCAAAGATCGTGAACACGTAGGCGTACTCGCGGAGTGTGTCCTTCCAGTAGTTGATGAAGTCGCCAAGCGCCTGGTTGGAGCGCATCGCTGCGCGCACCTCGGCGAAGCCCGACGGGCTCATGCTGGCCTGGACGACCCGCATCGCCGCCTCGCGCTGGCGCACGCCGGCGTCGTCGAGATACAGGCCCGGCGGCATCCAGTGGTAGAAGGCGTTGATCCAGCGCCGCCGGTACGGGCTGTCGAAGGGCTGCTCGGCGAAGCGGCGCTGGTCGGGCTGGTCGAGGGAATCGAGGAACTCGTGCGCGGCGGCCGCGATCGCGTCCGTTGGCGCTCCGGCCGCCGAGCCCGAGAACAGCCCCGGCACGAGCGTGCCGTCGGTGGTGATGCCGACAAAGGGCTCCTCGAAGGCGGCGCTGACGGCGGCGAACTCGGGCTGTGACATCACCGGGATCTCGGCGAAGTAGCCGTGGTGGACCCGTGCACCCGGCAGCGGTCCGCGCGGTGAGCGCCCCCGGTAGGTCGCCCGCGTCGCGTCGCGCGCGAGCGTATGCGTGTCGGCGAGCAGGTTATTCATCGCGAACTGGCTCCTGTCGTGCCCGTTGCGCGGTACCGGGCGGTGGGTGGACATCCGGGGTGCCGCGCCGCTGCTCTGACCGCGGCCTGAGCGGTGGCGTCGCAACCCCGCGACCACGCTCGGCATGCTAGCTCGTGAAATGCCTGATTGTCGGACGGAAACAGGAAGCTTGGCGTCGATCGAGGCTCGGTCGCAGCACGCCAGCCAATCCAAGACGCGGTCGTGCAGGGTCTGCTCGCGCCCGGCCCGCCGCCCCCCGCTGTGCGATCCTCTCGACATCGACGCCCTGGCTGACAGCTCGCTGGCGGCACTGCTCGAGCGCGTCGCGGCGAGCGACCCGGCCCCCGGTGCGGGTCCGAGCGCCGCGTGGACGTGCGCGCTGGCCGCCGCGCTGGTGGAGATGGTCAGCGCTGTCGCGCTGCGCAAGGAACCGCACGCCGGGGGCGCCGTCGAGGCACGGCGGGAACGCGCGGCGGAACTGCGTGCCGCTGCCCTGGCGCTCGCCGAGCGCGACATCGCGGCCTACCGGGACGTGCTCGCGGTGGGCCGGCGGCGCGGGGAGGCGGGCCACGCGCAACGCCTTCGCGACGCGCTCGGGGCGGCGGCCGACCCGCCGATCGCGATCGTCGAAGTGGCCGCCGAGCTGACCCGGTTGGCCGCGGACGCGGCCGGCGACGCGCGCGGCGGCATTCGCGGCGAGGCGGTCACCGCCGCGGTGCTGGCCGAGGCGGTCGCCCGCGCCGGCGTGTCGATTGCCGAGCTGAATCTCGCGGGCGCTCCCGACGATCCGCGACTGGGCCGCGTTCGCGCGCTCGCGCAGGGCGCGCGCGCCGATCGCGAGCGTGTCGTGGCCGGGTGAAGCGCCGGCGTTTCTAACGCCGCTGAAGCGGCCGGCGGGCGCCGCCGCTGCTGGCCGCGCTGTGGGCGTGGGCGAGCTCCAGCCCGCGCAGGGTGAGCCGGTAGTCGAACTGGCCGTCGCGTTGCACGCGCTCCAGCAGGCCCGCGGCGGTCAGGACCTCGAGTGCCTGGACCCGCCATTCCAGGCGCCCCCCGGCGACCATCGACTCGAGCTGGGACTCCGACGTCCAGCCGTCGGCGTCGGGTTGGGCGCGGGCGACGAGCCCGAGCAGCCGTCGGCCATGTCCGGCTAGCGGCTCGGCGGGCACGGCGGTCGAGGGCGCCGGCGCGCGTCGCAGCCGGACGGCGGGCGTCGAGCCGCTCGGGGCGGAACGCGTGTGAGCGAACAGCTCGTCAGCGCTGACGATCGCGAGCGGCGCCGAGTCGCACCAGATCAGCACGCGCGCGACATCGGGTTGGCGGATGAGTTCGCGCAACTCGGCGAGCGAGGTGAGGTCGCGCAGGTGCGTGACCAGGTCGCCGACCGCCTGGGGTGCGCCCTGGGCCGACGGCTTGCGCCCCGCGTTGCGTACGAGGCCGTCGCGGGTCACCCACCGCAGCGGCGCGCCCTCTTCGCGACTCAGTACGAGGATCGCGTCAACCTGGTGGCGGGACATCGCCTGGCGAACCCGCACGAGAGGCGTGTCGTTGGGCCTGTCGGCGACCTTCGGGGAGGCCCGGTCACAGGTCCCGGACCTGGCCTGAACGACCGTGCGCGGGCGATCCGTCGGCCGCTTGGTCCGGCGCCGAGCGGGCGGCCGGTCGGGCTGGCGCTCAGGCAGGGGGCGCGGCGTCGCTCCGGCGGCGGAAGACGCTCGTCCAGTTCGAGGGAGGGCGGTGGGGAGCATTCTTGCCCCCTTCCTGGCCGTGCGTTCGGCCGGTCCGACCGGCGCGCTGCCATTTGAGTGCTTTTAGAGTAGCGCGTCCAGTGCGGATCCGTGCATGGCCGGCGCCGATCGCGGCGGAGCGCCACGAATCGCACTACGATCGCGGTCACGTTGGTGGGATCTCGAGATCACGGATGCGGTGTCCGTCGGCGGCCGGCGCGCAGGCAACCGGAGGCTTCGGTGCGTGTCGGCGCGGCGCTCGCCCGCCAGGCTCGCCCGCGGTGATGACGCCGCTGGGCTTCCGCGAGCGCCCGGCTGCCGGCGAGCCTGACGGACTGCTCGTGCTTCACCACGGCCGCGGGGCCGACGAGCACGATCTGCTCCCGCTCGGCGAAGCCCTCGATCCGGCACGGCGGCTGCACGTCGTGACGCCACGGGCGCCGCTGTCGCTCGCCGGACTGCCCGGCCGCCACTGGTATCTCGTCCCGCGGGTCGGCCACCCGGACCCGGAGACGTTCCACGCGGCCTACGGCGAGCTGGCCGCGTTCCACGACAGGCTGTGGGAGCGCACGGGGATCACTCCTGCACGCACGGTGCTTGGCGGGTTCTCGATGGGCTCGGTGATGAGCTATGCGCTCGCGCTGGGAGCCGACCGACCCGTCCCGGCCGGGGTCCTCGCGTTCTCGGGGTTCGTGCCGACGGTCGAGCGCTGGCAGCCGGAGCTGGCGAGTCGAACCGGGCTGCGCGCGTTCATCGCGCACGGGCGTCGCGACCCGGTGATCGACGTCGGCTTTGGGCGCCGCGCCCGCGATCTGCTCGAGGCCGGCGGCATCGATGTCGCCTATCACGAGTCGGAGGTAGCCCACCAGATCGACCCGGCTGCGTTGCCGGCGGCGCTCGGCTGGCTTGCCGCCACGCTGCTCAGTCGGTGAGGTGCTCCTCGTCGGCGTCGCCGTACACCGAGTCGGTCAGCTCCTCGTCAATGCCCTGAGCGTCGCGCATGATCTGCGCCGGCGTGTGCTGGTCGCTGTGTGAGGCGTGCTCGATCAGCTCTTGCTCGGCGAGCTCGAAGCCCTCGGACTCGCCGCCGCCGGACTCCTCGACCGCGCGGCGCTCTTCGCGGCGGCGCTTGGCGAGCTCGGCGTCGTACTCGGGATTCGCGTGCTCGGTCATTGGTACGACTCTACCTGTTATCGCGCGCCGCCCAGCGCGTGGGAGCCGCCGGCGGCCGCGAGCACGGTCAACGCGGCGGCGCGCCCGCACCGACCTGCGCAAGCAGCCAGCGCGCGACAGCGAGCACGCGCCGGTCGCCGTGCGAGGCACCGGTCAGCTGCACGCCGATCGGCAGTCCGTCTGGCGTCCACGCGCCGGGCAGCGCGACGGCCGGCACCCCGAGGAACGTGAACGGGCGGCAGAGCAGCGGGTCGCCGGTCGAGTCAAGACCCAACGGGGGCACCCCGAGCGCACTCGGCGCGAGCACCGCGTCGAGCTGCGCGATGCCCTCGTTCCAGCGCCAGCGTTGCTCGTCGCCAACGCGGCGTGCCGCCAGGTAGTCGTCGCGGGCGACCGCGCGACCCTCGGCGATGTACGAGCGAAGCGCCACGCTGACCAACTCGCCGTGCCAGTCGGCCTCGCCGCCGAGCGCCCATGCCGTCTCGGCGGCCTGGATCGCCCGCTGAGCCTCGACGATTCGCTCGAACGGGAGCGGCAGCTCGGTGTCCTCAATCGATGCGCCGGCTGCGGCTGCCGCCTCCACGTAGCGGTCGATCGCGGTGCGCGCGGCCGGCTCCAGCAGATCCCAGCCGATTCGCAGGACGCCCAGCCGCGGAGGCCGCCCCAGGTCGCCGTCGCTCGCTTCGCCTGCTCCGTCGATGCAGCGGCTCGCGCGCACGCTCGCCATGCCGGCGGGCGCGCCGGAGACGGCGCCGAGGGCGAGCTCGAGGTCGTCGGGGCTGCGGGCGAAGAGCCCCACGGTGTCGAGCGAGGCCGAGGTCGGCAAGGCCCCGGCCAGCGGCACGACCCCGAACGTGGGTTTCAGACCGAGGACGCCGCAATAGGACGCCGGCCGGACGACCGATCCGGCAGTCTGTGTGCCGGCGGCGAGCGGCACGATCCGCGCGGCCACCGCCGCGGCCGAGCCGCTCGAGGATCCCCCCGGAGTGCGGTCCAGGTCGAGCGGGTTGCGGGTGTCCGTCGGGTGCATGCACGCGAATTCGCAGGTCTTGGTCTTGCCGACGACCACCGCGCCGGCGGCTCGCAGCAGCCCGACGAGCGCGGCGTCGGCGCGCGGCTGGTGTCCGCGGTAGATCGGCGAGCCGTACTCGGTGGGCAGATCGGCGGTGTCGAACACGTCCTTGATCGCGACGGGCACGCCGAGCAGCGGCAGATAGGCGGCGCTGGCGGGCGAGAGGCGGTCGAGTTCGCGGGCACGGTCGATCGCGTGGTCGCCCGCCTCGGCCGCGAAGGCGTGAATCGGCCCGTCGAGCTTGGCGATCGCGATGTTGGCGGCCGCGGCTACCTCGACACAGCTCATCGCGCGCTCGCGGATCAAGCGGACGATGTCGGTTGCGCCCAGATCGGTGTAGGGCGCCAGGCTGCTCGACACCTGCGGCAGCTTACGCACAGCGGCGGCACCGCGCAGCCGACGGCGTCGTCTACGATGCCCCGTCCGGGCCCGGCAGCGGCCCTGCCAGCTCGCGGGGAGTCTCCTACGCACGTCGATCCCTTCATCGTTCTCGGTAGCGCCGTGGTCGGCATGCTCGTCGGCATGACGGGCGCCGGCGGCGGCGCGCTGATGACGCCGATGCTGATCCTGCTGTTCGGGGTGACGCCGTCGACGGCGATATCGAGCGACCTTGTCGCTGCGGTCGTGATGCGCCCGATCGGCGCCGCGGTGCATCTGCGGCGCGGGACGGTCAATCGCGGCCTGGTCGGCTGGATGGTGCTCGGCTCGGTCCCGATGGCGTTCCTGGGCGCGTACCTGCTGCACGTGATGGGCCACTCCAAGACAGCCCAGCAGAACATCGAGGTCGCGCTCGGCGTGGCGCTGCTGGTCGGCGCGGCGGCGATGGTGTTGCGCTACGTGCTCGACCGCCGGGCCGGGCAGACGCGGTCGGGGGTGATCGAGCATGTCAATCCCCGTCCGCTGCCGACGGTGGCGATCGGAATGCTCGGCGGCGTGGTCGTCGGCATGACGTCGGTCGGCTCGGGTTCGTTGATGATCGTGCTGCTGCTGTTCGTCTATCCCCTGCTCGGGGCCAACCAGCTCGTCGGCACGGACCTCACGCAGGCGGTGCCGCTGACGCTCGCTGCGGCGCTCGGGGCGCTCGCTTTCGGGCACGTCCAGGTTGGCGTGACGATCTCGCTGATCCTCGGCAGCGTGCCGGCGGTGCTCGTCGGCTCGCTGGTGTCCTCGAGCGCACCCGATCGCTACGTGCGACCGGCGATCACGTTCGTGATCTTCGCGTCCGGACTCAAGTACGTCGGCCTGGGCACGTCCGCGCTCGGGTGGGTCCTCTGTGCGGTGCTGCTGGCTGGCGGCGCGGCGTGGATGATCAGAGCCCGCCCGTGGACACGCTGACGTGACGCGCCGGATCGCTCGGGGAGTGCTGCGCGTGCGCCGCCACACCGTGACCGAATGCGAGCCGCTCGCGACAACGACCGCAGCCCGGGTTCGAGGTGCGTATCCTCCCGCTGGGTGAGCCGGGAAGACTGGTCGGCGTTCGTCTTGTCGACCGTGGAGCGTGATGGTCTTCCCGAGTGGCCGGGTGGGGCGCAGTGCGGCGGGTTGATACCCCGCCTGCGCGGGTGCTCGCAGATCCGTCGCCCCGTCTGCAGGCCCCCTGATGGCGCCTGCCATCGCTCTGCCGCTGTTCCTTGTCTCCCTCGTGGTGACGCTGGGCGCCGCGGCGACGTTTGCCCGCCGGCTCGACCGCCTCGGCGCGCGGTTCGGTATGCCAGAGGTGCTGATCGGCGTGCTGACCGCATTGGCCGCAGACGGTCCGGAGGTGTCATCGGCGCTCGTCGCGCTGTTCAAGGGCGCGCACGAGGCGAGCGTCGGCGTGATCGTCGGCTCGAACGCGTTCAACTTGGCGGCGATGGTCGGGCTGAGCGCACTGCTTGCGGGACGCGTCCGGGTCCGACGCGGCACGCTGATCGTTGAGGGCGGCGTCGGGCTGGCGGTTACCGCGATTGTCACAGCGCTCCTGCTGGGCGCCCTGTCTGGCGTCCTCGCCGTGGCCCTGCTCGCCGGCGTGCTCGTTCCGTACCTCGCGCTGGTGATCGGCGGTCCGCGGTTGGCGACTCGCCTGCGCTTGCCGGGGGTCCTCGACCGCGTGATCGCAGGCGCGGTCGAGGAGGGCGAGCACCGCGCCGCTCCGCACTCCGGGGTGCATTTCGCCACGCAGCGCCAAATCGCGCTCATGGCGCTTGATCTGCTGCTCATCGTGTTGGGGAGCGTCGGCATGGTGCAGGCGGCGCTGTCGCTCGGCGACCGCTGGGGAATTCGACCGGCGCTGGTCGGGGTGCTCGTCCTCGGCCCGCTGACGAGCTTGCCGAACGCGCTGACCGGCGTGCGGCTCGGTCTGGCCGAACGCGGCGCGGCTCTCGTCACCGAGGTCCTGAACAGCAACACGATCAATCTCGTCGCCGGCGTTGCGGTCCCGGCGCTGTTCGTCACGTTCACCGTGCACTCAACGACCGACAAGCTCGACCTGGCTGTCCTGGTCGGGGCGACGATGGCGACGCTCGCGCTGTTGGCCCGGCGTGACGGCGTGCGAAGACTCGGCGGCGCGATCCTCGTATCGCTCTATGTCCTGTTCGTCGCTCTGCAGTTCACCTAGGCAGCCAGGCGGGGTCGGGCGAACACGATCAGGGGAACGCCGACCGACCCGGCTGACCTCGCCGCGCCGCTCAGGCGTCGCGGGTGCGCGTGCGCCAGGCGCCGAGCGCGAGCCACCCGACGGCCCACAGCGCGATGATCAGCACGGCGAGCGCGCTGCTCATCGTCAACCCGTTGGTGTCCGGGAGCTGCTCGCCGGGTTTCAGCGCGCCCAGGGCGATGTTCGGGATCGCGTCGCGGGCGCCGCCGAGGAAGGTGATCATCGCGAGCAGGCGCCCGGCGACCAGTTGCCAGCCGAGCAGTGCGGTCAGCGACCCCGCCCGCGATCCGGTCAGCGAGCCGAGCCCGACCGCGATGACGCAGAGCAGCGCCTGCGACCCGCCGACCCACAGCACCGAGTCGACGACGTAGGTGGC
>Ga0307372_10005774_pt1 | contig 18407 bp, 20 predicted proteins | sample OX1MG_FD_202533 | JGI IMG/M metagenome (GOLD analysis project Ga0307372, IMG submission 202533) | Soil microbial communities from Risofladan, Vaasa, Finland - OX-1 | ecosystem: Environmental > Terrestrial > Soil > Coastal area > Acid sulfate soil | place: Finland: Risofladan, Vaasa | collected...
CGACAGCGGCACCGAGACCCGCACCGTGCCGGTCTCCGGCGGCGACAGCAGCTTCAGCATCGATACCTCCGGCCGTCCGCAAAAGGTCACGGTTGACCCCAATAACTGGATCCTCAAGTCCAGCCCCGAGCTCAACCTGCGCGTGGACCTCTCCCGTGGCGACAACCTGGTCGCCGCCGGCGACTTCCCCTCCGCCATCAAGCAATACCAGGCGGCGCTCCTCCTCAACCCCATTAGCTCGCTCGCCCACTACCGCCTGGCCGAGGCCTACTACCAGGAGCAGAACTGGCAGAACGCCGCCGACGAGTACCGCCAGGCCATGAACGGCGACCTCAACCCGCAGTGGATCGCCGTCTGGAGCCATATCCAGCTCGGCAAGATCTTCGACCTCACCGGCCAGCGCAACCGCGCCCTCAACGAGTACCAGCTCGCCATCTCCACCCACGACGACACCAACGGCGCCCAGGAACTCGCCCGCCAGTATCTCCGCGCCCCCTACAAAACCAGCGCCAACGGCGGCAACTAGTGATGGCCGCCTGCCTCTTCTGCCGCATCATATCCGGCGAGATCCCCTCCCGCAAGGTCTACGAAGACGACCGCACCTTTGCCTTCGAAGACATCCGCCCCGGCGCCCCCACCCACATCCTGCTGCTGCCCAAGCGCCACCTCGCCGGCCTGGCCGAGGCCACCGCCGCCGACGAGAGCCTGCTCGGCTACCTCCAGCTCCAAGCCGCCGAGCTGGCTCGCCGCCGCGGCCTCGACCGTGGCTACCGCACCGTGCTCAACGTCGGCCCCGACGCCGGCCAGAGCGTCTTCCACCTCCACCTCCACCTCTTGGGCGGCCGGCCGTTATCCTGGCCTCCGGGCTAACCCCGCATGTCCGTCACCCCCTATCGCTATGCCGCCCCCCAGGCGGCGCTCGACGACCTAGGCCAGCGGTTGCGCCGCAGCCGCTGGCCCGACGCGCTCGACCACAACGGCTGGCAGCAGGGCTTCGCCCTCGCTCCCCTGCGCCAGCTCTGCGACTACTGGGCGTCAACCTTCGACTGGCGCGCCCAGGAGCAGCGCATCTTCTCGTTCCCGCACTTCCGCTACACCGCCAGCGGAGGCCTCGGCATCCACTTCATCCACCAGCGCGGCCAAGGCCCGGCGCCGCTGCCCCTCGTCCTCACCCACGGCTGGCCCGGCTCGTTCCTGGAGATGCTCGACCTGGTGCCGCGCCTCGCCGACCCCGCCCGCTTTAGCGCCGATCCGCGCGATGCCTTCGACGTGGTGGTGCCCTCCCTCCCCGGCTTCGGCTTCTCCGACCGCCCGCAGGCTCCCGGCTCTAACCTGTTCCACGCCGCCGATCTGTGGGCCGAGTTGATGGGCGCCCTGGGCTACGACCGCTTCGCTGCCCAGGGCGGCGACTTCGGCGCCAGCGTCTCCACCCTGCTGGGCCTGCGCCATCCCCAGCGCCTGATCGGCATTCACCTCAACTACATCCCCGGCTCCTACCGCCCCAGCCTGGACCCGCCCGCCCCGCCGCTTACCCCTGAAGAAGAAGGCTTCCGAGCCGAAGCCGCCCGCTGGGCCGACGCCGAAGGCGCCTACGCCCACCTCCAGCGCACTTATCCCCAAACTCTGGCCTACGGCCTCAACGACTCCCCCGCCGCCTTGGCCGCTTGGATCCTGGAAAAGTTCCGCAACTGGGGCGACTGCCAAGGCAATCTCGAATGCCACTTCGACCGCGACTGGCTGCTCGCCAATGTCACTCTCTACTGGCTCACCCAAACCATCGCGTCTTCTACCCGCCTTTACTGGGAGACCGCCCGCGCCCCGCTGCGCTTCGCCCCCGGCGAACGCGTCACCGTCCCCGTCGCTGTAGCCCGCTTCCCCCGCGAAGCCCCCTTCCCACCTCGCCCCTGGGTCGAGCGCTGCTACAACCTCGAGCGCTGGACCGCGATGCCGCGCGGCGGCCACTTCCCCGCGCTGGAAGAGCCCGACGCCCTGGCCGCCGACCTCCGCGCCTTCTTCCGCCCCCTCCGCTAACCCCGCGACGCCTCTTACCCCGTCGGCCTACCCCACACCCACGGTTCACTGTCCACTGTTCGCTATTCACTCATTTCCTCCCGCACGAGCCGCGCGCACACCGCTCGCGGCTCCGCCGCGCCCGCCCACGCCTCCGGCGGCACCGGCGCATGAATCCGCACCTCTACCTTCCCCGGCCGGATGCGCCACGCCCCGCGCGGCATGCGCGCCCCGGTGCCCGCCAGCGTGATCGGGATCACCGGCACCTGGGCTTGTTCCGCCAAATAGAAAACCCCCTTCTTGAACTCGAGCAACCGCCCGTCCGGCGACCGCGTGCCCTCGGGAAACACCAGAAACGGCCGCCCCTGCCGCACCGCCTCCGCCGCCCGCGCAATGTCCCTCTGTGCCGCCGCGCGGTTGGCGCGCTCGACGGAGACCAAGCCGCCCACCTTCAGCACCCAGCCCAGCACCGGCACCGAAAACAGCTCCTTCTTCGCCAAAAAAGCGATGTTGCCCGGCAGACAAGCGACCAGAATCGGTGGATCAAGATTGCTCTGGTGGTTGGCCATATACAGCCGCGGACCATCCGCGGGCAGCAGCTCCCGCCCCAGCACCTCCACCCGCACCCCCGCCAGCCACAGCAACCCGCGAACGCCGAGGCGGGCCAAGCCATAGGTGAACTCCAGCCGCCCGGTCAACCAGATCCAGGGCAGCGAGATCGCCCCGGCCGCGATCATAAACAGCCAGGTGAACGCCCACACCAGTACCGACCGGATCATAGCCCTCGCCAGAAATACATGCCTTCGGCCACCACCCGGGCTGGGCCCACCAGCTTCACCTGCGCCTCACCCCCTGCCCACGCCACCTTCTGGAGTCCGCCGGGCGTGGCCACCTCCACCGGCGAGTCGGCCCGGCCGCTGACCATCGCCGCCACCGCCGCCGCCCCGCTGCCGGTGCCGCTGGAGTGCGTCGGTCCCACCCCGCGCTCAAAAATCCGCACTTCCAGATGATGCCGATCCACCACGCGCACAAACTCCACGTTGGTGCGCTGCGGAAAATGCGCATGCCGCTCCAACTCCGCGCCCTGCGCCTCCCAGTCGGAGGGAAACTCCGGCACAAACACCACGCACTGCGGGTTGCCCATCGAGAGCACCGTCGCCTCCACCTCGCGTTCGCCCATCTGCAGCCGCGTCGGCGCCTCTAGTTTCGGCATGCCCAAGTCGATCTCGATTGTCCAGCGCTGGCCGCCGCCGTCTAGCACCCGCGCCGCCCGCTCCCCCGCCCGCGTGTGCAGCGTGCCCTGGCGAAAGCCATGCATGGCGTAGAAGGCCACCACGCAGCGCGTGCCATTGCCGCTGATCTCGGCCTCGCCGCCGTCGGCGTTGTGCAGTGTCAGCTCGAAGCCCGCGCCCACCGGCTTGACGAACTCCACCCCGTCGGCCCCCACCCCCAAATGCCGGTCGCAGATGGCGCGGCTGAAGGCGCCCTTTTGCCCCGGCGCGATCGCCGCCGCGTCCACGATCAGAAAATCGTTGCCGTTGGCTTCGGCCTTGACAAATCGGATGCTGCCTTCAGGGTTCATTGCGGCGATAAACCTCGATCGTCGGCTGCGACGCGACCCGCAGCGTCGCCACCGGGTGAAAATACTCTGCCAAATCCCGCCGGTTGACCAACTTCGCCACCGGGCCGTGCGCTTCCGCCACCACCCAGTCTACTTGCTTATGCGGCGCGAACAGCGCGTCTTGCCAGAGCAGGAAGTTGCTCTCCTGCACCACCTCCCGCACCGCGATGCCGTCGTCGGCCAGCGCGCCCGGGTAGGTGCCGTAGTACATCAGAATGCGCTCGCCCGGCCGCCGCGCCGCCAGCGCCTGCGCCAGCGCATGCTCCATCGCCAGCCGCGCCGGTGCATTGTGCACCGCCTCGGCATAGGCGATCGGGCCCGTTCCCCCTAGCATGCTCACATAGCCGCCGCCGCACAGTACCCCCACCCCCAGCGCCGCGCCCGCCGCCGCCCGCCCCAGCCCCGCCGGCAGCGACAGCCGCCCCACCCCGCGCCAAAGCTCCGCCGCCGCCATCCCCGAAAACGCCGCCACCGCCGGTAGCATTTGCGCCCCGTAGCGCAGGTTGTAGTAGCCGTGCGGCCAGTACTGCGGCACAAAAATCGGCACGTTGCCCGTCCACATCGCCCACAAATACCAGGGCAGCGGCAACAGCAGCAGCCACGCCGCCGGCTGCTTAGCCCACGACCTCCAACCCAGCAGCCCCAGCAGCGTCACCGCCATCAACGGCACCCCGCAGGTCAGCACGACCGTCTTGAGAAAATACAGCGTCGCCACCGCCAGGGCGTGGTCGCCGGGATACCGCGCCCCTCCATGCCGCAGCGCAATCAGGTAGATCTGGCGCGCCGAATACGGCCCCCGCGCAAACGCCAGCGGGTCGTCCAAATACCACCAGTTGTAAACCAACCAAAGCACCGGCCCCGCCCCCGCCACCAAGCAAAACCTCCAACAGACTGCCCAAGCCCGTTGCCAGAACCTTGCCGCTCCCCGTGCTGAGTGCCAAATGCCTCCTTCAACGTGCCGTACGCCCTCTGCCTCCCCGCCCCTTGCCAGGAGCAACGCCCCCAGCGCAAAGGGCAACACAAACCACCCGTCATACCGGCACAGGCTCCCCGCCAGCCCCCACGCCCCCGCCTGCCACGCAATTCGATTTTCAGGCTGCACCGAGTACCGGCTGCAAGCGTCCACAAGCCCCAGGAACGCCGCCAAGTAAACCGTCTCGGTCATCGGCACCGCCGACAAATACAGCAGAGAAGGGTTGAGGCAGAAAAACGCGGCCGCCCAGGCCGCCGCCCCGGCGCCCCAGTGCCGCCGCGCAATGCGGTGCAGGAACCAGGTGGCCAGCCCCAGGGCCGCCAGCGAGGGCAGCGCCCCCGCCACCCCGTTCCGCCACCACGCGGTGTGCCACACCGTCAGCGCCATCAGCAGGTGGGGCAGCGGCAGCCACACCGTGCCCCACTGCGACAGCCCCGGCGTGGCCGAGTCCACCATGCGGCGCGCGATCGCCAAGTGCGCGGTGGCGTCGCCATACAGCAGCAGCCGGCTCCGCCGCAGCGCCCATAAGAACACGCCTCCGCCCGCCGCCAGCGCCAGCAGGACGAAAGGCGCCGAGCCGCGCCCCCCCGCCCGCTCGCTCACGCCTCGAACCGGCTCAGCGCGACGAATTCCTGGTAGCGCGCCTCCACCTCCGCTTGCGTCAGCTCCGTCAACCGTCCCACGCCAAACTGCTCGCAGGCGAAGCTGCCCATCACCGAACCGTACACCACCGCCCGCCGCAGCGTCATATCGTCCCAGCGGTTTTGCTGCGCCAGATAGCCGATCATGCCGCCGGCAAAGGCGTCGCCCGCCCCGGTGGGATCAAGCACGTCCTCCAGCGGATAGCCCGGCACGCCAAAGTACTGGCTGTGGCTATACAGCGTCGCCCCGTGTTCGCCCCGCTTGATCACCACCGCCCCCGGCCCCTGCTCCAAGATCGCCCGCGCCGCCCGGTGCAGGTTGTGCTCGCCCGTCAGCAGGTGCGCCTCCGCGTCGTTGATCGTCAGCACGTGCAGCCGCGACAGGAAGCGCTTCACCTCCTCCGGCTGCCCGGTGATCCAGAAGTTCATGGTGTCGCCGCCCACCAGCTTCACCCGCGGCCCCATCTGGTCGCGCACCTGGCACTGCAGCGCCGGGGCGATGTTGCCCAAAAACAGATATTCCGAGTCCAGGTATTCCGCCGGCAGCTTGGGCGCGAAATGCTCGAAGACGTTCAGCTCCGTCCGCCGCGTGTGCCGGATATTCGGGTTGGCCTCGTACTCGCCCGCCCAAAAAAACGACTTGCCCGCCGCCCGCTCCAGCCCGCGGATATCAATCCCGCGGTTGCGGAACACCGCCTCGTCGGCGGCGGCGAAATCCTCCCCCACCACCCCCACCACCCGCACCGCGGTGAAAAACGAAGCTGCCAGCGCGAAATACGTCCCCGAGCCCCCCAGCACGCGCGGCGCGCGCCCCAACGGAGTGGTGATGTCATCAAAGGCGACCGAGCCAACCACGAGTAGCGACATAGGTTCAGGTTCCCGACTTCGAGCTTCAGGCAAAATACTTGCCGATCAGCGGGCGCAGCCGCTCCCGCGTGGCCGCCGGCACCAGCTTGGGGTCGGTGATCAGCGCGTGCCGCAGTGTCGAGCCGCAGCCGCAGCTTCGCTCGCCGCCCGCGCGCAGCCGCTTTACCGCCTGCGCCACCACCGCCGCCGCGTGGGCGGCGTTCTTCGTCAGGTTGGCCACAATCTCGCTCACCGTCACCGCGTCGTGCGCCGGATGCCAGCAGTCGTAATCGGTGACCATGGCCACGGTGACGTAGCAGATCTCAGCCTCCCGCGCCAGCTTGGCTTCGGTGAGGTTGGTCATTCCAATCACGTCCGCGCCCCAGGAGCGGTACAGGTTCGATTCCGCCCGCGTGGAAAACGCCGGGCCTTCCATGTTGACGTAGGTCCCGCCGGCGCGCACCGGCACCCCCGCCGCCGCCCCCGCCTCGGCCACAATTCCGCGCAGCCGGGCGCAGGTGGGCTCGGCAAAGCCCACGTGCGCCACCAGCCCCTCGCCAAAAAACGTCGCCGCGCGGTGCTGGGTGCGGTCAATGAACTGGTCCGGCAGCAGGAAATCCAGCGGCCGGTGCTCCTCCTTCAGCGAGCCCACCGCCGACAGCGACAGGATCTGTTCCACCCCCAGCAGCTTCATGGCATACACATTGGCGCGGTAGGGCACCTCGGTCGGGCTCAGCCGATGGCCGCGCCCGTGGCGGCTCAAAAACGCCACCCGCGCCCCCTCCAGCCGGCCCACCACCAGCGCATCGCTCGGCGCCCCATAAGGGGTCTCGATCGTCCGCTCTTCCACCTCGCTCAGCCCCGGCATCGCGTACAGCCCGCTGCCGCCAATAATCCCAATCTCTATCGCTTCGCTCATCGCTTGGCCTCGACCAACTCCAACAGCACCCCGCCGGCGCTCGCCGGATGCACAAACACGTAGCGGTGCCCGCCCGCGCCAATCTGAATCTCGTCCTTCACCAGACGCACCCCCATCGCCTGCAATCGCGCCATCGCCGCCTGGAGGTCGGGCACCCGCAATGCCACATGGTGCAGCCCCTCGCCCCGCTTCTCCAAAAACCGTCCCACCGCCGACCCCGCCGCCGTCGGCTGCAACAGCTCGATCCGGGCCGGCCCCGCCCCCAGTGGCAGCATCGCCACCCGCACCTGCTCGTGCGCCACCTCTTCCCTGCCCTCCACCGCGAATCCCAGCGCAGTGTAGAACTGGCAGGCGGCGTCGAGGTCGCGCACCGCGATCCCTAAATGGTCCAGGTCGGGAGACACAAGCATACAGAATACAGGATTCGCAGCCGCTCCCTTGGCGGCAACTCGGAGACGCCCTGAGCGCTAGCGGGCGTCCCTTGCCGGAAATCCAAGCGCGCCCTCCAAGCGACCAACGGGAGCGACCCAGGCAAAAAGTGGCGAGCCACGCTAACGCTGCGCCAGAATCGCCTTGTCAATCAGCGCATCCACCGCGGCGTAGGGGTCGGCGCCCTCGCGGGCAATCGCCTCGGCGGCCTCCGCCAGCCGCTCCTCGGTCAGCAGCGGCGCCAGCAGCCGCTCCGCCAGCCGGTCGCGCGCCAACTGCCGCAACCGCTGCTGCCACTGCCGCGCGCGGTGGCGCGTCAGCCCGCCGTGGCTCTCCAGCCACTCCAGCCGCTGCGCGATGGCGGCCTGCAAGTTCTCTACCCCCTCGCCGCTGGTCGCCACCGTCTTCACAATCGGAGGCCGCCAGGCCTCGCCGCCCCCGGACGGTGCCAAGGCCAGCATCGCCTGGATCTCCTGCTCCAGCCGCTCCGGGCCGCGCTCGGCTTTGTTGATCACAAACACGTCGGCGATCTCCATCAGCCCCGCCTTGATCGCCTGCACCTCGTCCCCCATTCCCGGCACCAACACCACCACGGTGACATCGGCGAGCTGGATGATATCCACCTCGTCCTGTCCCACCCCCACCGTCTCCACCAGGATTCGGTCCTTGCCGCTGGCGTCCAGCAGCGCCACTACCTCGCTCGCCGCCTGCGCCAACCCCCCCAGCGCCCCCCGCGTCGCCAAGCTGCGGATGAAGATCCCAGGGTCGTTGTGGTGCGCCTGCATGCGGATGCGGTCGCCCAAGATCGCGCCGCCCGTGAAGGGGCTGGTCGGGTCCACCGCCACAATCCCCAGCGTCTCTCCCGCCGCCCGATAGCGCCGCGCCAGCGCGTCCACCAGCGTGCTCTTGCCCGAGCCCGGCGGCCCCGTCAGCCCCACCACCCGTGCATGCCCGGTGTGCGCATAGGCGGCGCGCAGCAACGCCTCCGCCCCGCGCTCGCGCTCCACCACGCCGGTGATCGCCCGCGCCAGCCCGCGCACGTCTCCCGCCCGCAGCCGGTTGAGCAGTGTCTCCATCCCCAGCATCCTAGCAGCTTGCGCGGCCGCTAGTCCTTGAGCAGTTCCCGCGCAATCACCAGCCGCTGGATCTCGCTGGTGCCCTCGCCAATGGTGCACAGCTTGACGTCCCGGTAAAACTTCTCCGCCGGGTAGTCCTTGATAAAGCCGTAGCCACCATGAATCTGCACGCACTCGTTAGCCGCCCGCACCGCCACCTCGCCCGCATATAGCTTGGCCATCGCCGAAGCCCGCGTCACCGTCTGCCCCTGGTCCTTCTGCCAGGCCGCGCTCAGCGTCAGCAGCCGCGCCGCCTCGATCTCGGTCGCCATGTCCGCCAGCTTCCACTGGATCGCCTGAAACTCCGCAATCGCCCGCCCAAACTGCTTCCGCTGCTTGGCGTAGCGCCGCGCCGCGTCATAGGCCCCCTGCGCCATGCCCAACCCCAGCGCCGCGATGCTGATCCGTCCGCCGTCCAACACCTGCATCGCGTCCACAAACCCCGCGCCCTCTTCTCCCAGCAGGCCGTCGGCGCCCACCTGGCATTCGTCGAACACGATCTCGCTGGTGTCGCTGGCGCGCATGCCCAGCTTGTTCTCTTTCTTCCCCGGTCGAAAGCCCGGCGTGCCGGCCTCCACCACAAACGCCGAAATGCCGTGCTTGTTCCGCTCGCGGTGGGTCACCGCCATCGCCACGCACACCTGCGCATGGTTGCCGTTGGTGGTGAAGGTCTTGGCGCCGTTGATCCGCCACCCGTCGCCGCTGCGCACCGCGGTTGTGCGCGTCCCGCCCGCGTCCGACCCCGCCTCCGGCTCGGTCAGGCTCCAGCACCCGATCCACTCCCCCCGCGCCAGCTTGGGCAAATACTTGGCTTTTTGCGCCTCGCTGCCGAACAGCAAAATGTGGTTGGTGCACAGTGAGTTGTGCGCCGCCACAATCAGCCCGATGCTGCCGTCCACCCGCGCCAGCTCGGCAATCGCCAGCGCGTACTCGATGTAGCCCAGGCCGCTGCCGCCGTACTCGGCCGGCACCAGCATCCCCAGCAGCCCCATCGCCCCCAACTGGCGCAACACCTCGCCTGGCCACAGTTGCCCTTCGTCCCACTCCATCACATGGGGCGCGATCTCGTGCGTCGCGAACTCCCGCACCGTGCGCTGCAACTCCCGCTGCTCGTCGTTCAATTCAAAGTCCATACTGTCTTCCCATTCCCCATTTCATGTTACGCAACCGACCGCTTACCTACCGGCTGGCAAGCCCCGGCCCTACCGGCCGCCGCCTCCGGCTTGACAAACCCCGCCGCTGCCCGCATCCTAATGGGTCTTTGCAAGGAGCCGCTTTTGCGTCAGGTTCGGGTCTTTTTCCACAACCATTGCTTCGACGGCTCCGCCTCGGCGGCGGTCTTCACCGCCCTCTACCGCGCCGCCCGCGGCGAGGCCCCGTTCTCCTATTGCGGCCTCACCCACAAGGCCTCCGGCCTGTTCGAGGGAGCCGAGTTCGGCGGCGGCGACAACGCCATTGTGGACTTCAAGTACAGCCCCGACCCCCGCGTCACCTGGTGGTTCGACCACCATCAAAGCGCCTTCCTCACCCCCGCCGATGCCGAACACTTCCGCCTCGACCACAGCGGCCAGAAGTTCTACGACCCCAACTACGGCTCCTGCACCCAGTTCCTCGCCGATGTGGGCCAGAAGCACTTCGGCTTTGACCCGGCGCCCCTCGCCGAGCTGATCCACTGGGCCGACATCATTGACCGCGCCAACTTCCCCACCGCCCAGATGGCGATCGAGCTCAAGCAGCCGGCGCTGCAGTTGACCCTCGCCATCGAGGGCTCCACCAACCCCGAGTTGCTGCAGCGCCTTATCCCCGACTACCTGCGCGCCCCGCTGGCCGAATTGGTCGGGCGTGACTACGTGCAGCGCGAGCTGCAGCCCCTGCTCCAACGCCACTGGTCGTCCATGGACTTGATCCGCTCCCGCCTCGAGTGCCGCGACGGCGTCATCGCCTTCGATCTCAGCGACCTCGAGCAGGAGGGCTACAACAAGTTCATCCCCTATTACTTCTGCCCCGACGGCGTCTACAGCATCGGCGTCAGCCGCAGCCAGTACCGCATGAAGATCTCGGTCGGCTCCAACCCCTGGCACACCGTTCCCAACATGGTGAACCTGGCGCAGGTGTGCGAGCGCTTCGGCGGCGGCGGCCACGCCCGCGTCGGCGCCATCTCCTTCGCCCCCGACCAGGCCGAGCGCGCCCGCGAGGTCGCCCGCGAGCTCGTCGTCGAACTCCGCGCCACTATGGCGCAAGGCGACGCCCAAGGTTAAGACGATGCCCAGCGACGACAATCTGCGCTACCCCATCGGCCGCTTCCAGCCGTCCGGGCCGCTCACCCCCGAGCGGCGCGCCGAGTTGGTCGAGGCGCTTGCCCACTTGCCCGGCCAAGTGCGCGCGCTGGTCGAGCCGCTGTCTTCCGTCCAACTCGGCTGCGCCTACCGCCCCGGCGGCTGGACCATCCGCCAGCTTGTGCATCACCTGCCCGACAGCCACCTGAACGCCTACCTGCGCATGAAGCTGGCGCTGACCGAGGACGCTCCCACGGTCAAGACCTACCGCGAGGATCTCTGGGCCGAGCTTCCCGACGTGGCCGCGGCCCCCGCCGCCGCTTCCCTCGCCCTGCTCGACGGCCTGCATCAGCGCTGGGCGACGCTGCTCCTCGCCCTGCCCCCCGCCGCCTTCGCCCGTACCTTCCTCCATCCCGAATGGGGCGCCGTTTCGCTCGACTTCGCCCTGCTCCAATACGCATGGCACGGCCGCCACCACCTGGCCCACATGCGCACTGCCCTGGCCGCCGCCGTCAATCGCGCACCGGGTTCCGCCAGCGCACCCCCGCAAACCGGCTGAAGTCGGCATCGGCGCTGTGAATCACGGCGCGGTGTTCCAGCGCCAGCGCGGCAAGCTGGGCGTCCGTGACCAAATTCCCGGCCGTTCCGCAGGCCTCCAGAAGCCCCAACGCCCGCTCCACGCTGCCGCGGTCCCCCGCCAGCACCCGCACCATCGGCCGCGCCAGCCAGCTACGAACCACCTCCGCGGCCTCGCCCACGGTCAGTGGCGCTTGAAACACCCGGGCCTGGGTGCCCAGGCGCACGAAGCCGAGCGCCACCGCCGGGGCTAGGCCCACCGCCTCGCTCCCGGACAGACACTCGCGCCACCAGCGCGCCGCGCGCTCATGGAAGGGTGAACCCTGGTTGTAGGCGTACAGCAACAGGTTGGTGTCGGGGACGATCATCGCTTCCGCCGCGCCGGGCGCGCCACCGTCCGCGCTTGCCGCCGTCGCTCGGCCGCCTCGGCGCCGCGCATCCGCGCTATCGCCGCCTCCACCTCCAACTCGTCCCCCAACTGGTTCAGCCGGCCGGGGTCCACCCCGGCCCGCAGCCCCATCGGCCGCGCCCGCACCACAAACGGCTCCAATGCCGCCGCCGGCCCCGCAAGGCCCGCGCGCAGCGCCTGGTTCAGGCTCTCTTTGAAGGACTTGCGGGTGCGGTGCATCTCCTCCTGCAGCAGCCGCTCCACGTCCTCGTCCAGCGTCACCGTGGTCCGCATAGAGGCATCATGATGCGCTACCCGCCCGCTGTCAAGATGCCACCGCCAAGCCCCAGCGGCTTGCGGGCGCCCGCTCTCGAGCGCGCCCCCACCCGTCTTCAGCCATCCCGTGGCAACAAGCGCGGCGCCCCCGCCAGCCGCACGCTCCCGAAATGCCCCAGATCCAGCGTTGCAATCGCTCCGGCGCCCAACCGTTCCGCGCAGGCCAGCACCAAGGCATCCACCAAGCCCATCTGCAAGTCCCGGTACTGCCGCTGCAGCGCGCCCGCCCGGGCCAAGTCCTCGTCCCCACCCCAGTCCACCGAAAACGCGCCTTGCGCCAAATCGGCCAGCCAGGCATCCTGCGCCCGCCCGCCGAGGTGGGCCGCCACCAGATAGTCCACCTCCGGCAGGATCGCCGCTGGCAGCACCCATCCCGCGCGATGGGCGCGATACAGCCGCAGCAGCGCCGCGTGTTGGCGCTCGTCCCCGTCGAGCAGCGCCAGGAGCGCCCCGGTGTCGCAGACGACGATCACGCCTCGCCCAGACCGCCCAGCAACTCCTCGCTGCGCTCGCCCAAGTCGGCGCGGCCGCTGCGGTACCGCCCCACGCTGCGCGGCAGCCCCCGCCGGCGCTGGCTGCGGGCAAACTCCGCCACCGCTTGCCGGATCAGCGCCGCCGGCGCCTGCCCCTGCGCCCGCGCCAACTGCTTCAGTTCGCGGTAGGCCTCAGCCTCCAAGTAGACGGTGGTCTTCACCACATATGGCTACCATATATGGCGAAGGAGCGCGCGGCAAGCGCAGACCACCCCGCCCGCGATCGGCGCCTCCCCGGCCCTCGCAGCCCGCGGGCGCCCGCCCCACGCCGGGCGCCCGCGGCCCATCCCCGCCGCCGTCCCACGCCCCATCCTCAGATGTCGTAGTAGAGCTGGAACTCGTAGGGATGCGGCCGCAGTCGCACCGCGTCCACCTCGTTCTTGCGCTTGTACTCAATCCAGGTGTGGATCACATCTTCGCTGAACACCTCGCCCTTCAGCAGGAACTCGTGGTCCTCCTCCAGCGCGTCCAGCGCGTCCTCGAGCGACCCCGGCAGCGACGGCACGTTCTTCAACTCCTCCGGGCTCAGGTCATAGATGTCCCGATCCAGCGGCTCGCCCGGGTCGGTGCGGTTCTCGATCCCGTCCATGCCCGCCAGCAGCAGCGCCGCAAAGCAGAGGTAGGGGTTGGCGCTCGGGTCCGGCGGCCGGAACTCCACCCGCTTCGCCTTCGGCGACGACGAGTACATCGGAATACGGCACGCCGCCGAGCGGTTGCGCCGCGAGTAGGCCAGGTTCACCGGCGCCTCATAGCCCGGCACCAGCCGCTTGTAGGAGTTCGTGGTCGGCGCCATGATCGCCGCCAGCGCCGGGGCGTGCTTCAGCAGCCCCCCGATGTAGTGCAGCGCCATCGGCGACAGCCCCGCGTACCCCTCGCCTGCAAACAACGACTTGCCCGCCTTCCACAGCGACTGGTGCACGTGCATGCCGCTGCCGTTGTCCCCGAAGATCGGCTTGGGCATAAAGGTCACCGTCTTGCCGTACTCGTTGGCCACGTTGCGCACGATGTACTTGTACTGCATCATGTGGTCGGCGCTCTTCAGCAGGGTGTCGAAGCGCAGGTCAATCTCCGCCTGTCCCCCCGCCGCCACCTCGTGGTGGTGGCACTCTACCGTCAGCCCCGCCGCCTGCATCTGCATCACCATCTCGGTGCGCAGGTCCTGGTAATGGTCGGTGGGCGGCACCGGAAAATACCCTTCCTTCTGCCGCGGCCGGTAGCCCAGGTTGTCGTTCTCCCGCCCCGAGTTCCAGCGCCCCTCGTCGGCGTCAATGTAATAGAAGCCGTGCTGCTCGCGCTGGTCGAAGCGGATGTTGTCGAAAATGAAAAACTCCGCCTCCGCGCCAAAGTTGGCCACGTCGGCAATGCCGGTCGAGGCCAGGTAGGCCTCCGCCTTCTGCGCGATGTAGCGCGGGTCGCGGTCGTACTGCTGCCGCGTCAGCGGATCGGAGATGTTGCCGATCAGCACCAGCGTCGGCTCGCTGCAGAACGGGTCCAGCATGTGCCACGACGGGTCCGGCGTCAGCAGCATGTCGCTCTCGTGGATCGCCGCCCAGCCCCGGATGCTGGAGCCGTCCATGCCGAAGCCCTCCTCGAATGAGCTCTCCGACACCTGCGAGATGGGAAAGCTGACGTGGTGCCACAACCCCGGCAGGTCGGTGAAGCGGATGTCCACCATCTTCACTTCGTTCTTTTTGCAAAATTCCAGGATCTCTTTGGGCGTGGGCATGAACGGCTCCTTTGCGGCTAAACTAGGCAGTCAGATTAGCAAGCCCCGCCCGGGGGGGCCAATCAAACTTTTTTATTGGGGCTATGGATTTCGACCAGCTTCATGCGTTCCTTGAGGTTGCGCGGCTGAAGTCGTTCTCGCGGGCGGCGATCCAGTGCTTCCGCACCCAGCCAGCGATCAGCGCCCAGATCCGCCTGCTGGAGGAAGAGGTCGGCGCCCGCCTCTTCGACCGCAGCGGCGGCAAGGTCTCTCTCACCGAGGCCGGGCGGGTCTGGCATGAATTTGCCCTCAAGCTGCAGCGCCTCCGCCAGGAGGGCCTCCAAGCGGTGGGCGACCTCGACCACGCCCCGCGCGGCGAGCTCCAGATCGCCGCCAACGAGGGCAGTTGTCTGCACGTGCTGCCCGAGGTCTTCGCCGACTTCAAGCGCCAGCACCCCGCCGTCCAGGTCCGCATCCGCCGCGGCGAACACAACGACATCCTGGAGGCCGTGCTCGAAAACCGAGTGGACTTCGGCGTCGTCTCCCTTCCGGTGCGCGATCCCCGCCTCAAGGTCGTCCCCCTCCACCGCGACCAGATCCTGGTCGCGGTGGCGCCGCAGCATCCGCTCGCCCAGCGCCGCGACCCCATCTCCCCCGCCGAGTTGGTGGCCCACCCGCTGCTGCTGCCCCGCGCCGGCCAGACCCGCGAGGCCATCGAGGAACTGCTGGGCGGCCTCGGCCAGCCCCTCCAGGTCTCCATGGAGCTCGACAGCACCGAGCTGCTCAAGGGCTTCGCCGCCGCCGGCCTCGGCGTCGCCTTTGTCGCCCGCACCCTCGCCGCCGCCGAACAGCGCGCCGGCGAGCTCGCCCTGCTCCCCATTGCGGGCAAGAGCCTGCACCGCGACCTCGGCCTCATCTTCCGCCGCGACCGCGCCCTCGGCCGCGCCGCCCTCGCCTTTATTGATATCGCCGTCCGCTACGCCGCCAACGCCCCCGCCCTCTAGCTAGCCTGCGGCCGGCGCCTCGCGGTACAGCCCGTCAATCACCCCCCGGTAGTTATGCTCCACCGCCCGCCGCCGCACCTTGATCGTCGGCGTCAGCTCCCCGCTCGCCACCGTGAACTCGCCCGGCAGCAGCGCGAACTTCTTCAGCGTCTCAAACCGCGCCAGCCCCGCGTTCACCCGGTCCAGCTCGGCCTGGAATAGCGTCCGCACCCGCTCGTCGGCGCACGCCGCCCGCCGGTCGGCGCAGGCGCAGCCCGCCGCCGCCAGCGCCTCCCAGTTGGGCACCAGCAGCACCGAGGCGTAGTTGCGCCCGTCCCCCACCACCACCGCCTCCGCCACCAGCGCCGAGGCCTTCAGCTTCGCCTCGATCGGCTGCGGCGCGATGAACTTCCCCCCCGAGGTTTTGATCAGGTCCTTCTTGCGGTCGGTCAGGTAGAGAAACCCGTCCCCGTCCTGGAAGCCAATGTCGCCCGTCCGGAACCAGTCCCCTTCGAACGCCGCCGCCGTGTCCTCCGGCAAGTGATAGTAGCCGGAAAACACCGACGGGCCCCGCACCAGCAGCTCCCCATCCTCGGCGAAGCGCACCTCCAGATTGGGCAGCGGCCGCCCGATCGAGCCCGGCCGCCGTCCCCCCGGCCGGTTCAGCGCAATCACCGGCGAGGTCTCCGTCAGCCCGTAGCCCTCGTCCACCACCACCCCCAGCGACAGCAGGAACTCCGCCAGTTCCTTGCCCAGCGGCGCCCCCCCGCTGATGATCTTGTCCAACCTTCCCCCCAGCCGCGCCCGCAGCTTCCGCCCCACCAGCCCATCCGCCGCCGCCGCCCGCAGCCGCAGCCCCCAGGGAATCTGCGACGCCCGCGTCCCCGCCAAACGATAGGGCGCCATCTCTCGCCCCACCCCCTGCGCCCAGGCGAAGACCCGCTGTTGCAGCTTCGACTGGCTCGCCACCTTCGCCCGCACCCCCGCCGCCACCTTCTCGAACAGGCGCGGCACCGAGACCAAAAGCGTCGGCCGCACCTCCAACAGGTTCTCCGGCACCCGCTCCATGCTCTCGGCAAAAAAGGTGGCCTCGCCGTAGAGCATGTCCACATAGGCGATGTGGCGCTCGGTGATGTGCGCCAGCGGCAGGATGGAAAGCCGCCGCTCGAACTTGGCAAAGTGGAAATCGAGCGTCGAGACGTTGAGGTTGGCGCACAGGTTGGCGTGCGTCAGCGCCGCCCCCTTGGGCACGCCCGTGGTCCCGGAGGTGTAGAGCAGCGTCGCCACCCGCTCCCCCGGCGTGGCCGCCAGTTGGGCGTCAAACTCCGTCTCGCTCCCTCCCACCGCGCGCCGCACCCGCTCCGGCCAGCTCGCGTCCTCGAAGCACAGCACCCAGCGCAATGCCGGCAGCTCCGCCCGCACCGCCGCCACCTTCGCCGCCTGCGCCGCGGTGGAGACAAAGATCCCCACCGCGGCGCAGTCCCGCAAAATATAGGCGATCTGCTCCGCCGTCAGCGTGGGGTAGATGGGCACATCCACCACGCCCGCCGCCAAACAGGCGAAATCCGCCACCAGCCACTCCGGCCCGCTCTCCGCCAGAATGGCCACGTGCTCGCCCGGCGCCGCCTCCAACTGCGCCGCCAGTGCCCGCGCCTGCTGGTAAAACCCGCGCGCCGTCAGCGCCTCCCACCGTCCCCGGCGCTTGCCGCACACCCGCGGCTCGTCGCCCCGCCGCTTGCACCACAACAGCAGCTCGTTCAGCGAGGTCAGCCCGGGCGATTCCGGCGTCTTCCAGTGCGCGCGCGAGGCCATGCCCTAGCCGGCGATCGCCACCCAGTGGTCGTGGAAGTCCAGCCGCAACACCCGGTGCGCCAGCAGCGCCGCCCCCACTGTGCCCTCGAACATCCCGTCCGGCACGTGCACCCCGGGCGTGGCAAAGTACAGCGGCGCGTTGCGCGCCAGCGACCGGCCGCCAAATCCCTCGCTCGCCGCCCGCGCCCGCAGCATCGTCACCCCGCCGTCGGTGTAGGGAAAGAATTGCTTGCTCCCGCCCTGCGCCTCCTTCTCCAAATGCAGCTTCGCCACCGCCGTGGGATAGATCAGCATGCTGCCGCTATACAAGGTGTCAATCTGCGCCCGGATCGGCTGCCCGTTGACGCTGAAACCGCTCCCCACCACGATCGGCGGGCCGTACTGCCCAAAGGTGATCAATTGCAATTGTCCGCAGTTCCCCGCGCACGCCACTTCCGAGGTTAGCGGCGCCGACACCCGCAGTTGCTGGTGGGCATAGTCAATCTCCACCAGCCGGTCCTGGAATGCCGTATAGGCCAGGGTTCCGTCCGCCTTCGGCATCTCGTTTTTCTTCATATAGCTCGCCAAGTCGCTCACCGCAATGTGCAGGTCGCCCAGCGCCAGCCCCCCCAAGCGCAAATTGGGCAGCGTGCTGCGCTCGTAGCCCGCGACCGGCTTGCCGTTGCGGCCCAAAAGCGGCGTGGTCTTCAGCCCCAACCGCGTCGCCACGCCCGTGTCCACAATCGTTGCCTGATTGCCGGTGTCCAACAGCAGCCGCACCTGCTGCCCGTTGCCCAACTCCGCCTCCACACAGGGCAGGCCCTGGCAAAACTGCAGCGGCACAGTCGTCATTTTTGGTGTTTGGGCAAGTCCGGCGCCACACACGGCCACCAGCACCACCCCGATCTTGCGTAGTGCAAACTTCATTCTTGCAGTCTACCGCGACTTCCTCGCCCGCACCGCGCCGCCATTCCGGTTTGCTACCATACTCAAGTGACCACGGCATCCCCTGCGATCGCGCCCGCCAAGGGCAAATTGGGCGTCCTCATTCCCGGCCTTGGCGCCGTCAGCACCACCTTCATCGCCGGCGTCGAGGCCATCCGCCATGGCCTCGCCAAACCCATCGGCTCGCTGACCCAAATGGGCCACATCCGCCTGGGCAAGCGCACCGACAAGCGCTCTCCCCTGATCCGGGAGTTCCTGCCCCTGGCCGGCCTCGACGACCTCGTCTTCGGCGGCTGGGATATCTACCACGACGACTGCTT
>Ga0307372_10005775_pt1 | contig 18402 bp, 10 predicted proteins | sample OX1MG_FD_202533 | JGI IMG/M metagenome (GOLD analysis project Ga0307372, IMG submission 202533) | Soil microbial communities from Risofladan, Vaasa, Finland - OX-1 | ecosystem: Environmental > Terrestrial > Soil > Coastal area > Acid sulfate soil | place: Finland: Risofladan, Vaasa | collected...
GCGGACTCCGCGCCGAGATTAACCTCTCAAAAACTGACCGCTACGTGTTGCTGAATGTCGTGGAAAAGAAGGGCAGCAGATTGGCGCTCGACGAAGAAGTGATGCTCATAACGACGGCCAGCGGCGAGGCGACGTTTGCACTCACGGACGAGGCAATGAAATTGGGAGACCGCCGGCTTGTATTCCAACAGGGACAATACGACAACGCAAGACTCCATGCGTTTTTGGGTCACTGGATTTTCCGCGATCAGAGCTTCACAGAGTTTCTGAGGCCAGCCCTCTGGGGTGGCTTGGGAGTGTTCTTTGTAGGCTTGCTCATCGCCATCCCAAAGGATGCGGCGCGCGCCCGCGCGCGGAAAGAGGGGCGACGGTTGAAGGGGCCGGAACTGGTAACAGTGAGCGACTTCAATCGAAGGAATCGGTCAGATGGCATCGGTTTCGAGCAGACACAGACTTTCCTACAGAGAGTGTTCGGCCAGGTGCGAACTCTGAGGCTCCCTCGCGCCATCGAGCCGAGCCACATCCTCATCATGGGCGATACCAGGACCGGCAAGAGCACCCTCATCCGAAGAATTTTGTTGCAGATTGAAGAGCGCGGCGAGACAGCCATCGTCTACGATCCGGCGCTTGATTACACGCCGGAGTTTTACGCACACGAGCGTGGCGACATGATCCTGAATCCTCTGGATGCGCGGATGCCCTACTGGAGTCCCGGCGACGAGTTGAGGCACGACGCGGAGGCTCTGACTCTGGCGGCATCGCTCTTCCCCGACCGGCACAACGAGAATCCGTTCTTCGTGGAAGGCCCGAGAAAAATCTCCGCGCACCTTCTGACCTTCCGGCCAACCCCCGAGGAGATGGCTTGGTGGATGTGCCACGAGGAAGAAATCGACCGGAGAGTGAAAGGCACCGAATATGCGGCGATGATCGACCGGCAAGCACCGGCGCAACGGAGCGGTGTGCTGGCATCTCTCAACATGATCGCCGACACTCTGAAACTGCTGCCTTCAGAAAAGGCAACGACGGCCCGATGGAGCGCGGCGGAGTGGTCGAAACAGAGGAAGGGTTGGCTCTTCCTCACGAGCACGCCCGAAACGCGCAAGCGGCTCATTCCTCTGACGAGCTTATGGCTCGACACGCTGGTATTGCGCCTCATGAATCAAGGAGTGGACAACCGGGCACAGACCAGTTCGCGCAAAGTCTGGTTTGTCTTGGATGAGTTGGCCAGCTTGCAGCGGTTGCCACAATTGCATACGGCCATTACGGAAAACCGCAAGTCAAATAATCCGGTTGTGCTCGGCTTTCAGGGACGGAGCCAGCTTGAGACGCGCTACGGCCACGAAGCCGAGGCGATGCTGTCGCAGCCCGCGACGAAAATCTTCTTGCGCACCAGCGAGTGCCGTGCAGCGGAGTGGATTTCAAAAACCATCGGCGAGGTCGAAATCGAGAGACTGCGCGAGAGCCGTTCAAGCGGACAGTTGGGGCGGCAGCGGAACACCAAGAGCTACAACCTGGAACGCCAGGTCGAGCCGCTTGTCATGGCCTCGGAGATTAGCGGGCTTGCCGACCTGTGCGGGTATCTCAGGGTCGAAAATCCCCCTCTCATTGTGCATTTGCCGGTTTAGAAATCACGGGTTCGACCCGATAGCCAAGGCCCCGGAGCAGGCGGATCATTCTCGCCGTGCGCCTTTGCCTCGACTTTAGGTTCACGGCCGGTCCCCGTTCTTCGTAACGGACTCCCTGGTGCAGGATGAGCCAGATCAGTCGACACTGTCGGTGGGCAATAACCCCGATGGCTTGATGATGTCCCAGACGCGGTACCGTGCGGCGATAGACAGTCTCGAAGATGGTTCCTTTGGCCTTGGCTGCGGCGTTGGCACACTGGTTGAGAACGCGCCGCATGTGGCGGTTGCCCTTCGGAGACCGGTGGCTGTAGTTCACGCCCGCGCTCTCATCGTCGCCGGGGCAGGCACCCACCCAAGAGGAGAGACATTTCTCGGAAGGAAAGGTCGTTGCCGTGGGACCCACTTCGGCAATGATCTGCTGCGCCGAAGCGACTCCTAGACCGGGCACTTCCGCCAGCCGCTTTAAGGCATCCTGGTGCGGGCTGAGCAGACTGGCCATTTCTTGATCGATTTGGCCCATCTGCTTGTCGATCAATTCCAACTCGTCCAGCATCATCTTCAATAGCCGGCGGTAGACGGGATTGAGTTCCGTGCAGGCACCGAGTGCGTCGCGCAACTGCTCCTGCGTGGCGCGTAACTTCCGATCGGCGAGGGCGGCTAGAGTTGCTGGGTTGCTTTCCCCATCGGCCAGAGCCTGCAGCATGCGTCGCGCACTCACGCCCAGTAGATCGGAAACGAGGCTCGACAACTTGATATGTGCCTCTTCCAGAAGACTCTCCAGCCGGTTCTGCAACCGTACGCGGTTGCGCGTCAGCTGATACCTTCGGCGCGTCACCGTCCGCCACAGACGCTGCTCGGCATCGGGCACAAAGCTCAGAGTCAGTTCGTTGGCCACCAGCCGCTTCACCAGACGTTCGGCATCGGGGAAATCCCTCTTGCGTCCCCGCCGCCCGCGGTTCGACTGCGCCTGTGCCAGATGCAGTGTTCCCGACTTCGGGCTTGCTCCTTCCCGTTTCTGACGTATCGGTTTCCAGCACCGCTCCAGCACTTCCCAAACGGGCCGCCAATATTGCGCCGTCGATTCCATCACTACTTCCTCGACCTCTTGCTCGAGCAGCCATGTGGCCAGCGAGCGCAGTTGCCCGGGATTGCTGCCAAACTGCTGGCGCGCAAATTGGTATTCACCGTCAACTTCCACGTCAGACACAACTACGGCCAGCATCTTTTTATGAACGTCATTCCCGCTATCCTATAAGGCATAACTTCCTCCTGGCTGGGAGCGGAGAGCGTGCTGCGGTTACCTTAACCAGGGTCGCGGGCTATCGCCGCTCCCACGGGGGAAGACAACGACGCCCAATTATTCGCTCAATCACGCACGCTCCGGATCAGACAAGAAGACAGCCTCGACTTATCCATTGAGTAGTCGACCTCGCCGCTCCACGCCGTTCCGATCTTACCTCTAAATGATTTTCATGAGGTTTCGCGGGCCGCAGGCCCTAAATGACAAGAAGGGCAATCTTGTCGCGCGGATGACCTTCCCGTTCATCGAATTGCCGAGCAAGCATCCGAAGTACATTGAACGGCCAATGAGAAAACGGGCCGAAGAACTGCCAAGAGCAGGAGCGGGAGCAGTTGGAGCGAACGAGACGCCCGAGCAGAAACTTACACTGCAAGAAGTAAAGCAAGACCGGGAGCGTCAACTGACGCGATCCGGCCCGAGTCAAGAACACTTCTTCGAATAGGCCAATCCATGCTGAGCATATCGAATCCCTTGAGCGCGAGCCAAGCGCAGGCGTATCACGCGGAAGAATTCGGTAATGCCCGCGAGAACTACTACACACAGGAAGACCAGATACGCGGCGAGTGGCACGGGAGACTTGCCGAACAGTGGGGACTCAGGGGTGACGTGCGCGAGGAGCACTTCCAGCGGCTCTCGGAAGGCCAGCACCCGGTCACGGGCGAGCAGCTGGTCCGCCACAAAGTGGCACGGGAATACGTGAACGAACACGGCCAGAAAGTACGAACGATGGAGCACCGCGCTGGTTGGGATGCGACGTTCTCCGCACCGAAGAGCGTGTCGCTGACCGCTCTTGTTGGGGGAGACGAACGGGTGCGCCGGGCACATCAAGAAAGCGTGGCCGTCGCGCTGGGCGAACTGGAGCAATACGTCCAGGCCCGCATCGGCGGAAATCTTCCGGCAGAGACAACCGGCAAATGGGTCGCGGCGAAGTTCGAGCATAACAGCGCAAGGCCCGTTGATGGCTACGCCGCACCCCAACTGCACACGCATGTGGTTTTCTTCAATCGTACGGAAACGGAAGATGGAGAAATCTACGCGCTAGAGCCACGGGAACTCTACAAGACACAGCAGTATGCGACGGGTGTGTACCGCTCCGAACTGGCCATGAGGCTCAAGGAACTAGGATACGAGGTCGAGCGCGGCAAAAGCGGCCAGCCGGAAATCAAGGGCTATAGCGACGAATATCTTGCCGCATCGAGTCCCCGCCGGCAGCAGATCGAAGAGCATCTGGCAAAGGAAAATCAGCGAGGGGCCGACGCCGCGCAAATCGCCGCGCACAAAACGCGGGAAGCAAAAGCGGAAATCTCGCGGGAAGAAATGCAGCGGCGGCACCGCGAGATGGCGGAAGCGTTCGGGAGCCAGCCGGAGCGTGTAATCGGAGTAGCTCGGGAAAGGCCACTACAAACTGAGCGAGATGCTCCCCACGCGACCGCGCAGTCTGCGGTGACGTTCTCCAAAGAGAGGAACCTGGAGCGGGAAGCTGTAGTCGAAGAGCGCGAGCTATTGCGGGATGCGTTGAGGCGTTCGATGGGAGAGGCGACACTGACTGAGGTCCGGGCCGAGTTCGAGAAACGCATCAATGCCGGTGAATTCATCGGAGTAGAAAAGGAGCTAGGCGCACCAAGCCGGGCATACACGACTCGGGAGATGATTGATTACGAGCGCGACACGATCCAAGTCATGCGCGAGGGACAGAACAAACACTTGGCCATTGTCAGTGCCGATACGCGCAGAGAAGTCGAGAGAGGCCATCCGCATCTAAGTGAAAGCCAGCGGCGAGCAGTCGAGCAAATCCTCGCAAGCCGGGATCAAGTCACGGCACTGGAAGGCGTTGCCGGGTCGGGCAAGACTACTTCCCTTGCGGCAATCCGAGAAGCAGCCGAGCGTAAAGGCTACAAGGTAGAGGGCTTTGCGCCTACGTCGCGCGCGGCACAGAAACTCGCCGAGGCCGGGATCGAATCGAGCACGTTGCAGCGGCATCTTGCACGGACGGACAAAGAGCATGACGGACAGAAGCGGCTGTACATTCTGGACGAATCGAGCTTGGCGAGTACGAAGCAGATGAACGAATTTCTCCACCGACTCAGAGAACATGACCGCGTACTTTTAGTAGGCGACATACGCCAGCACCAAGCCGTCGAAGCGGGAACGCCGTATCAGCAGCTACAGGAAGCTGGAATCCAAACCGCGCGGCTCGATGAAATCGTGCGCCAGCGGGACCCGGCTCTCAAGGAAGTGGTGGAGCAACTCTCACGAGGCCAAGTAAGAGAGGCAATCCAGAATCTCGAATCGCAGGGGCGCATGCATGAGATTGTGGACCGCGAAGAGCGGCTGAGAGAAATCGCCGCTGAATATGCGAAACAGCCGCATGGGACGTTAGTCGTCTCGCCCGACAATCAATCGCGCATACAAATCAACCAGATCATCCACCGGGAAATGCAAACGCGAGGGCAAGTGGACCACAGAGAGCAGCGGCTGAGAGTCTTAGTGGCCCGCCAAGAAATCACCGGAGCGGACCGGCAGTGGGCCGCGCAATACAAGCCGGGTGACGTGGTGCGCTACACAAAAGGTAGTAAGGCAGTCGGCGTTACGCCAGGAGAATATGCCCGCGTCGAGCGCGCTAATGAGAAAGAGAATTTAGTGACGGTGAAACGCGAGAACGGTGAACACGTGAGTTACAATCCGCGCCGTTTGCAAGGTGTGACGCTCTACCGGGAGGCGGAACGCGAATTCAGTAAAGGCGACCGCGTGCAGTTCACCGCGCCGAATCGAGAGCAGCACATCGCCAACCGCGAGCTTGGCACCATCGAGAAGATCGACGCGCGCGGCAATCTCCAAATCAGCCTCGATTCCGGCCGCGCGGTCGCGTTCAACATACGACAGAATCGGCATCTCGATCACGGCTATGCCGTAACGAGCCACAGCACCCAGGGGCAAACCGCCGACCGCGTGCTTCATTCACGTGGACACGGAGCGCATGGGGGAAAAACTCATCAACCGCCGTTTGGCCTACGTCGCCGTGTCGCGCGGCCGCGACGATGCACAAATCTACGCGAATGACAAAACGCATCTTGCTGACCAACTCTCCCGCGACGTGTCACACCGACCCGCGACGGGGCCAATCCGCACGGAACAATCAACAGCGCAGTGGGTCCAGTCTCGCGAAGGACATCGATTACGCGAGCACGTCCAGTCACTATGCCAAGGGATCAGCAGATAGAGCCGAAGGCTTATTGCGCTGGATCGATTTATGTCGGTTGAGTTCCTGTGGTACTTACGTACTAAAGCATTATTCCCTCTTGACAGACTTAACGTCGAAGTGTACACGTTGCCCTAATTCTGCATTCTGGGGAGGTGCCCGATGCGTATCATGCGACTCGGCCCGCTTTTCGCTGTTAGCCTCCTGTTCGGAACAGCTATTCAGGCTCAGCAATCTCCAGCACCGCTAGCTCCTACGCGGGACCCGACGGCGATTACCCTTCTTCAAAAATCAGTGGCAGCAATGGCCACGAGTGCGCCTTCGGATTCTTCTGCCACAGGAAATATCAGCATTGTCGAAGGTTCGACCAATGAAAGCGGGTCAATTAGTATTCAAACGCTGGGCACAGGCGACACTGCCGAAACAATTGACCTCCCAGACGGCCAGAGGGCTGTTATCTATTCGTACGGAGACGCAAAAGAAGTCAATGGGACGCAGTCGGTCAATCCGCCAGTAGAACTGATTGTTGTCGACCAGTGCGCCGACTTTCCCCTTCCTTTTCTTTCGGCGATTCTCGGCAATCCAGACGAGTCCTTTCGCTACATTGGGCCAGAAACCCTTAATGGAGCGCCGGTCCAGCATATCCAGGTCTGGAATAGTTTCGCCTCGAAGCCGCGCATGCAGAAATTGGCATCGTTCTCGACGAGAGATATCTGGCTCGATGCCGAGTCGGAATTACCGATGAAGATCTCTTATCAGCGGCAACCTGGGGAGGGGGCTGTACACGTCACTCGCGTGGAGGTTTTCTTTTCAAACTACACGAAAGTAAATGGTGTCGAGTACCCATTTCAGATCTCGAAATCCTATAACGGCCTTCCCTGGCAGACCATCACGATTCAGAGCGTTGCGTTCAATACTGGCCTCACTGACACACAGTTTCAAACGGAAACAGTTTCAAACGGAATGGGGAGACGACAATGCGCCGCTACCTCCTATCGATTGTTCTAACTGCTTTCTTGCCCGTTTGCGCGTGGCCGCAGACAACCGGACTCCCGCCGTTCGGCTCTCTCGACCAAGTAGGGCTGGAAACGAGGAACAATCAAGATCTAAACGTCCTGCTTGCAATTCCCATCATGTCGAGCCCAGGGCGCAACGGCCTCGATCTTAATTTCAACCTCGTTTATAACTCCTCGATCTGGACGAAATATCTTAGCGGATGGGTGCCGAACAGCACAAACATTCCACCGTGGGGATGGACCACCAGGTATTCTGTCGGCGGCACGAATTACAGAACAACTAACAGCCACGTGCGGTGTAACAAATGCTATCTTGGGGACGGGTGCCAATATATCGATACGACGAGGACCGATGAATACGCGTATACAGACCCTCTGGGGACCCTTCACAGCTTCGCTGGTGTTTACTATGAGGATCAATACGACGAATGCACCGGCACGGAAACTCAGTCTGGCACCTTCAGTGGCTACGCCTCTGATGGAAGCGGATATTACATCTCCATAGACTCAGGCAGTGGCGCGGTTCTCTCACTTTTCGCGAAGAATGGATTTCAACTCCAGAATGGGAGCATAACTGATCGGAATGGAAATTATATTAGCTCCTCTGTGAACGGGTCCGAAACCGATTGGACCGATACCGCCGGACGAGTTGCGCTGAAAGTCATATCGGGAAGTTCTTCTGTCCAGTACGAGTTTCTAGATCCAAGCGGAAATTACCAGACGGCAACGCTTAACCTGCAAACCCTAAATATCAAAACGAATTTCGGGTGTCCCGTAAATGAATGGAGCGGTACGGCGACGCTCCCTACCGAGCTCGACATCCCGACGCCCGGTGGCGGGACTCTCAAATACCTGTTCGCGTACGAGCAAACGCCAGGGAATACCGGTTACTACACGGGGCGCTTGCATAAAGTCACGCTTCCGACTGGCGGCTATTATCAATACGACTACACCGGAGCGAATGACGGCATCAACTGTGCAGATGGAACTACGCTGAGCATGAACCGGACGGTCAGCGATGGCACCAACACTGCGACGTCGAATTATGTTCGCAACACTTCAAGTCTGACCACCACGATCACCACACCGAAATTGGCCGACACGGCAAACGCTTTTGATACGGTTGTAACGTTTAACAGTTCCGGCCAGGAAATAAAGCGTCAGATTTATCCGAACTCTCCCGGCTCGGGAACGCCGCTTCGCACGATGAACACAACGTGGGCCACGAACGGCACGCCCGCCACAGTGGTAACAGTTTTAGAAGATGGCACGACCCAATCGAAGATCGCTACGGTGTTCGACTCGAACGGTTTGCTCGACCAAGAATGCGCATGGGATTTCGGTTCGGGCGGGCCGGGCGGTTATCTTCGATGCACCAACTTCAGCTACAACACGTCTTCAAATTATACGAGCCGGAATATCCTTGACCTGGTTACATCAAAATCTATGTTCGGCGCCACCGGCCCCATCCAGTACCGACAGGACATCACTTATGATGGAGTTGCACTCTCAAATTGCCCAACAGGACAACCGCAACATAACGACGCGAGTTATTCTTGCACATTCAATTATCGTGGAAATCCCACTTCGGTCACGACATACCTTTCTCCAAGTGTGCCGAGTGGCGGAATCACCAAGAACTTCACTTACGATTTCTTCGGAAATCTGCTCACCGCGCAATTGAATTGCTGCCAGACCAAGACGTGGGCCTACTCGTCGGCGACGCAATACTCAGAACCCGACTCAGTCACCAGCGGGACATCACCAACCCAGCTCAAAACGAGCGCCACATATTACGCCAGCACCGGCCAAATAAAGACATCCACGGACGAAAACAACTTGGTGACGAGTTTTTCTTACGATACGCTTCACAGACCCACAAGTGTGTCGCAAACGAACGGTGAAAATGTTTCTTACAGTTACGACGACACGCACTTTACGGCGACGACAACCACCAAAGTAGACTCCTCAAAATCGGTTCAGCAGATTACGGCCCTGGACGGCCTTGGCCGTCCAAACCTGACCACGACGGAAGATGCGAGCGACAACGTTTATTCGAAGGTGAGCACGAATTACGACCTTGCGGGGCGCGCCTACCAGACGAGCAATCCGTACACTGGCAGCACTGGCTCTTATTGGACGACAACGCAATTCGATGTGCTGGGCCGTCCCATTTCAGTCACGTTGCCCGACAACTCAGCCACAACGTATTCCTATTCCACCAACACCGCAACAGTGACCGATCCCACGGGCAAACAGCGAAAGTCCGTGATGGACGCCGCGGGGCGCTTGTCCAGCGTCTACGAGCCGGACCCGACGAATGGTAACAGCCTCACACTTCAGACCTCTTACACCTACAATGTGATGGATGAGTTGACGCAGATTTCGCAAGGCTCTCAAACGCGCACCTATGTCTATGACGCTCTGGGGCGTTTGAATAGCGCCACCACGCCGGAAGGCGGAATGGTCTGCTACGGAGCCGTCTCCGGTGGTACTTGCAATTCCAACGGTTACGACAATTTCGATAATCTTCTTTACAGAACCGATGCTCGCGGAGTCCTCACAAGCTACGGCTATGATGGACTCAATCGCCTTACCGGCATCAGCTATAACGTGAGTGGCGCTACGGGCGTGCCCGCAACTGCGAGCGTGGGGCTGACCTATGGCGCGAATGCTTCGCAGTACAATAATGGGCGCTTGATTACCATGACCGACGGAGTCGGCTCTGAAAATTACAGCTACAACAATCTTGGCCAGTTAGCCCAACTGCAAAAGGTCATAGGTACCACGACCTACACGATCAACTACGCGTTCAATCTCGCAAACGAATTAACCCAGATCACCTATCCCTCGGGTCGCGTTGTCCAGCAAAGCGTGGACCCCATCGGGCGTTTGTGCGAAATCGCTCCGTCCACGAGCGGGTGCGGGCAGGCCGCGAGTCCATACGTGACGGGTTACGCGTACAACGCCGCAAGCCTTGTGACCGGCCTCAAGTACGGAAACGGAATTTACGCGTCTTTCGGCTTTTCATCTGATCGTTTGCAGTTGAGCTGCCTTGATTATTCAACAAGCAACCGCAGCGGCAACTGCGCGCATGACTCGACGACGAAGTTCGGTTTGACTTATTCTTACGGCTCGGCGGGAAGCAACAACGGCCAGATTTCGAGCATCACCGATTATGTGCAGGCAGGACGCAGCATCACCTACACTTACGATTCACTGTATCGTCTGACCAAAGCCACGACCACAGGGTCCACGAGCTATCCGGCCTGGGGCCTCTCGGAAGCGTATGACCGCTACGGGAACCGTTCGGCGCAAAGCATCTCTTCCGGCTGCAGCGGGATCACCTGCCCGACGAACTCAGTCAGCGTGAGCGCGACGACAAACCAGCTCACCGGCTCCTACGGTTATGACGCCAGCGGCAACATGACTAACGATGGGCTGAACACGATAACCTACGATGGTGAGGGGCGCGCGGTCACCGCGAGCGGCGCGCTGGGTTCGGGAACCTATACTTACGATGGGAACGGCTTGCGGGTGAAGAAGGTTGCGGGCACCACGACGACGGTGTACATCTTCTCGGGGTCGAAGGTGATTGCCGAGTACGTGAACGGGGCAGCGCCAAGCTCGCCGACGCAAGAATACATTTACGCGGGCGGAGCGTTGCTGGCCCGGATCGATTCCTCGGGCACGAAGTATTATCATCAGGATCATCTGTCGAACCGCATGGTGACCAATTCCAGCGGCAGCGTCGCGGCGGAGATGGGACATTTCCCATTTGGCGAGTCGTGGTACAACGCCACCAATGACAAGCTGTACTTCACGACCTACGAGTATGATGCGGAGTCAGGGAATCATTACGCGATGGCGCGGTACCACGTGAGCCGGTTGGGGCGGCTATCGTCGCCGGACCCGATTGATGGTTCTAAAGGGAAACCGCAATCTCTGAACCGATACAGCTACTCGATGAACGACCCTTTGAATATGGCCGACGCCACTGGCAAGTGGCCCACCCCTGTCCATGACGACATTCTTGAAAGGGCGTTCCCGGGGTTGAGTTCCTCTCAAATTGGGACGCTAGAAGCCGCGAGCGCTTGGGTCGATTCATTCCAGGACCCCGCTGACGCGTATATGCACGCGCAGTGCTCGCCCGGTGATTCCATGGATGATTGCGCGACACAAATCGACGACTTTATTGCTGGAGAGATGAGTGATGCCCAAGATACGGGGTTCAACGGCAGCGGTCTTTGGGATCTCGGTGAAGCAATTCATACGATGACTGACATGACCTCTCCGTGGCACAGCCTCCCGGATGGGACTCCGACCTGTTGGGGATGCAGCACTGGGGCGGACCTAAACCACGTTTTCGGCGAGGATGGAGTGTACTACGTTATGCCCGACATCTTTTCGCTCGCTTTTGCGCAGCAGATCGCTCAAGCAGTCAGGAATGCACAAGCCACCTTTGAAGTCACATTTCCTGACCAGTATAAAAGTGCTACCGCTGGTTTCTTCTTCGGATTTTACAGTTGGGCATCTAATATTGCCTACATGGACTTGGTAGTCCAGACTGGCTCCATTAATCCAAGCCCTGTGCTGCAGAACGAATTCACTGATTGTCTGCTGGGGAATCCAGCCGCATGCCCCGACCAGAGCGATTTCGAGTTTCAAAGCCTCATTTCGGGTGGTGGTCCTTGGCCTGAGATCGCATGTATGCCTGGAAAGAACTGCATCACCTACTAGTCGCTTCCGGATGAGAAATCACTGTGAGAACAAGGAGAGGCTGGAGTTAGCCATGCGAGTGTCTTCCCGCAGTTCAATATGGAGAACCACCCTCTGGGCACTAATAATCGGATTCGGATTCGATATGGTCCTCATGATTGCGCTCGCAGCACAAGTAAAGCTGCCCGAATGGCTCATCGCTGCCGGCTTTTACCCGTGGAGGGTTATATTCGGTGGGCCCTGGCATAGTTTGATCTGGGCCTTTTCGGGTATGGCCGTCAATGGAGCCATTTATTCGGTCATAGCGTTTGTCATTGGCATAGCCGCGCCCCTAGCAAAACGGCGGTTGCACGAATTTCAGTCGAAACAGACTCTGCCTCCGAAAATTATTCCCTAAATTTAGCAGTGCGACCAGTATGGAATTGCCAATCGCAAAGCTTCGCTTCCGGTGTACGGGAATTTCCTGTCCTACTGATCGGCTCCCCAATTCTTGGCACATTTTGAGAGTGAGTTCCCGGCAAAATCGAGCCCGCAAGGGGAGGGAGATTTTGCCGTGAAGAGAAGGCGTTTTTCCGTTGAACAGATCGTGGCGGTTTTGAAGCAGGCTGAGGTAGGTATATCACTGTGAGCTATTGGCGAGGTCGCGGGCCGCTAGCTCCTCGCATAGATTGATTCTATATGCCACGTTCGTCGGCTTGCCATCCGTACCGCGGAATTTTGGCCCGAAGCCGAGTTCCTGCTCTGGGTAGTGGGTGAAAAACCCACGCGTATGGAACTTCACCGGCTCGAAAGAAACGGGGGGCCATTGAGGGGCCAATAAGGATTTCATTGGACTCCTCATCGTTCCTTTTCAATGTCTTAGCGCTCCCTGGCATTTCTTCTAAGTCCTTGAAATTCCGATCGGTATTGTTTTCGACTCCCGCACGCTTCCGCCATATCCGTTTGATGTGGCGGATGTTACAAAAAAACGAAGAAGGCACCAATGCCGAAAAGCGGGCTCTCCATTGTTTTTCGTCTCACCTTGTCCCCCAGGGCCTCAGCCTGCCGTAGCGGGCCCTTGGCCTCCATGCTACTTAATCTGCGCCAACGGAATGATCACGCTCCCAAGTTCGCTGGTGCTCGGATCTTCCACGAGCACGCGCAACGTGGTCGCGCCGGGATGTGGCTGCACAAATTCGTGAAAAAGGATGCCCGATTTCAGCAGGGCCTCGTATTGTTTCTCCGGGAACTGCAGAGTGAAGGTCTTGCCAGACTGCAAAACCACTTTTCCCGTTTGATCCTGTTCGACGATGTAGACCTCGACGGAACCTTTGCGCAGTCCTCCGCTCTGCACAAGACGAAGATTGTGAGCCTCGATGGAACACAGAACTTTGAGCGAATGCGGAGGTTGATCCACGCGGTCCACTGTGGCCGTCAACTGAATTGACGAAGATTCGATGGGGCTCTGCACGGCGCTGACTAGCCTAAACTGATCTTCGTCTTTTGTGGCCTCCGTGTCCGGAAATGCGAAATAGCCCTTCGGATAGCGTATGGTCAGGCCTTTGCGTTTGGTCTCCACTTTCAACTCGTGAAGTTTTCCATCCAGGGAATCGCCATTTATATAAAAGCCCAGCGTGTAAGTGACCTCTGAATCTTCAACGGCTTTGCGAATCGCACCGGTGATGTCGTTGGTGTTGACGAAGGCCTGTCCGCCGGTTTCGTCGGCGAGCTTTTGCATGGTGGCGATGCCGATCGGTTGAGAGGACTGAGCCGGCATATTATCCATGTGGCCACTGGCCCCGGAAACGTCGTCCGCGTCGGCCGTGCCCGTAAGGGCTTCCGTAGGGACCTGCTGTGCGAGCAGCCCGCGAGCGTCCACAGGATAGACCGCGATGTTCGCCGGACTCAAAACGCGCGCCATCGCAGCGCCTGAAAACGGCAGCTCCGCAGTCAGCCACACAAGATTCTTGCGTCCCGGAATGTTGGCTACATGATTTGCGATGGACGCCAGCGCCGCCATAGTGATCCGCGCGCGTTCTTCGTTCGCGATTCCGGCGAGTGTAAGGGCGGCCCCGTTTTCGAACGAACTCGCCTGCTCAGCGGACGATGGCAGGGGGATGTACGGGTGCCCACGGTGGGCCGGCGCGACGACCGCGCGGTTCGTGACGGAGGAAGTGTCGTACTTGCTGACGATCGCGAGCAGTTCTGCGCGGTCGCTTGTAAAATCGCAAAGAACGTGTAACGAATCCCGCAAACCATAAATGGCGACCCTGTCCCTGGGATCGACCGTCTTGAGAAATTCCAGTAGATGGGCTCGTGCCCTTTGCAGCGCAAGGCCCTCAACCCAGAATGGCGTGCTCTCGTACTGATCCTGTGGCATCGATCCGTAAAGCGTGTTCAGGTTGTCAAGGAGAACGATGGTAACGCTGCGCAGAACGAGCGCCCCGTAGTGCGGCAGGTCGGAGAAGGTGTTTGGTGGCAGGGGCCGCTCGGGCGGTTGTTGAGTCGCGAGGGCGGCATCGGTAGAGAAAATGCTGATGGTCTGCGGCTTGCCTCGGTCGAGTACCGTGAAATCGTCTTGCGTTAAATTGCTTACCGGTCCATGTTTGTCGCGAACAATAACGCCAATCTGGACCAAGCGGGTCGCCACGTGGATCTTGGGAAGCTGCGATGCGTCTTGCGCCGAAATGCTCATCGGCAACAGCACCATCGCAAGCGCGACGACAACGCGTCGGGCCACTAAGGATTCTTCTATCTTCATTTCCGCCTCCGCCCAAAACTATTCGTGTCTCAACGCGGTGATTGGATCGATGCGCATCGCCCTCCGTGCTGGCAAATAGCACGCCGCCAGCGCCACCAGAGTCAGCAATCCGGCCGTTGCCAAAAAAATCGGCGCGTCGAAGGCACCAATTCCGAAAAGCAGGCTCTCCATGCTCCGCGCCAGCAGCACAGAAATGCCCAGTCCAAACACAAGCCCCGCCGCGACGGACGCCATCCCGGTTCCAAGCATGAGCCGAACGACGTCACCGTGTTGCGCGCCTAAGGCCATGCGGATCCCAATTTCCTGCGCGCGCTGACTGACCGAGTAAGACATCACGCCAGACGTCCCAATCGCTGCCAGCGCCAGCGCGAGTAATCCGAACGCGCCCAGCAACTCCGCCCCAATGCGCGACGCGGTGAGCGAATTCAATAGAACTTGCTCCATCGTCTGCACACGAAGCAGCGGCACTGACGGGATCATTGGCTGCACCGCGCTGCGCACACTCGCGATTGCTTTATTCGGGTCACCCTTTGTCCGCACCTGCAGCACCACGGCCGACGAATAGTGCTGGTTCAGCGGCATGTAAACGACTGGCTGCGGCGGCTCGCCCAGCGTCCCAAACTTCACGATATTTACCTCGCCGACGACGGCAACGTTCCAGGGCATTCCCAGGAAGTGCAGGTGCTTTCCGAGCGGGTCCTGCCCCGGCCAAAAACTGTCCGCCATTGTTTGGTTCACCACGGCGACCATCGCTCCCCGCGCATTGTCGCTGTCCGTGAAGTCGCGGCCCCGAAGCAGCGTCACTCCCGCCGTCGAAAAATATCCCGGCTCCGCCGAGACCATCGGTATCAGCTTGCCGTTCTTCGGGTCGGAAGCGTCCACTCCGTCCGGAAATGTTGTTCCCGCCACGCCATCGCCTAATGGATAGATTGGCACCATATCCGCAATGCTGGCGCTTGCGACGGTCGGCAGCGAGTCCAGTCTCGTCAGTACGTCCCTATAAAACTGCTCCGCCTGCGGCTGGGCGTAATGCTCCGCGTCCAAATGCACGAACATGACTATTTCGTGCTGGACTTCGAATCCCGGATCAATCTGCTGAGCGTTCTCCAAGCTATGAATAAACAAACCCGCGCCCACCAGCGCAATCAGAGACAGCGCCACCTGGACCATCACCAACACACCGCGCAAGCCGTACCATCGCGCGCTTCCGGTTGGCGCTCCTGTGCGGTCCTTCAAGGCCGCAATCTTGTCCGCCCGCGAGGCTTGGAGCGCCGGCACCAGTCCAAATAGGACTGTCGCAACGAGTGCAAGCCCAAACGTATAAAGCAAGACGCGGCCATCGAGGCTGAAGTCAAGATGGCGCACCAAGCCGACGGGCAAAAGCGAAATAAGGAGCGATTTCCCCCAGTACGCGCAGAAAATGCCCAGCGTCCCCGCTAGCAATCCCATCAGCAGACTCTCTGTAAGCAGTTGGCGAATCAGCCGTCCACGCGATGCGCCGAGCGCCAGCCGCACGGCAATTTCCCGCTGCCTCTGCGTCGCCCGCGACAACAGCAAGTTCGCCACGTTTGCGCAGGCGATCAGCAGCACCAGACCGACAATCCCCATCATCAACGTCCCGGCTCGCGCAAACGTGGAATGCAACCCCGGCGGAATTACCGTTTCGTTGATCGGCACCAGCATCTCATTCCGCCCGCCATTCTCTTTTGGGTATTCCTTCTCCAGTTCGAGTCCCAGAGCATGCACTGCAGTCGACGCCTGTTCGAGGGTCACGCCTGGTTTGAGTCGTGCGAACATATCCGTCAGACGGTAGGTCCGATTGCCGAAGAAGTTTTTGTCGAATCCTGTCAAGACCTGATCGTGCATCGTCATCGGAATCCACACATCCGGGCTGCCCAGAGTACCGACATTCTGGAAATCACTCGGCGCCACGCCGATCACCGTGTAGTCTCGTTGGTTCAGCTGAATCGCCCGCCCCAGGATGTTCCGATCTCCGCCGAATTGGCGATTCCACAGCTCGTAACTCAGCACTACGACGGGACGCGGCGACGTATCCTCTTCCGGCAAGAATCCGCGCCCCAGGATCGGCGTTACTCCCAGTACGTCGAAGAAATTTGCGTTCACCAGCTCGCCAACGAGCTGCTCTTGGTTCCCCGAAACGTTCAGATCCACTCCTGTTGGCACCACGATGCATACGCCCGAAAACACGTTCGTCTTCTCGCGATAATCTACCGCATTGGGATACGGCGTCCCCAGATACTGCTGCAGCGGGCCGCTAGTGGTTTGCGCCGTCGAATAGAGTGCGACCACGCGCGACGCATTCTTCACGGGGACCGACTGCAGAAAAATCGCCTTCGCCAGCGTGAAAATCGTCGTATTCGCACCAATTCCCAGCGTCAGAGACAGCACCGCCGCAGCTGTAAATCCCGGCGATTTGGCCAGTATGCGCATTCCATAGCGAAAATCCTGGAAAAAGCCCGCCACGGAGTTTTTCCCGCGCCCCCCTCCGAACACGATAGGTTCTTGCGTTATCTCCTTCTCCACGCGTCGCAAGCGCGCCGCCAGCAAGTACTCGTCGCTGAGTTCCTCCATTGTCAACCGACGAGCGTCATCGTCGGTCCGTCCGCTGGCAAGCAATTCCTGGTAGCGGTCTTCAAGGTGCTGCGCGAGTTCGTCAGCGATTTCTGCTTCGCGCGTTGGCGCAAGTCTCAGGGGAGCGAGTCTGCGGAGAATTTCCGGCTTCCATTCAGGCATTTTCAGCCTCGGTGATGCGATTGATGCCTACTACGAATTCGCGCCAGCCGCGAAGCTGCGAAGCGAGCACTCTGCGACCCTGGCGCGTCAAACGATAATAACGACGGCGGCGCTGTCCGCTTTTTTCAACCCAGCGTCCATGGAGCCAGCCGCGTCGTTCCAGACGGTAGAGCATCGGGTAAAGTGAGGCCACGTGGAAACGTACCGTGCCGCCGGAGCGCTGCTCGATGAGTTTGCTGATCTCATAGCCGTGGCGCGGGCGAGTTTCGACGAGTGAAAGAATGAGCAGTTCCGCGCTGCCCCTTTTCCATTCTGTTTGTGAAGTCGTGCTCTCCATATATGGATTCACAACATATTGAAGTACGGGGCGACTCGGGAGTCAAGCAAATGTTTCAGGTCCAGGCTATCGCTGAAGGTTGAATTGCAACGCGACTGAGAGCTGCGCGGTTAGACTTCGCACTCACCACCGTTTTCGCTTGCCGTAAGCAGGAAATCGAGTAGCGCCCTCAGAAAGGAGCAGATGCGTGCGGCTACGAATCGTGAAACAGGAGCAGGAATCTATTGTGTCAGCAGAGGGTCATGCGCGTAACACGCGAAAAACAGTTAGCTCCGACGTGGGTCCAACAAGGCCTAAAATGCGACACAAAACTGTGCTCCAAAAAGTTCGCAGGACTATGACGAATCATGAGATGACAATTTGAAATTTGATTGTGCGCGAGGCAGAGGATCACGCACGGAAAAGCTGGGTCCGATCTGGGTCCATTTACTGCCGAATACCATGGTCAAACATCCTACGTCGCACAGAACAAGACCAGACAAGCCAACAAGATAGAATTTCTGGAAAATCAGCGGGTTGGAGGTTCGAGTCCTCCGCGGCTCACCACTTCTTCTCCGTAAGCAAAAGCAACACAATCAGTTGACTCTACCGGACTCTTTCGAGTCCGGGTTGAAGTTGGGAACATCTGGGAACAAAACCCCCGCCACTCGCTCGACCGCACGCCGTTGCGAGTCCGGGATTGCATGCATGTACGTGTTGAGCGTCGTTTCCA
>Ga0307372_10005776_pt1 | contig 18402 bp, 18 predicted proteins | sample OX1MG_FD_202533 | JGI IMG/M metagenome (GOLD analysis project Ga0307372, IMG submission 202533) | Soil microbial communities from Risofladan, Vaasa, Finland - OX-1 | ecosystem: Environmental > Terrestrial > Soil > Coastal area > Acid sulfate soil | place: Finland: Risofladan, Vaasa | collected...
TGGCGCGCCTGGTGTATCCTGAGCAGGAGGCGTACGAAGAGATCCGCCCAGTGGTTACGTTTGGTCAGGAGATCAAGGAGCGGGCAGCCGAAATTGGGATTTCCCCGAAGACCCTTTCGCACAAGGTCGATCTGTTCATTCAGCTTGGCATACCTGGTCTCGTCCCCGGCGCACAGCGCCGCTCAGATGATCGCCGACAACTGCCAACCGCACTACGCGAATACATTCTGCAGCTGAAAGCCGAGTATCCGCCGTTCACCGCACGCGAGATTGTGGACATCCTGGACGTGAAATTTGATCGGACGGTGAGCCACCATACGGTCGAGCAGACGATCGCGCGCGAAACCTTGCCGAAAGTCGTCGGTCGTCGCTATCCTCGCTATGCCAAGATGCGGGACGCCGAGGAGCGTCATGAGGCCATGTTGCGGCTCCATTTGGAGGGCTGGAGTACGAAAGCGATTATTGGCTATCTCGGTGCGCCGCGCCGCACGGTGCAAGCCGTTCTTACCCGCTGGGTAGACGACGGCATTCAGAGTCTCCAGGGCAAGAAAGCGGGACGACCGGCGGGGGTGCGAAAGGCGACCCTACCCGTGATCGCGACCATTAAGGAGATGCAAGATACCTCAGAGATCGGCGAATTTCGGATGTCGGCGTATTTGAAACAGCGGCACGGCATTGAGCTGAGCCCACGCACGTGTGGGCGCATCATGGCGACCAACCGAGAGTTGTACGGGATGGCGAAGCCGACGCGGCCGCCACGCGCTAAGAAGCCCATGCCCTTCGCGGCAACCGTTCCTCTCCAGTATTGGTCTGTTGATATCTGTTACATTGAACACCACCAGCTCCCGGATCAGGCAGGGCCGTTTTATATCATTACCATTCTGGATAACTACAGCCGAAAGATCGTGGCTAGTGCGCCCTCGCGCACGCAAGACCTCTGGGCGTTTCTGTTGATCTTCAGTACCGCGATCTTCCTCTATGGCGCGCCCTCGGCGCTCGTCAGCGATGGAGGAGCGGTCTTTCGCGCACACGCAGCAACCCAAATCTATGAGACGCTCCACATTGAGAAGCTCCAAATCGAGCGGCGAAAACCGTGGCAGGATTACTGTGAGACCCATTTCCGGGTGATGAAACTGCGTGAAACTCATGGAGCGGTATCGGCTCGAGGAGGCCACCAGTTGGCAGGAAGTCTGTGCTGTTCATGCCCGGTTTGTGGTCGATTTTAACCATCAAGAGCATTTCGCTCATCTCGATCGGGAGGATGGGAAGCGGACACCAACCGATGTCATGGGCTGGGTCCAGGGGCGCGTGGTCGAAACGCCAACTCTCCAAGAGCTGTTCAATCTTGTCTACGCGACCCGCGCGGTCGATCAGTCGGGCTATATCCGCTATCTGAACTGGCGTATCTACGGTGAAGAGGGGCTGGCAGGACGGCGTGCCAATGTGTGGGTCATGAAGGAGACGCGGACGGTCACGATTGCCTACCAGCAAGAACCTGTTGCCGAGTATCGGGTGGTGTTGGCTCCCAATCAGCGTGAGCGGGAGCAAGTAAGCGAACTTCGGCAGTTTCCTACGCCGTACCACGCGCCTCCGCGTTTGTGGGACCAGCACAGCATGAATCAACTGGAGTGGCGAAAAGTGTATCGTGTCCCGCGCCGAGCGATGCATCGCAAGGCGTTTCCTCCCCCAGTCGTTCAGCTCCCCCTGCTGTTTGCTTGACGCGTTGTGTTCTGTTGGCTTCTCACTCAGCTATAGGACACATGCGTCTCTTCGCCAATCAGGCGGGCGGCAGAAGCAATTACTGCCCAACATGGCACATCAGTTTATGACGAGGTGTCGGTCAATCTACTCGAGACGGTGCGTGAGTATGCCGAGGAGCGCTTGGTAGCGGCCGGGCGGTCGGCAGAGCACGCTGTGCGCGACGCCCACGCGGACTACTTCCTTGCGATGGCAGAAGCGGCTGCCCCAGCCCTGCAGGGCCGGGACCAGGCGCTCTGGCTCGATTGTCTCGAAACTGAGCGTGCCAACCTGACCGAGGCATTTGCTTGGCTGACAGCCAGAGGAACGGACGGACAAACGGACGGACAAACGGACGGACAAACGGACGGTCGAGCGTTTCGCCTAGCAGTGGCAACGTGCCGGTTTTGGACGATACAAGGCCCACTGTCGACAGGCCGCGTCTGGCTGGAGCGCTGCCTGGTCGAGCGGCGTGAGAAGGACGTGGAAGACGTGGAGGACACGAGGGGACGCGACGAGTACGGCATAGAAGCGGCGGATCTGCGGGCTGCGGCGCTGCACGCATTGGGCGGGCTTGCCCACGAACAAGGTGATCTCGTGGCGGCGAAGGCGGCGCTGGAAGAGGCGCTCAGGCTGCGTCGTAGGTACGGGGACGAGGCGGGCGTTGCCGCCTCGCTCAATAACCTTGGACTCTCCACGTTGGCGGCAGGCAATGCGGTCGCCGCGCGGGCGCACTTCGCCGAGAGTCTGACGATCAAGCGACGGCGAGGCGATGCGCACGGCGCGACTACGACGCTCAACAATTTGGCCCTTGCACGCAAGATGGCGGGTGATTACAGCCGAGCAGCGGCGACAGCCGCCCTGGCGGCGCGATTGGCGCGATCGCTTGGCGACGACTCCATGTATGCGAAGGCGTTGGCCAATCAGTCCGACGCGCTTGTCCTGTCGGGTTGCCTTGGGGTGGCGGAGGAGGTCGCTGAGAAGAGTCTCGCGATCCGACGGGCGCAGAGCGACCTCAACGGGATGGGGCAGGCAACGGGCATCCTGGGGAGTATAGCCCAGGCGCGAGGTGACGGGAGCGGCGCGCTGGCGCGCTATCGCGAGGCGTTGGGGTACTTCCGCGCTTTTGGCGCCCAGGCAGGCATGCTTGAGGCGTTAACGGCCTTGGCGCTCCTGCAGACACATCAGGGAGATTGCCTGTATGCCGTGCGGACGCTAGCGGTCGTCGAGGCGACGGGCAAGGCGCTGGGCCTGCAGGTCTGGAACGCCGACGAGGAACTCCGCGTGATCGCCGTCCGAGAAGTGGCTCGAGGGGTCATGGGCGAGGACCGCTACGCCGATGCGTGCGCCGAGGGGCGTCGTCTGTCTCTGGCTGCGGCAGCGCGCCAGCAGGATGCGAAGCAGGACCCGACTCCCGAATGAGACTCCCGAATGAGACTCCCGAGGATCAATGGAACGGAAACGCGCTCAGCTATCGCACGATAGCGAAGGTTGCGGTCTTCGAAGCCGTTGAACTGCGGAGCAGTTTGGGAAGATAGCTATGAGCTAGACTTTCTCTGAAAATAGCCCTGCGATCCCAAGTTTCATTAGCGGCGGTGTCCCAACGGGACATGGGGATTTATCCATTTGTGACCATGAAACGGCATAGCGTAGGCCGTGGGCAACCGACCAGCACGCAAAGGTAGGCCGCGTCTTCTCACTCCCGGGATACTTGACATCCTACCGTGGCAGGATGATCCCCTCATTGGCGATCGCGGCGGCCAGCGCATAGAGCATGGGCATCGCCGCGCTACTCCAGTCCCCAGCGTCCTGTACGGCCTTGATGTCGGCCCCGGCACGGAAGGCTATCGTCGCCCAGTAATGGCGGCAATCGTGTGGGGAGAGCGTGGCCAGGGGGTAGCGGGTGTTCACCAGGGCTTGTGAATTCTCTGAAACGGCGGCGGATCATCGTTCGTTTCATAACGATGGCTCCTGGCTTCGGGGCGATCAGCCGAGCGCTGATGCGTGTCGTCTCGTCGAGAATTCACAAGCCCTGGGGTGTTCACCGCTACCTATTGACGCTGCGATAAAATTAGGTCTTCCCCCATCTCGCTGATCCGAGAAGACATAGGTCATTCAAGCAGGATACCGCGTCAGGTGCGGTCAGAAGTCAGGCGTATCGCCCTGGAGCTTTCATCGGCTTTTCCCAGATGGCATGGCCTGCGTGACACAACACGATCAGCGAGATGGGGGAAGACCCACCATGTTGTGGCGAGGTATCCACCACGCTCTACGACGCGGTGGGGTGAACTCGCCGAGGCGCATTGAAGAGTGAGGAAACGCCGTGTGCGCTCACACGACGCATCTCAACGGAGAGAATACGGAGAGAATGGCGCATGCTGTAGCGGAGGCGGGATAGAGAAGCGACCGCCAGGAACTACGATGGCTCCTGGCGGTCAGAGGTCACACCCGAGGGTACGGCACGGGATGATGCGTGTTAGTGTAGCACAGAGCGTTGGCGGCCTCAATAGTGATCATGCCGCCCCACGCACCCACTGCTGCCGTCCGGTTTCACTGCGCGTCTGTGCGACGACAAACGCAATGAGGTCCTTTGGCGTCCCAACCCGCTCGGCAGGACGACTGTGGCCACGTCACCGTCGCCTGGATACGTGGGCGACATGGGCGACGTGGGCGACGTTCACACCAGTCGGCTCAATTCTGCCGGTGATTCTGTGGTTTTTTCCCTAGCAAATGAGCGTACTGTCGTGTACAGTTGCACGCAAGCGCACGCTTGAATGCTCATGTCCTCATGCAGCCAGGAGTGCGGCGGATGGAAGCAAAGGGAGCGTATACACCATGCTGGTGGAGCACTGCTTCTCCGGCAGCATGGGAGGAGCGTTTCCTGGTCACGCCCGAGTGGGGCGTAAGGGGGATGGACTATGGCCCATTTGAGACGGGCGCCGGGTCTGAGCATGCTGATTTCCCGCGTCGGCGTGAGTCTTGTGCTGTGCGGCGCGTTGGCGCTGGCCGCGTGCAGTGGCGGCGGAACATCGAGTGGGACGGGCGGTTCGTCCACGAGCGGGAACGCGCCGACCGCGACGGCGCAGGGGACGCCTGCGCCAACCGCGACGATCGCGCTCCAACAGATCACGGTGGCGTACTGCGAACACCTCCTCCCGCTCGCAACAGCCAACCAGATCATCCCCTCGTCGGCGCCGGCGACCTCGATTTCGCAAGGCAATCCCAACGACGCGGAGAGCGGCGCGTGCAATTATGTGGTATCGCCCTCGCAGTTCCTGCTGATCATCTACTTCATCCCCTATCATGGACCCGATCCCATCCCACAAAGTGATCTACAGTCCGTGTTATCACAGGCCGCTGGGCACAACATGACCATCGATACTGCCACGACGGTCTCGGGTATCGGCGACCAGGCCGCGTATGTCGACGCGACCGGCAGTTCCAACGGAACCGCGCTCACCATCCACATCTTCTACGTGCTAGAGGGCTCATTCATCTTCGACTGCTTCACTGCAAGCTTCCTGTCTCCTGTACAGGCGACGCAGAGTCAGCTCCAGCAGTGTGCAACCACGGTGGATACCAACTTGCGGGCGTAGTTGCACCATAGCCGCGACGTCTGTGACGCTGAAGACGCTGTAGTGTCGCTCTGAACCGCGCGCATTCGACTCAATTGGCGCGTTCGCCCCGCTACATGACGCGGTGGCATGAACGCGCCAGGGCGCGGTGACGCATCACTGGATGAGATCACCTTGGCGGCTCGCGACGCTCACGTCACCTGGATCACTGACCTGAGCAGCGAACTATGGTAGCGTCTAATAGTAGCGCCCAGCAGAAGACACAGCCGACTACACCAACCACTACACCAACCCACGCGGAAACCGACGCACAGAAATGGAACGGCCGTCACGCAAAAGCCCGAAATCATGGGCATTGGCGAACACTGACGGAGGAAGACGGGGACCCCCAGCCGAGCTTGAAAACCGCGTCACAGTTTGGCCATGTCCTGACATAATAGTAGCCCGAGGACGACACTTCTGACGACAACCTCCCCGGACGCCGATGAGCGCTGATGAACGTGTAGCGGGGCATGTGCCCGAATTATTCAGGCTTTGCTGGAACATGGCGAACACGGACGAAAAGCAGGTGTGGAACGTCCAGTTCTACCGCATCACCACGCTATCCCTTGATCGCACATCAGTGGTGAGACAGACTAGCGAATAATGGGTGTTCGGACTTCGGGCCAGATATTGTATGGACTTCCACAACCTTCACAAAGCCAGCTTCACAAAGCCAGTAGGAAAGCAAACACCACGGCGAGAGGAGTATTTCATCGCTCGCCGTGGTGTTTGCTTGGAGCCGAAGAACCGCTAGGGTCGACGGGGACTCCGACACCCTCTCCACTATGCCGCAGTCGTGCTGGAGCGGCCTCGGGAGGTGAACAGGTGCACGACTGTTACCATGAGCACGGCGCCGATGATGGCCACCACGATGGCGCCCCAGAATCCATAGTGGAGGACATCCGGGGTGAAGTAATGGACAATGACATTGAGCACCACGGCCCCGGCGACCCCCAAGAGGAGATCCAGGAAGATGTTCCCGCCACGCATTAAGCGCCCGACGATCACGGCGGCAATCGCGCCGGAAATAATCCAGAGGGCGACATCATTGAGGACGAGAGTTATTGTTGCAAGAGCTACCATAACGTACACCTTCTTTCGCCTTACGACGAGCGATACCGCCAGTCGTTGTGGTTTCTATGGCGCAGTCGTGGGCGTGACAGGCGATTCCCGACACGACCACGCTGCGTCCTTGATCCTCAGCATACCGATACCGAGGCGCATCCTCTTCCTGCCCCAATGGGAAGCAGTGTAAGGAAGGTGAGCCGCACTCCAATGTGTCAGGATGTCCTCTGGAGTGCCTACCGTGGAGCGGTCCTATGCGTTTGCTAAACCATTTGCCGGTGTTTTGCGCCGAGCGCGCCGCAGTTCATCGTTCTTCCGATGTGGAACTAGGACCGCCTGGAAGGATGAACATAACTCCTCGCACAGGGGGCTTACGCTACCCGCTCCACCTCTCTAGCGACATCATGCTCGACGTGCGTGACGCCACGCACGGCCTCTTGTACTAACACGGTGAGGCCGCTGGCATAGGCGCCAAGGACCGCAACCCCGATGGCGGCAACCTCCGTCAACACGCTTGGCGGCCAGTGGCGCCCTCCCATAAAGTACGCGAGTCCAAGCGCCACCCCACCCGCGAAGATGGCGCCAACGAGTCCCAGGAGCACAATGCGAAAAAAAAGCGCGAAAGAGACTACTGATCAGGGTACGGACGAGCAACATCGATCCACCAGCCCTTCTCGGGTGTAGCATGTGACAAAGAACCTCGCCGGTTTCTCGCGGCCACCCAATACGTCATGGTCCTCTCAGCTGGGAAAGACCAGGAGAGAGGCCCGCGATGATTGTCCCAAGGAGACATCTGTGCAAGTTTGGCGCCGAAAAAACGTTTGCTCGCACGACGAGACGAAGGCCGCATGGGCGTTGGTGAACCTGAACGAACGAAGATGGAACACCCCACCCAAGCTTGAAAACCGCAGCGCGTGTTAGGCCACTTGCACGCGATGATAGCGATACTTTCAGGACGTCTGACGCCACTGTTGACGCCAGCGCCAGCGGAAAGTGATGGACATAGACGAACAACAAATCGCCACATTGCACAGAAAATGAGGTCTAACGAACACATAGAACCATGCCTGAACAGGATGAAAAGAATTTCGTGACTTCTCGCTTTGCCTAATACTTTCCCAGGACACTTGACCCCTAGTTTGACCCCTACGCGGATGGAAACGGGTGGACAGCGGCGAACGGCGATGCCCGTTACTGCCCATATTTTCAACGTCCGCAAACGACGACGGATGGGGACGGACGCTACACGCAGAGGTCAACTGTCAGCAACCCTTTGTGACTCCTGCAACTCCGACCTCACTGATCACAGAAGAGACCAAACACACCTTCCAGCGCCGCCAAGCCCACCTGGGGATCGCCCAGCAGAAAGGCCGTAGCAAAGAAGCCCTGAACTGCGCCCCTAAAGTTGGGTCTTCCTCACGTTAGGTGCAAAGCGGTAGGTTGGCTTTGGGTACATTGGCGGCCTGGTGAAGAACCCGACGCCGTAAGAGCGCAAAGCCTGCACGCCCATACATCTGCCGCTTCAGCATCTTCAGGCGATTGACGTGGCCCTCGACAGCACCCTGGCTCCACTCAGCGGTAGCGGCGGCTCTGACCGCCGCATAGTCGCGGCGTATCCCTTGCGCAAAGCCCACCACCTCTAAAATGCCTGACGCCTCGCACTGTTCCAGCCACCTATCTAGGCGAGCATGCGCACGCTCCTGGAGCAGGGTGCAAAACGCAAGCAAGAGGGTTTGTGCCGTAGTGATCTGCGGGCAGAGGCGTGCGAGTGTGGCGACATACCGCGCCTCTGCCACACGCAGCTCGGAAGCTGGTTTCCAAAATAGCCAGCGCGTTTTGTGCGCCGAATAGCCCTTGACCTCCTGTTTAGCGGTTACCGCCGCCTCAGTGGGTTGTGCGCCAGGGTGGTGGGGGTTCGTGCGCCACTGATTTACGACCCGCCGCACCTGCTCATCCCCGGCGTTATACCCCTGCGCGCGAATCTCGCGCCACAACGCTTGGGCATTGTGTTCACCTGCATTCCAGCGTGCACGCAGATAGTCCAAGTAGGGGTCTATTTGGCGGGGACGCGAGCGCGGCGCCATCTCAGGGAAACTGGCGGCGCGCGCGTACTTCAACACGGTTCCCCGTGCCATACCTAGCTGACGAGCAATCTGCGCCGCCGCTACCCCTTGCTGAGACAGGTGAACGACACGCTCATAGCGTGCCTGTCGTTGAGCACGCCGTTCCTGCTGGTGGCGTAGCTCGGCTGGAGTATGTTTTGTCATCCGTGCCGTTGCGTCCTCGGGCGCACACGCGTGAGCCGCCTCGTTCAGCGCGGCGGAGTGACGAGTCAGACACCGCTCAAAGGCGTCACCGGCGTTGACGAGCAGGTGAAAGCGGTCGGCGATTTGTTCCGCGTGAGGCGCTCCCACACGGGCTCCTGCGGCATAGTCGCCACCCCGATCACGACTGATCAGGCGGATCTGAGGGTGCTGCTGCAACCAGCGTGCAAGCGTCTCCTGGGAACGGTCGGGCAACAGATCAATGACGCGATGCTGTTCCAAGTCGAGTAAGATGGTCCCATACGTGCGTCCTCGACGAAACGCGAAGTCATCTACCCCCAGGATGGTGACCGGGCCAACGGTAGGCTCTGGAACACGCGCAAGCAGGCGTAACACGGTCTGGTCAGAGACCTGCACACCCAGCGCGGGTGCGATGCGTTCGACGCCACGTCCACCCAGGGCAAACCCCAACGTCGTCACCTCGTGAGCCAGTCGTAGCGTGGTGCGCGCCCGCAGACCAGCATATGTGGGAAACCGCTCGGCGAACACCCGTTGCGTGCAGGCGCTGTTGCGACAGCGGAATGTGCGCACATGCAGCCGAATGCGAACCTCGCGGTCAGCGCAGGGCCTGTCGGCCAGCGTGCGGGTGTACGAACTATGGAGATGATTCGAAACGGCCCCACAGCGAGGACAGCTGCTTATCTGGGACTGGGAGCAGACCGCGATCCACAGCACGTTCGTCAGCAGCGTGACACTCACGACCTGGAGATCACCGGGAAGGTTGAACAGCGTGGCAATCGTCATGGCTAGCTCACTCAGGTGGGAATGACATCGTAATCACCTGTTCGCCATGAACCATACGCCATTTGTAGCAACCTACCGCTTTGCACCTAACGTGAGGAAGACCCAAGATCAGGGGCGCACTACACCCCGCCATGTCAGCGACCAGTAGGCTATATGTCGGGGCTTCGCTAGGGTGTTCGCTAGCGGCTTCTTTGGAAGACTTGCCGAAAGATGAGGCCAATGACAAACGCAACGAGCAGGGTAATGACGCCGATGATGGCAGCCGTAGGCAACCCTGCTCGCACCTGATGGTTTGAGGTCAGGAAATAAATCACCTCGTAGATGACTGCCGCAATCACTCCGGCGATAACAGCGGAAATGGCGATCCCGGTGATGGCGTGTGAAGACATGAAACAACTCCCATCGATTGATAGGCTGGTGTACGGTGGTCAGAACACGAGTGTAGGTGATAGAGGAAACAAGGGGAAGTGTCAAAAGGCATGTTTCTGCGATGAATCATGGGGTTGTGGGACGATTGGACCGAAAAGTCGGAATAAGCCAAATGGTTTCCAGAACATGCCAATTTGCCTGGCTTTGTAGCATCCTGGCTTTGTAGCAAGTGTAGATATCTGCTGTCTTCCCTTCCATTGTCTCTGTATGGCTACTGCGAGTGAGGAATGGCGTGACGAGGTGAGCTTATTCCGACTTTTCGACCCAATCTTCCCATAATCCCATGATCGGCAATGATAACTTGGGCCAAGGCATTCCCGCCTTCTAGGGTACGCCAAGTGTATCGCTGCGCCTCATCGATGTCCGTCGGTGGGAGGACTCCGACAATGTCCTCCTCCGCTATGCGGTCCTCCCTACCAACGCATAGGGGTCCATCAAGGTCATGGTGATATCGGCGACCCAGATGGCGTCGGGCTGTGTGATGGCGAGACCCGCGACCAGATTGGGATAGCGCAGATAGACATGGTCACTGTTGGTCGTGTGGCAGCGCCGTTTGCTGTCCACGTTGGATGAGACGTGCTGCTGGCAGACATAGACGCTGCTGCGCGGCGCTTCCAGCGCCTGACACACGACCGTCAACAGAAACACCTCTCCACACCACAGTCTAGCGTGGAGCAGCGCTAGCGCGTATGGTGAGCGAGAGCGTTGACGCCAATGCTACCATCAACTCAGGCGATCTGCTACGCTGACCCACAGCACAGAATGGGTGGGCAGGACAAGCGAACGAAAGGGCGCGTCGCATGGGAGTCCAGAACACGGCGCCATTTCCTCTTGAAGCCACGGGCGAGTTTCCGGCGCCAGGGATGACGGCGCCAGGGAGTTTCTCGTTTAGTGACGACGACACACACCTGACCTACCTGCTGGGGGAGCCAGCCGATCCCTGGCAACGATTGTGGGAGATGGAAACGACCACCGGGACGACCAGACTGCTGCTGGACCCGGGGGACGAGGGCATCCGCGAAGCATCGCTCCCCCTCACTGAGACGTTGCGTCGGCAGCGTGAGCGCAACCGCGCCACCGGCGTCGCGTCGTACGTCCGTGCCCAGAGCGCCCAGCTTTTGCTGATTCCTCTGCGCAACGGCCTCTACACGCTGGATGGCCTGGATGGCCTGGATGGTCGAGACGCGGCGATACAATGCGTTATGGAGGGGGGAGATATCCAAACCCCGGCGCTCTCGCCGACTGGGGATGCGGTGGCGTTCGTGCGCAATGGCGAGGTGTTTGTCGCTTCCCTTGCCGCGCCAAAACGGCGACAACCGGACGCCTTGAAAACGACACCGCGAACGACGCCGCGCCAGATCACGCATGGCGGGCGAGCAGCGGGTGTGACGCATGGACTGGCAGAGTACGTCGCCCAGGAGGAACTCGCGCGACGGGAGGGCCTGTGGTGGGCGCCAGATGGACGGTGGATCGCATTTGAAGAGGTCGATGAGGGGGCGATCCCCCGCTTCGTCATTCCGCATCTCGGTTTGGGGGCGCCGGAGCCCCAGGCGCGCGAGGAGCACCACTATCCCTTCGCAGGCGCGGCGAACGCGCGCTTTCGGTTGGGCGTCGTGGCGGCGAGGGGCGGCGCGCCAGTCTGGATGGATTTGGATTTTGGCGAAGAGGTGTATCTGGCGCAGGTATTCTGGCGCCGAGATGGCGCCCTGGGGGCAATTGTGGTCAACCGTCCGCAGCGGACCCTGTGGCTGGTACGCTTTAATCCCTCTTCCGGACAACGCACAACTGTGTTGACCGAACACAGCGACCTGTGGCTACACGTCCCTGCGCGTGGGCTGATTGAACTGGAGACTGGTGAGTATGTCTGGGCCTCGGAGCGTTCAGGGTTTCGCCATCTGTACGTCTACGCGCCATCAGGCGAGCTGCTGCGAAGTCTCACTGCGGGTGAGTGGGTGGTGGACGACCTGCTCGCGGTAGACCTGGCTGGCCAGATGGTGTATTTCACCGGCAATCGCGACGATCCGCGCGAGAAACACCTCTACGCCGTTCCCCTCACAGGAGGCGACATCCGGCGGATCACCCCGGAGCCTGGGACGCACGATGTGGTGATCGATCATGGCTGTCGGCGGTTCGTCGACACCTGGAGCGCCGTCGATCAGCCTCCGGTGGTCACACTCCGTACGCTCGCAGACGGCGCGCGTCTCCATGCGGTTCCGACGTCGCAGGATCCGCGCGTTGAGATGTACCAGTTAACACCGCCAGAATTCGTGACCCTCCCCAATCGTGGCGGCGACCTGCTCTATGGCGCGATCTATCGGCCTGATCCCGCCTTCTACGGACCTGGCCCATATCCGACCATCGTGTCCGTGTATGGCGGACCGCACGCGCAAGAGATCACCAATAGCTGGGGGCGGATGACCGCCAACCTCACGCTGCAATACTTACGCAAATTAGGCTTCCTCATCTTCGCGCTGGACAACCGTGGGAGCGCACGCCGTGGGCTGCGCTTTGAAAGCGCGCTTGCCAAGCAGTTCAGTCGAGCGGAGGTGGACGACCAGGTGGATGGCGTACGCTGGCTGGTGGCGCAGGGATGGTGCGATCCCCAGCGCGTAGGCGTCACGGGGTGGAGCTATGGCGGCTATATGTCGCTGATGTGTCTGGCGCAGGCGCCAGACATCTTCCGTGTGGCCGTGGCGGGCGCGCCAGTCACAGATTATGCAGGCTATGATACAGCCTATACCGAACGCTATTTGGAGACGCCTGCTACGAACAGCGAAGGCTATCGCGCATCGAGTGTGTTCACCTATGCGGAGGCGATTCGTGGCAAGTTGCTGCTGATTCATGGCATGCTGGACGAGAACGTGCACTTCCGCCATTCGGCGCGCCTGCTTGAAGCGCTGATACACGCGAACACGCCGGTCGATACCGTGTTCTTTTCAGATGAGCGCCATATGCTGCGCTTCGCGCCGAATCGTGTGTATATGAACGAGCAGATCGTCGCCTACTTCCTGACACATCTCTAACCACCAAGGCAACTGGACTGGCACTATCCCATGTTTGCAGATGTCTATGGCGATCCGTTTTGGCGCCTTGGCTGTGAGGGGGGCGCTGTTGTCGCGGAGCAACAAATGGATAATGTGATAGCCAACGCCAACCTGTTGCAAGAGAATATGCGCGGCGGTGGCGCCTCGCTGACGCAAGACCTCAAGGAGTGATACATCGGGAATTCACAATCGCTGAGCGGGTGGGACGCTGCTCTTGTCAGGGGGCTGGCGTCGTGTAGGCGATGGACGTTGGTGGATCATGTATTCTTTTTCGCGGGCTAGCCAATATGGCGACGTAGTGGTCCGTAGTGGCGTGTGCTTCACTGCCTGTCGCTGGTCACTGGCTGGTCAGGCGCGTGTGTCCTGCTCATGTTCGGTTCGTCGTTTCAATACCCTTGCGTTTCCTGTGGTTCGATGTGTCGCCGCCGCCCTCTCCGATGAAGCTTGGCCAGCCTCATCGGAGAGGGCGGCGGCTATTTTTGTTGGCCTGATAACTCAGTGTAGCTCAGGAGTGTGGATGATGGGTAGTGGTGTTGGCGGCGCGGTGGACGCGGCTCCTGAGCGCCCTGCGCCAGAGCGTGTGCTGATCCCGGCGACGATTCGGGTGGTGGACGAGGCCAATCGGGGGTCATCGAGGTCTGTGCCACCTCAGAAGCGATAGATCAGCACGGCACGATCTTCGACTATGGCGCGTCGAAAGGCGCCTTCAACCGCTGGGTGGGTAACACCCTCGATATACACGATAAGAGGGCCGCCGGCTCACGCGTCGCCGTGCGCTACTACGTGCGCTGGCACGTCTCGAAGCGCGCGCAAGACACCTGGGAGAAGGTGCTCGACGGCACGCTGAAGGGCGCATCGATTGGCGCCTGCAACATGGTCTGGCAGCAGCAGCGGCGGGATACCCGCACCGTACCGGTTGGTGCGTACTATGACTTGGCTGAACTCTCGCTGGTTGACAACCCCAGCAACACCGATGGGCTGGGCATCGAGATCGTGAGATCACTCGTGCGCGCCGCGCCTGCTGCCCCAGTGTTCGCTACACCTGCCGCATCGGCCGCTAGCCTTGGTAACCCCTCTGCTGGTATTCCGCAGGCTGCGGCGATCCTCGAACGTGATGGATCGCCATCTCCCCGCGCCTGATCGCCACCGAGGCGCCGCCGCGTCGTTTGTGAGCGGGTCGTGGCTTGATACCACAGCCGATTCAACCGAAGAGCAGGGAGGCGCCTGATGGGGTGTGATAGACTACACCCAGAGAGACGCCCGGAAGAATATCACCGGCGACGCCTACTGGCAGACCTGCGCAACTCCTGTCGCCGTTCGTATTCGCCATCGTTCGCTATCGTTCGCCAGTACGGAGCACGGGTCCGGTAGCGGCCCGACAGGCGAGGAACAGCGAGGAGCACTATGGCGCTTCCACACTCCATCTTCAGGACGCCCGACGAGTATCTGCAACTGGACCAGCATAGTCCCGTGCGGTTATGAATACGTGGATGGCCATGCCTATGCGTTGGAGGGTGGGTCGCTCAACCACTCCGCGCTCTGCGTCAAACTGGGGGTTTTGCTGTACCCGCAGCTGCGCGGGACCGCCTGTCGGGTCTATAACTCGGACGCACGGGTGCGCCTGTCGGCGACGCGGTATGTGTATCCCAACCTCTCCATCAGTTGCGCGCCACAGGATCAGGGGGGAGACTGATCTGCTCACCGCGCCACGGGTCGTGATCGAGGTCCTCTCTCTAGCACCGAGGACTATGATCCCGGCTACAAGTTCGCATACTATCGGGAGTGTCCTACCCTCGAAGAGCATGTGTTGGTGGCGTCAGACCGTCGGGCGGTCGAGGTGTATCGTCGGCCACAGGAGCCAAAGGAAGCCCAGGCCCCGGCGGCGACTCACGAGACGCTGCCGGGGGCGAGACAGACTTCTGCGCCAGGTGAGATGATTGCCCTGACGAGTATCAACGCGCAGCTGCCGTTCGACGAGATCTACGTGGAGACTGCCATCTCCTGAGTCGCCTGAGCGTCGCCTGATGCGCTGCGAGGTCGGGCGACAGCGAAGAAAAGCGACGATGCGCATGATCTGGTTGATTCGACATGAGAAGCGCCAGGGCGTCGGTGATGTCTATCGGGGGTATGTCATGAGGCTTGAATGCCGCTCGCTAGGCGGTTAGGGTGTAGCTGCTCCTGGCAGGCGGCGCTCTGCTTCGACCACGGCCAGGAGCAGCAGCGAGAGGTCGAATGGCTTGGGGATGTGCGTGACGCGCAAGCCCATGCGCGCCAGGAAGTCCATCTGCGCCGCTTGCTGGCTCATGGTGATCAGGATGAAGGCATGCCGTGTGGCCAGTGACGCATCCTGAGCGACTGCCTCCAATACTCCCAAGCCACCCAGTCGCGGCATCCGCCAATCCAGCAGGACCACCAGGGGGCGCTCACTGGCGCGGATATGCGCTAAACCACTCACACCGTCTGCGGCATCCCAGACCGTATAGGCGCTCATTTCTTCGAGGAACATCCGCAACGTCAGGCGAATATCGTCGTCATCATCCACAATCAGCACGTCCGCCATTGGTCGCGTCCTCTCTCGTCGCTGCTCGTCGCTGCTCGTCGCTGCTCGTCGCTGCTCGTCGCTGCTCGTCGCTGCTTGCCTGCATCACTCCGTTCGCGTTGCGCTTGCCAGGGGAAGGGTAAACCAAAACGTCGAGCCGTGGCCTTGAACGCTGGCCACACCGACCTGCCCGCCGTGGCGTTCGATGATGGCGCGGCTGATGTAGAGGCCCAATCCCAACCCGACAAGGGAACCACTCTCCGGCGTGATCCCTTCCCCCCGATAGAAGCGCTCCCAGATGTGGTCCACCTCCCCCTCCGGGATGCCGTCGCCTTCGTCATGGACCGCGACGCGCGCTTGTTCCCCTTCGCGCTGAAGCGCCACCGAGACGGGGCGATCAGGCGGCGCGAATTTGAGGGCGTTATTGAGGTAGTTGCTCAGGACCTGTCCGATGCGGTCGGGATCGCCGTCGACGAGCAGCGGCGTCGGGGTCGCCCGCGTCAGGTGGATCGCCCGGGTGGGGTAGGATTGTTGATATTCCTCCACGATCTCCTCCACAAGGCGCGCGAGATCAATCTGCTGCGTTCGTAACACGAGCCGTTGTTCCCGGAGGCGGGCGGCGTCCAAGAGGTCGCCTACCAGTCGATTGAGTCGCTGAAAATTGCGATTGGAGCGCTCGATCAGGGGCTGGACTGCTGCGACCGCTCGGATCAGGTAGTCGCCGTCGGCCTCGTCGGCCCGACGGCGCCCTTGCTGGCGGAGCCACAGGTCGAGCAGTTGCCCATTCATCGCCAAGTTGGTGATGGGCGTGCGCAACTCGTGACTGGCGATGCTGAGGAACTCGTCCATCCGTTCGGTTGTGGCTTGCAGCACAGCCACTTGACGCTCGGCGTCCTGTCGTCGCTGCTGCTCGCCCTCGTATTGCTGGGCGCGCACAATCGCGATGGTGATGCGTTCTGCCAGCGCCTGCGCCAGTTGGAGGTCGTCGTCGGTAAACTGGCGGGGCTGCACCGTGTCGATATGGAGGACGCCGACGAGGCGCTCATCCGCGAGGAGCGGGACGCCGAGCAGGGAGCGGAAGTGTTCAAGCAGGAAGGGGTTGGAGACGGGCACGGTGGCCAGATTCTCCGCAATGAGGGGCTGTCGGGTGGCGGCGATAGTCCCCGCCACACCCTCACCGAGGGGGACACGGACCTGCCCCAAGACGGCCTCTTCTGGTCCGTAGACCCGATACAGGGTCAGCGCCGCTCCATCTGGCGTTGGCAGCAGGATAGCGACGTTGTCCACCGAAAGCATGACCTGGATGCGTCGGAGCAGCGCTTGCAGCAAATCACCCAATTGGGCGTGCTCAAGCGCCACATCACTGACGGCTTGTAATACCTGCAACTGGCGGAGGAGAGCAGGATTGGACGTCGCCTCGGAGGCTGGATGTTGGTCACGCATGACACGCGTGTCACGCCCTTCTTGCGTGTCCGGGCGGACGCTGGGGTCACGGCTGGGCGTGTTGTTCTCGGGTTCGTTCAGCTCTGTCAATAGCATTCTCCGCGTTTCTCCTCGCCATGCGCTATTCGGGCTTGTTGGGCCGGCTTGACAGGCAACGCTCGACGGGTGACCGCGCTGATCGAGTACACCCAGGCGCCGACAGGAGAGGTCCGCCAACATGGCAGTTCAGAAATGAGCATGCCCCATGCCAGATTGCCAAGCCCGTCGATGCTTTCCCACAGGGCCAGCCCAACCGAGACTCGACTACGCCAACCTCCCCCCAAAACACGCCAAAGACGCCAGCGATTCGCTCAACGCTCCCCTTTTGCTGCGGCTTCTCCTTGACATCGGCGTTCTTCATCGCGCCTGGTGGAGATCACACGTTCTTTTACGGAGTAACTGGCGACGTGTGTTGTTGTGTGCGGCGACAGCGGAGGATGCGCTTCCGAGAATGCGCTTCCGAGAATGCCTCCTAGAATCATGTCTTTTGGCGCCCCCCGCTCCCGTTTCCTCCTACGCTCGTGGCCAGGAGTGATCAGTCGATCACCCGCCAACCTATCAGTCGAGGGGAGTAGTCTCATGTCTTCACACACTATCACCGGGAGCGCTATGTCTGCGATCGTCGCGGGAGTGATTGCGGCAGTCATCTACGAGGTGCTGTTTTTCCTGACCTCCAGCCACCAGGTGCGAGCAGGATTGCCTGCGGCTGCTGTCATCGGCGGTATGACCGTGCTCATTGCATTTGTCGTGGGCCTCATCTTTTGGCAAGTCTTCCACAAACGCAGCTAATGCGTTGTTCCTCAAAAGTGGTATGAGAAGTGCGGGCAGGCAGGAGCAAGGAGGTGTCCCATACCCAAATCCATTGCCGCCCGCCTGCCTCTGGACGCCACTGAGGAGCGCCAGGTGCGGAAGCTGGCCCACAGTGCGCATGCGCCCGCTGACTGGATATTTCATGCCACGATCGTCGCGCACCGTTGGGACGGGCAGCGCCCCCACCAGATCGCGGAGGCGCTGCGGTGTCATCCGCAGACCGTGCGCGAACGACTCCACGCCTTCACTGCGCGCGGCCTCGACGGGCTGGGGATGAAGCCCAGTTCGGGCCGACGCCCTCGGCTCACCCAGGTCGAGCGCAGCACCGTCCTGGCGCTGGTCAAACTGCCACCACCGGGCAAACCCACCTATGAACCGACCGGCGAGTTGACGACGCCCGATCCCGAGGCCGACGCGGAGTGGACCCTCGACACGCTGACCGCCGCCGCTCAGCAGCGCGGCATCCAGGTCGCCCGCAGCCAGGTGCGCCGCATCTTCCGGCAGGAAGGCATCCGCTGGCGGCGGACGCGGCTGTGGGCGACCAGCAAGGATCCTGATTTTGCCCCAAAAGGGCGCAGATCGTCACCCTCTCCACCGACCCGACCGACCCG